>Ga0105050_10008012_pt1 | contig 12348 bp, 12 predicted proteins | sample FRY01_FD_78088 | JGI IMG/M metagenome (GOLD analysis project Ga0105050, IMG submission 78088) | Freshwater microbial communities from Lake Fryxell liftoff mats and glacier meltwater in Antarctica - FRY-01 | ecosystem: Environmental > Aquatic > Freshwater > Ice > Glacier meltwater ... | reverse complement strand
CAGCCCGTGCCATACCTTCCCCAAATCGTCCGCCAACGCTGCCACGCAGTTTGAACGAACAATAGACACAGCGCCTCAAACGCATAGCGGGCCATGTTGCCCGCAGTTTTGCTCCTGTTACAATCGTTCCAAACCCAACCGTCAAGACGTCAAATTCGGCTTCCGTAGGACTCTGGGTATAAATCACTGGTTTCCAGATGGGCCAGCAGTTCCTTCTTGAGCACAAGGGCCTTTCTCGAGATGTTCCCTTCTCCGCACATGATCAATGCCATGACCAAGGCGGAGTTCACCAAGGCTGCGTGGGAGGTGGTCGGACGCAAAGTGGCGAAGATGCTCATGTTGTCAGATATTTACGAGAATGCGAAAGCATCGGCAGGATGACCCGTGCCGCCGGATTCGGACGCCATCCGCATGCCGGCGTTGAGGGATCGGATGACCGCTCATCGCCCGCGGCACCGCATCCCGCAGATGCAACGGTGTCCACGCTAGGCCCAGCCAACCGACGTTGAGCCGGTGATTGGCGCACTCCTGACCATCGGGTCGGTGGCATGGTCAGTCAGCGACAAGCGAGGCAGGCGAAAATAGTCTCGAAAAACGCGCGCCCCACCAATGTGCGTGCCGTTGTTCGCTCTTTGTGGCTCTACGAAAAGGGCGGGAGCGGTCGGTCGTTGCAGGTGCGAGGTGGAAGTGCCTCAACGGCGCGAGCAGACATGCCAACTACCATGAATCCAAAGTGCGTTCTGCGGTCCGGAAGGCAGCTTTGAGCCCAACATGAACGATTTCTGCCTTGCAACGAATGTCTGCTTCTGTGCTCGCGAAAAGACCGCCGCACCTTTCAAGGACGCCCGACGGGGCTCGTTGTAGACATTCCGACTGCCTGATTTCAGAGGAGAAGCGGGATGGACCAATTCTCCGGCCGGATGTTGCAGATCAGCGCGGCGTTGCTCGCCCCAATGGATATGCCGCAAACCCAACCGAGCCTATTTCCCGCCGCCGCAAGCATCAGGTCGGCGCCCTAATGACAGGCGGCAAGGCAGCGCGCCCCCGCCTGAACGACCAGCACAGTGGGTTCGCGCGGTTTCGGATCGGTTTTCGCGGCTTGAACGTCCTTTCCCGGCAGTTGATCAGTGTGCGAGCATATCACTACATAGTTGCGAGGTGAACGGATACATGTTAAGTTAAGAATTGACTGAACGAAGCAATTTTCGGCCCTATTTTCAGGTTTGCGACATACCATTTTGAAAATAACTTGAAGGCTGCCGCCTTCTGTTTGCGATATTGGTGAGCAATGCAGGTGGACCATTTCAGCGTCGACACAAAGGATGGCCTGCAGCTTCGACTGACGCGCAAACCAGCGAAGTCCAAGGCGGCAATTCCGGTCATCATGGTACATGGTGCGGGGGTGCGCAGCCGCATCTTCTCGCCGCCGCGCGAGGATGCGCCCAATCTTGACGATTATCTGCAGGCTGCCGGGTTCGACGTGTGGAACCTCGACTGGCGCGCCAGCATCGATCTTTCGCCCAATCCCTGGACGCTAGATCAGGCGGCGGTCTACGACTACCCGGCGGCGGTTCAGAAAATCGCCGAGGTGACCGGCGCCAGCGACGTACGCGCCATGATCCATTGTCAGGGTTCCACCAGTTTCATGCTGTCGCTGGTGGCGGGGCTTTTGCCGCAGGTCTCGACCGTGGTGTCGAACGCCGTGTCGCTGCATCCGGTGGTGCCGACGCTGGCACGGCTCAAGGCGCTCTACGCGGTGCCGAGCCTTGGGCGCTTTTTCCCATACCTCAACCCGCAATGGGGGATCAGCGCGCCACCCGGTTGGCCGCGCGTCTTTGACGCCTATGTCCGCGCCATCCATCACGAGTGCAACAACCCGGTGTGCAAGTGGGCCTCGTTCACCTTCGGCTCGGGCTTTCCGACGCTCTGGAGCCACAACACGCTCGACGATCCGACCCATGACTGGCTGGCGGGTGAGTTCGCCCATGTGCCGATGACGTTCTTCCGGCAGATGGGCAAATGCATCCGCGCCGGACATCTGGTGACTACCGGCGAGTTCGACGAACTGCCCGCCGATGTGGTCAGCGAAGCGCCGCGCACTGATGCAAGGATCGTGCTGCTGGCGGGTGCTCGCAACGCCTGCTTCCTGCCCGAAAGCCAATCGCGCACCTTCGATTTTCTCGACGGTCACGCTCCGGGGCGGCACGCGTTTCACGAATTGCCAGGCTACGGGCATCTTGATGTGTTCATTGGCAAGAACTCCCCCGGCGATATCTGGCCGCTGATTGCCGCGGAACTGAAAAAGGGAGGCGCGTAGATGGGTGTTCCGGAACGTCAGAAGGAAATTGAAGGCCACCATGGCTATGTCGATGGCATCCGCTATGTGATGCCCGTCAATTCGTGGGAGGCGTCCGCGATGATTGCGGCTTTCCCCTGCAACTACGACGCCGCCGCCGCATTGCTGCCCGACGGCTATGTCCATCCGTTCCGCTATTTCGGGCGCGCGCTGCTGGTGGTGACGGTGATCGACTACCGTCAGACCGATATCGGGTCTTATATCGAATATTCTGTCGCCATTGCCTGCACCAAAGGTCGCTACAAGGCACCGCCCCTGCTGCCTGCGGTCTTCATGAAGTCCTTTGGAACCGGGCAGTTCGTCGTCGATCTTCCGGTGTCGTCTGAAGTGTCGGTGAAGGGCGGGCGCGGTATCTGGGGGATGCCGAAGCATCAGGCCAATCTGGATTTCAAGACAGGCCGGTCATGGGTCAGCAGCCAGTATGATCTGGGTGGCAAAATGGTCAGCCGCTTTGACGTGCGGCGGCCGAAAAAAGTGTGGGCGCCGATGAACATGGGCGCCGCCAACTACTGCCAGTTCCGAGGCATGATCTATCGGTCGTTCATCTATTTCAAAGGAAAGGCCGGGGTCCACCTGATGCGCCCCAATTCTGCGCGCTTCGTATTGGGCAATCACCCCAACGCCAATCCCTTCCGCACGCTGGAACACCGCCCGACGCCACTGTTCGCGGCCTATATCCCCGACGTTCAGGGCGTGCTGGATGATTATTTCGATTGCTGGTTCGTGACGCCCAAGGACTTCCCCAAAGAGCCCCTCGGCGCCGGGCTCGAAGCCACTTATCCGCTGGGCTATTCGCAGGACTGGCTAAAGCCGCCGAAACGGGACGCAAGCTTTGATCCGGACAAGGAGTAACCGATGCCCCGCCTTCTTGCCCTCAACAACTCGGTCCTGTTCCTGTGTTGCTCGATCTATCTCGGCACCGGGATCAGCCTGATCTACTTCCAGTTCCCGGTAGAGCCGCAGCTGACACCACAGAATTACTACCTGATCTTTGTCGATCCGGTGACGCGGGCGACCGAATTCTTTACATATATGACCATTGTGATGCTGGTGACGGGGCTCGTGATGTTGGTGACCGAATGGTTTTCCGGTCTGCGCTGGGTGCCCGTCGTGGTCTTGGGCGCGCTGATCGCGTCGACGCTGCTGACGCTTTACGGCATCTTCCCGCATAATGTGTCACTGGCCGCAGGCATCACCGACCCACAGAAACTGGCCGAAACCTTTGCCGCCTGGGCCAATCTCAACCGCATCCGGGTGTCGCTCTGGTGCGTCGAGTGGGCGGCGATGATGATCTATTTCTACAAACTGACAATTCAGGCGAGGGCGGACCGATGAATGACGCATTTCTCCGGTTGTGCCTGATCGCCATCGCAGCGATCACGGTGTTATCGGGGGCCACCCAGATGGTCGCGGGCGAGTGGATAATGGCGGTCATCGCCAACAGCGCCACGCCCGCCGAGGTGCATCTGTTTGGCACAATCGGCATGTTCATGGTCATCACCGGAGCGATGTTCTTGCAAAGCCTGCTGACACGTTCAGCCGAACCGGCGATCCCGCTCTGGATCGCTGTGCAGAAACTGGCGGCCGCGGTACTGGTCGTGATTGCCTTCACCAAAGGCTTTTTCCTCTGGCTCGCCCTCGGCGTCGCCGTTTTCGATGCGCTAAGCGCCGCGCTGGCGTTTCTCTTCTGGCGGAGGCTTCCGCGATGATTGGACCGATAGCCACGACCCTGCAACTGATCTACGCGCTCTTCCTTGTCGCGGTCGGAGCTTACGGGGTTTTCTACCTGCATTGGGAACTGGCGTATTTCTATGGCATCGATGCGGACACGTTGACCGGTCGCAACGGCGCAACCCTGCTCAACCAGTTTCGCTTTCTGAAGGCGATCGAGTTGACCTTCGGGCTTTATTGCCTGCTCTTCCGGCGCGACATCATGGCCGGGGGTCTGGCCTGCACGCTGTTCCTGTCGGGCCTCGGCCTTGGGTTCTTCTCGCGTGGCCTGTCGATGGTTCTTGATGGCCGCCCGCATGGAGCCTTCGTCTTCTTCATGGTGGCCGAGATCGTGATCTTTGTCGTTGTCTGGCTCAATGCGCGTCACGTGGCGGCCAACAGATGACCGCGCGGCCCGCGATAGCGCCCGCGCGGGCGGGCAAGCGCGCTCTGATCCTGCCGGGCGGGGGCATGCGCGTGGCCTATCAGGCGGGCGCGATCCAGCGACTGCACGAAGAAGGTCTGCGCTTTTCCTATGGAGATGGCACCTCGGGCGGCATCATGAACCTCGGCGCGCTTCTGTCGGGGGTCGAGCCCGAAGACCTCGCCCTGCGCTGGCGGCGGCTGCGCCCCACTGCCTTCGTATCGCCCGTTTCGCTGCGGAACTATCTGAAGTTTCCGCAGCTGGTGGCATTCGGAGATTTCGACGGGATCACCGGCAAGATTTTCCCCCATCTCGGCATCGACCCTGAAAAGATCCGCGCCTCGCAAGGCGTCACTGCGCAGTTCAACGTTTGCAATTTCCGCCGCAAAGCGGTGGTGGCGATCCCGCATACCGAGATCACGCTGAACCAGATGCTGGCGGGCATGTCGCTGCCGATGTTCACCCCTGCCGTCGAAGAGGGCGGCGAGACCTGGACTGATGCGGTCTGGATCCAGGATAACAACCTTCTGAAATCGGTCGAGGCAGGGGCCAACGAATTGTGGGTCATCTGGTGCATCGGCAATACGCCCGACTGGCAGATGGGCACGCTCAACCAATATGTCCACATGATCGAGATGAGCGCAGTGGCAGCGCTGAACGGCGAACTGGCGGCGATCGCGCGGCTGAACGAACGCATCGCAGCGGGTGAGAAACCCTTTGGCCACAAGGCGCCGATCAAGGTCCATCTGATCCGCCCTGACCTGCCGATCCCACTCGACCCCGTTTACTTGGCGGGCAAGGTCTCGGGCAACGCGCTGGTTGATCAGGGCTATATGGATGCCGCGCGCTATCTGGGTGCCCGCGCGGAGGGCGCGATCGCACTGGAGGAGGGAGCCACGGCGACCAAGGCTCCGAAGCGCGGCGTGAGTTTCCGCGAAACGATGGCCGGGCGGATCAGTTTCGACACCACCAATCCGGCGACCGGCGGGGCGGATCGCAATGCGGTTCCGGTGGTGCTGAACGCCACGATCAACCTGCGCGACATTGCGGGCTTTGTCCGCGACCCCGAACATCGCGGCGAGATGGCGGCGCATCTCTACAGTCCTCGCCTAGGCTTCATCCGTCCCGCAACCGCCAGCAATTTCCAGCTGTTTGCGCCCTCGGGCGAGCCAGGTCTGACCTATATGACCTATGAACTGGGTGTATTGCTCGACGGCAAGCCGCACTGGTTTTCCGGGCGCAAGCATGTCCGGCGGGGTTGGCCGTGGCGCATGTGGCGCGAAACCACGACGCTTTACGTCACGCTCCACGAAGGGCAGGACCGCACCGGCAAGGTGGTGGCAGCCGGTGTCCTGCGGCTCGGCCTGATTGATTTCATCGGGCTGATGGTGACGCTGACGGCGCGCGAATGTCCGGGCCTTGGCGCGAAACTTGGCGCAATAGGGCAGTTCATCGAATACTTTGCGGGGTCTTTGCTGCGCACTTACCTGTGGGCAGGGCGAGCGCGATGACGGCAACGAAAGCCTCCAAGGCCGTGCGTGTCGTGCAGCGCCCCGCCGTCGGCTGGTTCAGCCTGCGGCTGATGCTGCGCGCCTGGGTCAAGGCGTTGGTCTCGGCCATGACCGGCACGCGGACCGCCCGGCGCGAGGTTCTGGCAGCACTGGATCTGGTGCGCCAGCATGGGGCCGGGGATGGTCAGGTCTGGCCCGCAGCGGTGGAAGCAGGCAAAGACGGCGCGGTCTGGGTCGATTACGTCGCCGATCTTGGCGATGGTTTCGCCGCCACCCATTCCATCGCCTGGCTCGTCGGGCGCGACTTTCTGGGCCTTGGCGCGCCGGGTGAGATTGTGGCGCAGCCTGTCCCGAATGACGCCACGCATGAGCTTGCAGAAAGCGACTTTGCGGCAAAGCTGACGCTTCTTCCTGCCGGTCTGATTACCGTCTTCGGCGGCGATCAGGTCTATCCCTATGCCACGCAATCGGATTATGCCGACCGCTGCACCGGCGTCTATTACGCCGCGCGCCCGTGGGACAGGCATCCCGACCGGCCAGATGGGCGACGGCTGTATACGATCCCCGGCAACCATGACTGGTACGACGGACTGTCCGCCTATGTGCAGTCCTTCTGCCAGCCCGGGCGCAGGCACGGCGCCTGGCAGGTACAACAGGCGCGCAGCTATTTCGCGCTGGACCTCCCGCATGGTGTTTGTATCTGGGGCCTCGATCTGGCGATCGAGAACGATTTTGACGCCCCGCAGCTCGACTATTTCACCGAACGGGCCTCACGCTTGAAAGACGGCGACACGGTCATCCTCTGCGCTCCTACATCGGCCTGGACCCCGCGTGATGCGCGCCTCGCGCCCGCCGATGCCGGTGCCGCAACTTGGGACGCGTGGTCGAAGATCGAAACGATCCATGCGCTGGTAAAAAATCGCGAGGACGGCGCGCGGGTCAGCGCGGTCATCTCTGGTGACCTGCACCATTACGCGCGCTATCACGCGGGTCAGGACGGTGCCAAGGATACTTGCCAATACATCACCTGCGGCGGCGGCGGCGCCTTTATGCTCGGCACCTATTCGGCGCCAGACGACGTCCGGGTGTTGGACGACAAGACAGCGAAAAAAGCCGTCACCTTCCCCTCGCGCGAGGCATCGAGAGCTATCCGTAACGGGGTCTACAAGCTGGTCTATCGGCACAAGGTATTCTGCGTGGCGCTGGCCGTGGTCCTCTTTGGCCTCGTCTGGGTCTTTCAGGCGGCAAGCTATGTCATGGAGGCGACGGGGGCATCACGCGCGCTGGGCCCGGTCTGGAAGGGGGGAAACGCGCTCGACATGCTGCAGTCGACGATCCGCACCTGGGACGGGCTGATCGATTTCTGGCACGTATTGCTTAAATCGATGATCTACAATCCGCTGCTGTCGCTGATCACGTTTGCCATAGCGGCAGGTTTCACAGCCTTCGCCGCCTCGGGGCGCAGCATTTACAGCCAGAACTGGGCGGTGCCGGTGGCAGGGTTAGCGCATTTCATGGTGCAGATCTGTGTGGCCTTTCTGGTTGCCGCCGCAGTACGCGCTGCCCTTGCGCCCTTGGACGGCTATATCCTCGTCTATGTCACCCTGACTATCGCGCTCGGCCTCTTTTTCGGCTGGATCGTCTGCGGCACGCTCTTCGCGCTATATCTGCGGATCGCGAATGCCATGACCGGGCTGCATGAGCAGGAGCTGTATTCTTCGCAGGCCATCGAGGACTGGAAGTGTTTTCTGCGCATCAAGGTGGCGGCCGATGGCGTGACGATCTATCCCATCGGCCTGCGCCATGCGGCGCGCGACTGGCGCCCGGCGCCCGGCTCCGGCGCCGAGCCGCAGGCAACCAAAGGCGCGAGCGGCTTGATTGACGCATTGCGTGCGTCGACCTACGATTTTCAGGTGCCCGATGGCGCGACGCATCTTTTGGATCCGGTCGTGCCACTTGCTCCACAACTGATCGAGGCACCGATCTTCATTCCTGCCATCAAAGGGGTGCGCGTGTGAAACCGGATGTCATCATCATCGGCAGCGGCTTTGGTGGCGCGGTCCATGCCTGCAGACAGTCGGCGGCTGGCCGGTCGGTTCTGGTTCTGGAACGCGGGCGCCGCTGGTCGCCGCAAGACTATCCGCGCGGGCCCGACGATGCCTGGATCTTCGATGTGGACGAACCGCACCGCCAGAACGGCTGGCTCGACCTGCGCATCCTTGATGACATGTGGGTGGCCCAAGGCGCTGGCGTTGGTGGCGGTTCGCTGATTTATGCCAATGTCTCGATCGACGCGCGCCCCGAAATGCTGGACGCGGGCTGGCCCGACCCGATCAACGCGCGCGAACTGGCGCCCTATTACGAGACGGTGGCCCAGATGCTGCGCCCCGAGGTGCTGCCTGACAACCAGCTGACGCCGCGCTTCAAGCTGGTGCAGGAGGCGGCGCAAAAGACCGGAGCGGCGGATCGGTTTCGCAAGCTGGACCTTGCGGTATCCTTCGATCCCGATGGCCGCTTTCCCGATACGCGCCCAACGTCAGAAGAGGCGCAAAAGACCTTTACCAACGCGCAGGGTCGAAAGCAGGGCTACTGCGTCCACGCCGGTAATTGCGATATCGGCTGCAAGGCGCAGGCCAAGAACACGCTCGACCTCAACTATCTTGCGGCGGCCGAAGATGCGGGAGCCGAAATCCGCCCCCTGAGCCTTGTGTCGCATATCGTCGCCGAAGGTGCAGGCTATGCCGTCATCTATACCGATATCTCGGGCGGTCAGCGCCGTGAGAGGATAGTGCGTGCCGCGCAGGTGGTGTTGGCGGCGGGATCGCTCGGTTCGACCGAGATTCTCTTTCGCTCGCGTGATCAGTTCGGCACGCTGCCGAATGTCAGCCCTGCCCTTGGCCAAAGCTGGAGCAGCAACGGCGATTTTCTGACGCCCGCATTATATGAGAACCGCGTCCTGTCGCCGACCATTGGCCCGACGATCACGGCTGCCATCGACTTTCTCGACGGCTCGGACGGTGGGGCGCGCTATTTCGTCGAGGATGGCGGCTTTCCCGATGTCTTGGGAAATGCAATCCGGGCACGGTCGCGCGCCGGCCGCAAGTTCGGGATGGCCAACCGGGCGCTGATGTCCTTCGCCATGCTCTTTTATGACGGCGATCCCCTGCAAGGGATGATGCCGTGGTTCGGTCAGGCAATGGATGGCGGCGACGGGCAACTGTATCTCGGGCGCGATTGGCTGCGCCCCTGGAAGAAACGGCTGAAGCTTGATTGGGACGCGGCCCGGTCCGAGCGCGGCGTGGGGGGCCTGATTGCGGCGCATGATCGGCTGAGCCGAGCCACCGGCGGAGTCCCGAAGGTGCCGCCCACCTGGACCATTTTCCGCAACCTCGTGACGCCCCACCCCTTGGGCGGCTGCAAGATGGGATCGGCCCGCGCCTCAGGCGTCGTCGATCACCGGGGCGAGGTCTTTGGCTATAAAGGACTTTACGTCTCGGACGGCTCTGTCTTTCCGCGCCCGATCGGGTTGAACCCCTCAAAAACTATCGCCGCGCTGGCCGAACGGACGGCGGCGGGCATATTAGCGGGCTAGCGCCGCGCTGTTCCCCTTGGTCTGAAGGGCGCGCCTTACTAGCGTTGTGGCATCGGCAGGAGATGCCCGATTTTCACTATCTTGCGACCCTGTGACTTGGTAATCCCCCGAAAGTAAGGGGCTGAATAAGTAGAATTTTCTCGGCAAGATACATGAGGGGATTCTGAATGATTACAAGCAGATACACTGAGGCTCAGATCATCGCGATCCTGCGGCAGGCTGAAGGCGGTGTTCCGGTTGCCGAGCAGTGCCGCGAGCATGGCATGAGCAGTGCGTCGTTCTACAAATGGCGCGCGAAGTATGGCGGCATGGATGCGTCGCTGATCAGCCAGAGCGAGCCATTTTCGCCATTGGTCCGAGGCGCCCCTTGATTTCGCAGAAGATTCGCGGAGGAAGGGTTTCTGGAACGTGCTTGCCGTCACTTATCCGCTCTTCACGAAAGGCAATGGTGGCAGCGTCGATCTGTTCCTTCGTCAATCCGACACGTTCGTCGCCTGGCGAACCAACGCGCCTGCTGGTGCCGCTGATCGCAAGGACGCCATCGCTCAGGTCTTTTGGGCCGACCGAGCGGCCAAAGGCAAGCATCTCGATCTTAGCCAAATGAGCAAGTGTCGCATCTGCTTTCTGGGCGCTAGCAAACAAGACGTCCCATTTCCGGAGTTCGGTTTCGGCGCGGGCATCGATATAGTCTGCAATCAGCCTCGGATCGGTGAGCGGGTCAGAAGCATCGGCACGGAATGATCGTAGGAAATCGCGGATCAATTCAACAGATACACCACTGAACAGAGAGCCGCGTGAGGGGTCTTGCTGGCCCACGCCACTTGCCTTGATCGCCATAGCCAGCGCTTGCCCCGCTTGCTTGTTGCGATCCAATTGGTCGTGATCCGTACGGATCCGGGTCGTTTCGATCATCTTGCCTGCAAGGCCGACTTTCATCGGGAACTCTCGCCCAGTACCCATCTTGTTTCGAGCCGTGACGATAAGCGATTCTGGGGGGCTGAGCACAGCGAGCCCGAAGTGCTCGGGCGTCGCCTTGGCCAGTTCCATGCGCTTCAGCTGGGACTGCAGGTCGTCCATCGCCTCGTGAATGTGCGCATACCAGCCTATCCCGTCCGCCGGGATCCAGACGCGGCACAGATTCTCGTAGCCGGGGCGATAGCCGAACCAGCGCCCCATCTGCATAAACGTGTCATACATGATCGAGTTGCGCAGGAAGTAGCTGACCGTCAGCCCCTCAAGTGTCAGGCCGCGCGACAAGGAGAAGCCGCCAACCGCGATGATGGTCACACCGTGTTCGCCGCCTTGGTCATAGTCCAGCGCCTGTGACCGTTTCGAAGCGTTCACTTCAACCACCCGGGCAGCAACAAGTACCTCATGCAGCCGTGGTTGCACATCGGCCCAGTCAGCATCGTCCGCGTATTCCTGCTGCCAAACTGAATGCAGCGCCGCTATTTCGGGATTGTTCAGTGCGGCCCGGCCCTTGCCAGCGTCGACGGCCACAGCGTCACGGATGCGGCCAACCACATCGGCCACCTGCGACCGCAAACGCCCCTGCACGTCGGTGAATCGCGAGGCATTGATTAGCATCGATGCGTGTGCGGCCTGCTGGCCGCGCGCATTGCGGATCGCTCGGGAGAGGATGAAAGCACGCAGTTGCGCGATGATGTCGCGGATCGACTGTGCGGTATGGGGCGCTGGTTGCGACGCCATGTACATGGACGTCATGCCTTCAAGGCTGCTCAGGAGGGGCTTCACTTGTCTTCCTTCGTCTGTATCGTTGCCGCGATAATGCGCTGAGTGTCTTCCCAAGCTGATCGGAAAGGGCCGTTGTCCTTCATCAAGGCAATGATTTCCTTCATGTCTTTCTTCGCTTCCCCCTTGATCATTGAAACAGGGCGCCCGCAGGTAGCCCCTCGCGGGCGCTTTCGTTTTTCCCCACATCGCGGATCCCGATCCTGACGCTGGCCATGCGGCCCGCGTGGATCGGCCTGTCCGCCCTGCCCAGATGAGAGCTGCCCTATGGACCTGGTCTTTGCACCGCGCCAGATCGAGACCTGGCCGCTCGACCGGCTGCGCTCCTACGTGCGCAATGCCAAGATCCACGGCACCGATCAGATGGCAAGGATCGCCGCCAGCATGGCCAAGTTCGGCTGGACCGTGCCCTGTATGGTGGCTGACGATGGCGAGCTGATTGCAGGCCATGGCCGTGTGCTGGCGCCGGCGATGCTGGGGCTGAAGGATGTGCCGGTGATCCGGCTCAGCCACCTCGACGAAGCCGAGTGTCGCGCCTACCGCATCGCCGACAACAAGCTGACCGAGATGGGCGAATGGGACGAGGCCATGCTGCGCGACGAGATCGCGGGGCTGCTGGCCGAGGATTTCGACCTCTCGCTGCTCGGGATCACTGACGAGGATCTGGATGCTCTGCTACGCGATCCCGACGCGCTGGGCGGTCAAGGGCCGGTCGAGGGTGAGGATGACATTCCCGAAGCGCCGGTCACGCGCGTGTCGGTGGCGGGTGACCTCTGGCAGCTCGGGTCGCACCGGCTGCTCTGCGGCGACAGCACCGCGGCCGATGTGGTGGTGCGATTGCTGGGTGATGTACGCCCGCTGCTGATGGTGACCGATCCACCCTAAGGGCCTGAGGCAATATAAACGCTTCGGATAGGATGAGTCAGCAATTTTGCGGACGTCAGTATCCTCGTCCGGCCTGCTGCTTGAGTTTTTTGATGCGATGCCGCTGATAGGCCTCGAT
>Ga0105050_10008007_pt1 | contig 12358 bp, 15 predicted proteins | sample FRY01_FD_78088 | JGI IMG/M metagenome (GOLD analysis project Ga0105050, IMG submission 78088) | Freshwater microbial communities from Lake Fryxell liftoff mats and glacier meltwater in Antarctica - FRY-01 | ecosystem: Environmental > Aquatic > Freshwater > Ice > Glacier meltwater ... | reverse complement strand
GCATGTGATGCTTCACCACTTGCTTGTGTTGAAACACCCTCAGCATGTGAATAATCACCAATAGCTATTGTTGAAACACCCTCAGCATGTGCAGAATAACCAGATGCAATTGTGTTAAGACCCTCAGCATGTGATGTATCACCAACTGCTTGTGTAAAAATACCCTCAGCATGTGAAGCATCACCAGATGCAATTGTTCCATAACCCTCAGCGTGACCATAATTTCCCTTAACGAATGTACCCAAACCTTCCGCATGTGATGCAAGACCACTTGCAATTGTGTTTCTACCCTCAGCATGTGATGTATCGCCAGATGCTATTGAACCATCACCTTCAGAATGAGAAAAATGACCACTTGCGGTAGTTCCAGTACCCTCAGCGACAGCATAATCACCAGATGCAATACTAGTACTACCCTCTAACACCGTTGCATTGGTTCCAGTTCCAGCCTCCCAGAATGTACCCCCAGATGTTGCACCAGAAACTGATTGCCAAGACGCTTTACCATCAAGATTGTCACAAGTCAAGACATAACCAACACTTGGGTTTTTTGTAACCATAAGGTCTTCTGTTCTAGTAATTCCAGAAACATCAACCCATATAGTACTACCAGTATAATCTAATGTATTTGCACTATACACGATAAAATCAGATTGAACAACACCAGAATAAGCACCACCACCTAAGTCTTCCATTGTTATAACATCTAAATCATATGTAACAGCAGAATATGATGTCCAACCAGTATAACCATCTACTGTTGTGAACATATCGTAACCAGTCCATGTTGGGCCAGCATATTGAGTTGTACCACTATTTGTTGGTGTTAAAGCAGATAGGTCACCCTCATCAATAGACATTCTTGAATCTCCAAATGTATAAACGGTTGACCCTGTGTTTCCAGAATACGTACTATATAAAACCACATCTTCGTATGTAATACCAGTTGTTGTTAGGTCTGGACCACTTGTTAATGCACTGTATGGTAAACCAAACACAGTAGTACCAGATAAATTAATACCAGTTCTCTCGTATTGTTTAGTTTGTCTATTTGTAAAATCTACTCTTGTTCTAAAATTCATCGTTTGACTGTTTTATTATAAATATTCCCGTAGTTCCTTATATTTATATAAAAAGAATAATTATGACAACATTTAAAAAGAAAGACTTCAAGAAACTAGTTATTGAATCTACCAACATTGATGAATTAGTTAATGATGATGGGTCTATGATTGGTGGGGATGAAAGATACAATAAAGGTGTTGATGTGAAGACTGGTCCTATTAATATGACAAGTGATGAAAAGGGTGTTGCCCTTGATACCGATACATTTGCAGCACAAACCATTCAGCCACGTAACTGGTGGTGGTCTTTATCTTACGCATACGGTCAAGGAAATGGTAAATCTCAAATTGGTAGTAACATAGGAAATGGTGGTGATGAAGGTAGTTTCAGTGAATCAATAGATGAATCGGAATTAACATCAGAACAAAAGATGAGAAAGATGGTTGAGGATATTCTGTCAAAACAATCTAACAACCAAGACCTTGTTAAAAGAGGTAGTAATAGCGATGTCAACAGAAGTGGTATTCCAGATATTGATGATTTATCTGACACTAAGATGATAATTGTTGGTAAATTAAAAGATTTAATCGATTCGATTGGTTCTAGTAATTTATCTGGGGAAGAAGTTGGTATTGTTTTAAATTTCCTTTTGGGTAATATTGATTCATCTCAATTACCATCCGATTATAAAAACATTTTAAGAAAACAATTATAATATGCCAAGATTATCAACAGAACGTCAAGTATTCACAATTAAGAATCCAAAATTTAAAAATTACTTTGGTGGTAATGATACAGCAACAACTGAATATATGAAAAAGGTTAAGTCTGAGTTATCAAACAAAGAAGTTAAGAATCCTAGTGATGAGAAAGTGATTAAATGGATTGATGATGAATTTAAAAAGGTTCATAACCCAGAGGATACTAAAAAGAGAATTGGGATGGAGACCGATGCACCAGGTACTAAAATGGGTGCTGATGGAACCAATTCTAATCACTTCAAAGAATTCAAAGGTAAAGATGATAATGCAGACCCAACAAGAGTTAGAATGGCTAAAATAAAAGGTGGGTCTAGAGAAATAATGAAAAACACTGCTACATACGAATCAGTTGATAAGGAAATTGATGCTGCTAAGTATTTAATAGAGTATATGAATAACAATAAAAAACAAAAATAATTATGTCAAGTAACAAATTAGAACAAGCTGCATTAGCAGCAAGAAACACTTTACTACCAATCAACACGTACAACGATTCTAACGATAGTAATAACTACACAGCAACTCACACTAGAGCGTTGTCTGATGCTCAGACTCCTGTAGCTGGTAAAGGTACTGGTATATTCTTAGATACATTTAACGGTGGTGGTTCATTAGATATTAATGGTAACCCATCAGCGGCTGGTTCTGGTAGATTAGCGAACATTGGTGTAAACCAATATAATGGCGGGGCAACATACCAACACCCAGACACATCTGGAAACGTAGGACAAGTAGTACTTTAATAAATAAAACCCAATGAAACTTTACAAATTATTTGAAGAGATTATATTGGAAGGGTTAATAACGGAAGGTGTTAACACCGACCAAGTTACTAACGCTATTGATGGTGAACACGCCAACAATGGTAAAAAGTTTATTAGGAGATATCGAATCCATTACGATGGTGATGATATTAAAGATGAGTTTGGTAATACGACTAGAGAAGGTAAGGGATGGAGAAATATTGTCCCACATGCATATGGTAAATTAAAGAACGGTGGACGTGAAGTAATTAGAGCATATCAAGTGTATGGTGATAGTCTTAGAAATGAACAGAATCCAGAAGGTTGGAAACTTTTCAGACTTGACAGAATTACACATTGGGAACCAACCAATTTAAAATATTGGGAACCAATTGAAGTAGCTGGACAAGAAACCAATATGAGTGGTGATAAGTCAATGTCAGAGGTATTTAACATTGTTGATTTTGAATCTAAAGATGGTGGTGGAACTCAGAATAAACCAGAAAATAAGTATTTTGACACACGAGCAAATACTTATAAGTATGATAACGCTAAAACTGAACCTGTGAAATCTGTTGAACCAGAACAACCAGAGGAAGAAGAAGCGGAAGATAACAACAACATACCTACGTTTGACAATAAAGAAAAGGGAGTTGGGTTTGATGATGAGAAAATAAAAAACGCCTTAGGTGATGAATCTGAAAATGAATATGAAGAAGAGGACATCGAAGACGAAAATGATGAAATAAAAGAATATTAATTATGGAAATGCCAACACCAATAGACGTAAGTAGACTTAAGAACATCCTTGGGGGTGCTAGGGCTATTATGGACAAAGTAGAATCTGGAAATTATGAAACTGGGCATGTTGATGGTAGAGCGTTAAATGAAGACGGTATACAACAAATGATGGCCGAAGGTATTACAAGACCACAATCACAGCATTCGATTGCACCACAAATTAGTGCCAACCAACCAATGTATAAGAATATGAACACTTCTAAGATGCCATCTGCAATAAAAGAAGCTATGATGGCAACACCGATTCCTCAAATGAGTGGACCACAAGGTCATACATTTAATTTAGAGGATGTTCAAGATTCAGTTCCACAACAACGTGCACCACAATATCCTAGTGCACCTAGAACAAACCCTCAACCAGTTTACGAACAACAACAACAACAAATTGGTGGTAATAACAACGGAACATTTACTGTTTCTGAATCAGCACTTAGAGCAATTGTAAAAGATTGTTTATTAGAATTCATGACACAAACATTTACTCAAAACTTAAGTGAAGATGTAATTAAAAAAACAATCACAACACTTGTTAAAGAAGGTAAGTTAAATGTTAAAAGAAAAGTTTAAAAATAAAAATACATTATAAAAAGGGGATTACTTAATTGTTTTCCCCTTTTTTCATTTACTATTGTTTCATTATTATTATTATTGGGTAAATAAGTTTTAAAAATTAACCCCATATGAAGAAAATCAAAGTTTTAGTTGTCCCATCAGACCGTACTGGTGTTTCGTATTTCAGAAGCACAAAACCACATATCACATTAGAAACAATGTTTCCTAATGAATTTCACGTAGATATTGAATACGAACCAAAGATTGACAACGATGCTTGGTTGCAACAATACGACATTATACATTATCATAGAACATTTGGACCATACGAACAACATGAAGCTTTGATTAAAAGATGTAACGATTTGGGAATCTTGACGTTTATGGATATTGATGACCACTGGGCACCTGGTCCACATCACCCAGCATACCTTATCATAAAGAACAATGAAATCGATAAAAAGATTTTAGGTAATATTCAAAGTGCTTCAAACATCATTACAACAACATCTATATTTGCTGATGAAATAAAACGAGTTAGTAAAAATAAAAATGTGTTTGTTTTACCAAACGCTATTGACCCAACAGAAAAACAATTTACTCCAAACCCAGAACCATCTGAAAGAATCAGAATTGGTTGGCTAGGTGGTTCTTCACATGAGAAAGACCTTGAATTGTTAAATGGTCTTGTTGCTAAATTAACATCCGATGGTTTAATGGATAAGGTACAATTTGTATTGTGTGGGTTCGACCTTAGAGGTATCGTTACTGTGATTGATGAGCATGGTAAAGAAACTCAAAGACCAATTACACCAAAAGAAAGTGTTTGGTACAGATATGAAAAAATATTCACTAATAATTACGACTCTGTTTCACCAGAGTACAAAGACTTTTTACTTAGTTTCCAGAAAGGTGAATTCGAAGGTATTGCTAACGAACCTTATAGAAGAGTTTGGACTAAACCAATCTCAACATATGCATCAAATTATAACTTGTTTGATATTTCATTGGCACCAATCGAAGAAAACCTATTTAATAAGGTTAAGAGTCAATTGAAAGTTATCGAAGCTGGATTCCACAAGAAAGCTATTATTGCTCAAGATTTTGGACCTTACCAAATTGACCTTAAAAATGCTTATGTTAAACCAGCTAGTAAACATGACGTTCCCAAGTTTGATACAGAAGCTAACGCATTCCTAGTTAATTCATCAAGAAATCATAAGGAGTGGTATAAATACGTTAAGAGATTGATTCTTAATCCAGAGGAAGTAACTATTCTACAAACAAACTTACACAATACCGTAAAAGATGTTTATAGTATTGAATCAGTTACTAAAAATAGACGTGATTTATATGTCAACACTTTAAATGAGTTGAAAGAAAATAAATCTTTGGAAAAAGATGTTGCATCATAACCTAATATATAGTATATTTGTATGAGTAATAATAAAAACTGGGAATTAGATGGTGAAAGATTAACAATAAATGTTGCTAATCCCGTAACCACTAAGGACCTAAGCGAAATATTAAATGCTGTAGTTAATTACGAGCGAAACAATTGTTCAGATTATTATCATAAGTATACCAATTGGAATATTGAGAAAGTAGTAATTGACGATAAGATAGAAAAAAACGAATAAAATGACACAAAAAGAAAGAGTTGTTGGTCTATTTGAATTCATTATGGATTTATTAGATGAAAAAGAACCAAAACAAGTTGAAGAAGTTGAAGGATTTGATGGAGAAAAACAAGTTGAAGAACCTAATGTATCTAAAGATACTAAACAATTAGAAAAACCTACATCACCACATCATCCATTACTTAATCCATATATTAGTGGTGTTGGTAAACAAGAATGGGTTGATAATTCATTGGACTTAATCGCTAGAATTGCAAGTATTGATGAAGAACGTTCTAAGATTAAAATGGTTGACAACATAACGAGACCACTAATCAAAGAAATTGAAGACTTAAAGAAACAAGGACAGGAAAATGCACGTCTTGAAAAAATAGATGAAGAACTTGAAAGTATTGTTAGTGAGGTTGGAGATAAATTAGGAATCACCTTAGAAAACGGTAAGGCTAAATTGGTTAACGTACCTAACGAATTAAGGGATAATATTCCATTTGATGAATCTGAATTGGTTAATGGTGGTAATGATTTACCTAAACATGTTATCGATAAATTGGATAGTAAAATATCAGAACCAATCACAGTTACAGTACCTACACGACCAAGAAAGAAAGTAATAAAGACTGCACCAACAATAAAAGTAAATAATAGAAAGAAAAAATAATTATTATGACAGAAGAAAAAGTTTTAAAAAACACTAAAAAATACTTTGAGACCGCTGAGAAGTACGGTTTCATGAATGATGGATTAATGGAATTCTTAGGACAAGATTTTATAACTGCCCCAGCATCAACAGCAACTAACTTACACAATGCATTTGAAGGTGGTCTTATTGCACATTTACTTTTAACAACAAAGTATGCTGTATCAATTAACAACTCATTACCAGAACACTTACAAGTTGAGGTGGGTTCATTGCTTAAGGTTTGTCTTTTACACCAAATCGGTAAAGCTAAGTTGTACAAAGTTAACAATTCAAAATGGCATAATGATAGAGGTATCAAATATGAGTTTAATGAAGAATTAACATCTATGAGAGTCGGGGAGCGTTCTGCTATCTATGCTTTATCAAATGGTGTTGTATTAACGGAAGACGAATTCCAAGCAATCATCAACCACGATAAAGATGATTCAGACAAACAAGCTAAATGGCACTCAACCACAATCGCTGTAATCCTTAGACAAGCAAATGAATTAGCTATCTTAGATGAAAAATCGGTAGCAACCGTAACAGTTTAATTATGCAAGAATTGTTTAGTATGGAAGAGGCACAAGCTAAATTAGCTAAAGCCATGGACCCTAGCACCGATTATTCATATGAAGATTTCATATCAGAATATGGTGAGGGTAATTTTTTACCATCACATGAGATTAATAAAATAAATATTGATTTTGTTAATAAATCTGATAACCAAGACCCAGATTGGGAAACTGCTGGGTCTGCTGGTTTCGACCTTAGGGCTAGTGAGACTGGTAGTATAAAACCTAATGAATTTAAAGTAGTACCTACTGGTTTGTTTTTTGACCTTCCAGAGAACTTTGAAATGCAAATTAGACCAAGAAGTGGTCTTGCTGCAAAACATGGTGTGACGGTCCTAAACTCACCTGGTACCATTGATTCAGATTACACTGGTGAAATCAAAGTAATTCTAATCAATCATGGTCAGAAAATATTTGATATCGCCTCTGGTGATAGAATCGCACAAGCCGTTATAGCAACAGTAACAGCAAAGAACATTATCCAACTAAGTAAAGTAGATTCGATTGAGAAAGATACTGAAAGAGGTACTGGTGGATTTGGGAGTACTGGTGTAAAATAACCACATGGAAGATAATATAGTAAAAATAAAAACCAGAATCCAATTCATTAAAACTGAACTAACTATGAGAAATTATAGTGATGGGTGGACAATCCAAGGGTTAGAAAAAGAACTTAGTGTGTTAGAAGCACAATTAAAAAGATTAACAACATGATAACAATAGTATATTGTACAAGAGAATCTAAACCAGAACACAGGGAACATCTTATTAAGTCTTCTGGGCTACATAAACACGCTGAGGTAATAGAAATCATTAATAATGGTGAATCACTAACCACATGTTATAATCGTGGTTTAAAACAAGCTAAAAACGACATCGTTGTATTTTGTCATGATGATATTACAATCGAAACAAAACAATGGGGTAATAAATTAGTTAAACTATACGATAAAAATCCAGAATATGGTATTATCGGTGTTGCTGGAACGAAACATATGGCCGAAAGTGGTATGTGGTGGGAAAAGAGAAAGAAAATGTATGGTAGAGTTAAACACACTAGTGAAGGGAAGTCTTGGTTATCATCGTATAGTCCAGACATCGCTAATGATGTTGAAGAAGTCATTGTTGTTGATGGTGTTTTCTTTTCTTGTCATAAAGGAAGAATTAAAAAAGACTTTGATGAAACAGTTGAAGGATTCCACTTCTATGATGTAAGTTTCTCATTTTCTAATCATATTGAAGGTGTTAAGGTTGGTGTTGTTACAAATATCAGAGTTAACCACGAATCAATTGGTCAAACCAATGAACAATGGGAAGAAAATAGAAAAATCTTTGCTGAAACATACAAAGATAAATTACCAATCAACTTGAATAGAACATTTAGAAAAAACGAAAAGATTAAGGTTCTTATAGGTTGTGTTAGTTTCGCTAACCATACTGGTTCTGAATTATATATCTATGAGTTAGCTAAGGAGTTAATCAAACAAGGTTGTGAGGTTTCGGTATGTTCTCAATTAGGTGACCCATTAGGCAGAAAGGCCAATGCTGTTGGTATTAAGTTATATAACATCCAAGAACCACCAGGTTATAAATTAGGTGATGGTAAATGGACAATAAATACACAAAACGGTCCAGTTGTATCAACATTAAATCACTTATACAAGGTACAAGACATCCAATTTGATGTGTTGCATTTGAACCATAAACCAGTCACTGAACATTTGCTTAAATTGTATCCAGAAACTGAGGCAATTTGTTCAATACATTCTGAGGTAATCGATTTGGAACATCCAGTCATTCACCCACAGATTAAAAAATACATAGCCATTAGACCAGAGATTAAGGACTTCCTTATTGATAGGTTTGGTATTAATGGTGATATGATTGATATTGTGTATAATCCTATTGATTACACTAGATTTAAACCAACAGTTAGCAATAATAAAGTACCAACTGTATTATTTGTTGGAACCATGGATTATTTACGTGAACAAGCGATTAGAGATTTGATTGAAACCACTAAATCAGAAGGTAAATACCTTTGGTTGGTTGGTAAAGAGAACGGTATTAAAGTTTCCGATTTGATTGGAGACAACACACACGTCACATATCATGGACCAACTTGGAAAGTTGAAGACTTTGTTAAGCGATGTGATGAAACGGCTGGCATTCTTTTAGGTAGAACAACCATTGAAGGGTGGTTATGTGGTAAGGCTGGGTGGATTTATGACATCGATGCTTCTGGTCAAGTTAAAAGTAAAAAACTTTATGATATCCCTAATGATATTGATAAATTTAGGTCAGACAACGTAGCTAAAGAAATAATTGAAAAATACAAAGAAATTGTAGAATAATGGGATTAAGTGAATGGTTAAAAAAGAAAATGGCTATGGTGGTATTTGCCACAGCATCTGTCGAACAAAATATGTTAGGACAAGATGGTGGGTCTGATTTAGGTGGTGTTAATCAAGTCCAAAGACATAGACAAGGTTCTTTAGCTGATGCTTTAAATCGAGGTGAAATAACCCAAGAAGTAAAAGAATTAAGGTGGAGAATGTATAAGGTTCTTGATGAATCCAAAAACTTTAAAACCAAAATTGTTGGATATGATGAAGATAATATGCCAATAACAGAGACAGAAGCTTTTAACCCAAGTATTGCTTTATCTAAAATTAAAATTGATGACTTTGATGATTTTAAATTAGAGTTGGTTGTCAACAATGATGAAGTTACATTAGGTTCATTCTTAGAAGGTATTGATGAAGTTGATAAAGTAGACATTGTAAGAGATGTTGATTTAGACGGTAACCCAACTGCAACAATTGGTACGATTAAAACAGAAGATGCTGACCGAGTTGAGTCTGCCAATAAAACTGAGCGAGTAATAACATGTATTAGAGATTTTAGACCAAAATTTTCAATTGAAAATTTTGCTAAGAAAATGAATGTTAGAACCATATCAGAAACTGAAAAATTATTAGAATTCTATGTGTCTAAATATTCTAATGAAGATGATAGGAAAAGTGCCTTGTTCTTAAGTGAAATAAAAAAAGCTATGAAGAACCCTAGGGCAGCCGACTTCTTAGATATTAGTTCGGTTACCTTTGTATCTTACAACACCACTGGGGTTAAAGATATGTTGGATTTTGAATATAAAATCACCAAATTTGATAAATTGGTTGAGTTTGATGGGTATTATGTTGTTAAATTTATATCTGAGGTCATCAAAAATGGTGAGAGTCTTATCGAACAATACCGAGAAGCTGGTTTGGATGAAAAATACGAAAACAAAGAAAAACGAGAAAAGAAATGAAACAAGTAATATTAATGAGGAAAGACCTAAAGATGAGGCGAGGTAAAGAAATTGCACAAGGTTCTCATGCTTCCATGGCTTTTCTCTTAAATGGTTTTGCAATGAGTAGTAAAAATGGGATAATTCTTAGTCAATGGTTGAAAGGTGGTCAAACCAAAATATGTCTTCAAATACATTCAGAAGAGGAATTATTAGAATTACATAAACAAGCGATAGATGCTGGTTTAGAGGCTAATTATATCACCGATGCTGGTAGAACTGAATTCAACGGTATCCCAACTAAAACATGTTTAGCAATTGGGCCAAATAAATCAGAAATTATCGATAAAATAACTGGGCACTTAAACTTATATTAATGGTAATAGTAACAACATCATATAATTGTGTTGAATATATTGAACAGTGTATTGGTTCAATAATGGGTCAAACATTTAAAGATTTTAAATGTTATATAACGGATGACATGTCAACAGATAACTCAGTTAAAATAATTAAAGACATGATTAAAGGTGATGATAGATTTATTTTAATTGAAAATACGCAAAAGATGTATCAACCTGGTAATTACGACCAAGTTATTCGTAGTAATCCAGACATAGATGATGATGACGTTATCGTAGAGATTGATGGTGATGATTGGTTACCAGATTCTAAAACGTTAGCTAGAATTGATGCAACATATAAAGTTAAAGATATTTGGATAGCTAATGGTACATTTATGTACAGCAATGGTACTAGAGGATTTGCTGCCCCACCACGAGATTTCGACACTCTTAGACAACAACAATTTACAGCATCACATATCAGAACTTGGAGAGCATTCCTTTGGAGGGCAATTGAACAAGATTATTTAAAAGATGACAACGGTGTATATTGGGAAGTTGCTGGTGATTTATCGTTTATGTTTCCAATGTTAGAGATGGCTGGACCAGAACATTATTACTTCATGGAAGAAATTAACTATATTTATAACGAACAGAATCCACTTAATGACCACAAGGTTAACATGCTCAAAGTTACTAATGCTGTTAATATAATGAGAAATAGACCTAAGTACGAGAGATTAATTAGATAATATGATTTACTGTAACTTAAAAGGTGGATTAGGTAATATGCTCTTTCAAATTGCAACGACCAAAGCATATGCTATTGATGCTGGGGTAGAGGCTAGTTTTCCTAACTTATCTATACAGATGAAAATAATAAATGATGATAGTGTTTATAATCCATCTATTAAACATGGTTTTGAGTATGAAAAAATATTCTCAGAACTAAATAGAGACGAACCAACAAACCCAACATTAATTAAATTTCCTTTCCAATATATCGACTACAATGTGATTGATAACTCTATAATTGATGGTTTCTTTCAAAGTGAAAAATATTTTAACCACCACAGAAAAGAAATATTAAAGTTATTTGAAATTCCAGATAGCGTTAAGAATACAATTTATGAGAAGTACGGTAATATATTAAACGGTAAGACAACATCACTACACGTTAGACGTGGTGATTATGTTAGACACCCAAACCATCATCCAACTTGTAGTTTAGAATATTATCGTGAGGCTATTAGTAAGGTTGATGGTGACACTACTTTAGTAATCTTTAGTGATGATATCGGTTGGTGTCAAGAACATCTAAATTACAACAACAGTATTTACATTGAAAATGAAAAAGATTACATTGAATTATACTTAATGTCATTTTGTGACAATAATATTATTGCTAACTCATCATTTTCATGGTGGGGTGCTTGGTTAAATAAAAATGATAACAAGATAGTTGTAGGACCTAAAGCATGGTTCGGTTCAGCTATAAACCATGATACTTCTGACATAATACCAGAGTCATGGATAACAATTTAAGATATGGAAAAAATATATTCAAAAGTAGAAGAAGGTAGATTATTACACATTATCAATAGATTAGATGAAATTAATGGGAGACAAGAGGTTGTTCCAGAAGATAATTTCATTCAGTGTGCGACATTAAAGATGGGTAAAGGTAAAACATTCCCACCACATAAACATATAACTAAAGATAGGCACTATCTAGAACAAATAGCACAAGAATCTTGGGTTGTAATAAGGGGTAGTGTTAAATGTATTCTTTATGATTTAGATGATACTATCATTGCAACACCTATAATTAAAGCTGGGGATGCTAGTTTTACACTTCATGGTGGTCATACGTATGAAATATTAGAAGATGATACAATTGTATATG
>Ga0105050_10008006_pt1 | contig 12359 bp, 10 predicted proteins | sample FRY01_FD_78088 | JGI IMG/M metagenome (GOLD analysis project Ga0105050, IMG submission 78088) | Freshwater microbial communities from Lake Fryxell liftoff mats and glacier meltwater in Antarctica - FRY-01 | ecosystem: Environmental > Aquatic > Freshwater > Ice > Glacier meltwater ... | reverse complement strand
CTAGCCTCTGATGCATTTGACGAAGAAGATTACATCAGGGATTTCCTTCAATTCCAAAGGTGGAAAAATGCTTAAGATTCCTTTCTACGATTGCACACCATCTCCTGAAAATGCTGGAGACCTCGTTGATGCTGCAGCGTTAGTGATTCGCGGAGGTGCCTATGTTGGAGGGGAATTAGTTCAAGGGTTTGAGGAGCAGTTGAGTGATTACCTCGGAGGCGGCTACTGCGTGGGAGTCGGCAACGGCTTAGACGCGCTGACTCTATCTCTCATGGCTCTTGACGTTGGGCCAGGGGATGAGGTTATCGTCCCCACCCACAGCTTCATAGCGACTTGGATTGCCGTCAGTAGAACTGGTGCAACTTCAGTGGGGGTGGACGTTGACCCCCGGACAGGCCTTGTGGATTTAGATCAAGTTCTTAAGAAGGTCACCAGGAAGACAAAAGTCTTCCTTCCTGTTCAGCTTTACGGAGCGCCGGTTGACTTTTCGGGAATCCAGGAATATCTCAAGGATAGAGGGGTATTTATTGTGGAAGATTGCGCCCAAGCCCTTGGGGCAAAAACCGCATACGGAATGGCCGGGGCCCTGGGAGACCTTGGTGCATTTTCGTTCTATCCAACGAAAAACTTGGGCGCCTTAGGTGATGGAGGAGCAATCTTTACTCGGGACAGCGAGATGGCGGAAAGATTGAAGTCGCTCCGTTCTTACGGTTTTAGGCACTCGAGATATCAGTTCGGCGAGCTGGGAGTGAATTCGAGGTTAGACCCGATTCAGGCTGCCTTCTTGTCAAAGAAGCTCCCGCTACTCGATGCGGAAGGCGAGTATAGGAACTGGCAAGCGGATACTTACATTCACGCAATTGGCGACGGAGCACTGAAACCCGTCACCGCCAGCTCAGGTTACTCCGTGTACCATCACTTTGCCGCCCTCAGTGACAATAGAATGACCTTCAGGCAGCGCATGTCCGAGCTTGGAGTTGAGACAGACACCCACTATCCCTACACCATAGAAGCATTCACAGACTTGTCCAAGAAAAGAACCTTTCGCGTCAAAGAGTCAGACTTAACGGGTTCCCGGGAGCTGGCGTCAAAAGTGGTCACTTTTCCGATGGGAACCTGGCTGTCCAAGGAGCAAACACTCGTTGTAGCGGATCGCATCTCGCAGGCTCTGCAATAGCTCAATCGCTACTGCGAAGGTAATTTCGAACATTCCTCTCTACGTATCGACTCTTTCGAACAAACGTCAAGGCTAAGTAGGCAACTTTGAACAGCCTTGACCTGGTCGTCCAGGACAGACTGCTTTTCCCCGCTAAGGAGAGGGCTTGCGCGACCTGAGAGGGGCTTGCTCCCAGGAAAAGTAGCCAATAATGGGCTTCGATCAAAAACTTAGCGGAGACCTTCCAAGGGGCAATCTTGAGTGCAAAATCTTCGATAAGCTTCAGTTCTTGCTCAAAGATGTTGACCTTGAATTTTGCCGAGTAGTTACCCTCATGTCTACGATAAAGAGTTGTCACATCGCCGCGGCTCCAACCGGAGATTCCCTCTTTGGCGAATCGAATGAACATTGACCTGTCCTCAGAGCCTAAGTCGCCATTAAAACCCCCAAGGTCCAAAAGTGCTTTAGTCCTATATGTAATGGTGGGAGTGAAAATTCTTGAACCATTGAGCCAGACTAAGTCCGGAGACTCTTGAAAGGCCCCCTCGGAGCTATCGCCAACCCAATTTGAATATTTTTCCAGGGCCAAGCCGTTTCCATCTATGATTTTTGCTGCGCTACAGACAAAGCTGACTGACGGGTTGTCGATCAAAATGTCTACGTCCCCCTGAATTCTGTTTGGCAGCAATATATCGTCACCAATCAAAATTAAATACTCCCCAGTCGCCAACCTCAGGCCTCTATTGCAGTTAGAGGGGATACCCAAATTCTCAGGGTTTTCGTAAAAGTCAAACCCTAACTCTTCAGAAAGAGCCAAGAGTTTCTCGGCCGACGAGTCTGTCGAGGCATCGTCTATACAGATAATTTCTAGATTTGGGTACCTCGAATCTAGAGCCGAGCGAATGGCTAACTCTGTGAAGCCCCCAGTGTTGTAGCTGAGAGCACAAACGGTGACCTTGGGTGAGTCTCTACGCATATCGTCTTCCTTACTTGCTCATGGAGTGGAACTCCGCCCAATTCACTTGGTTTCGGTGAATTCGATCATAGTTAATCTTGCGCAACTTTGAACGAGAGCGTGACGGAATCTCGAAAAAACGCGGTAGTAGCCCCTTACCTTTAGGCCGCTTAGAGTCTTCGGAATGGCTATTGAGGGGCAGCATCTCATTTATCGCATTTGACGAGAGATTCCAGCGCCCAGCCTGTTGACGGAATCGGTTGGCTTGGACGAAGCGCTCAGTAAAAAAGCGCTCCTTATTTATCTCGAAGAAAAAGGAAGTTCTACTCGATTAGACTCTTAGAATAAGAAGGGGAATCTGCATTTGTGAGGACATGAAATCGAGACTTACTCACACTCGGGTATGTGGATACTGACCGAACTTGTATTGAGCTAGGGAGGCCACGTTGCTCACACAATGTGCTTGCGGAGCGAGGCAGCCGAACTTTCTGACCCCTTACGACCCACACCTAACTCCCCGCTACACTCTGGAGCCTCTGGACGTGAGCAATTGGTCAATGATAGGCAAGAGCCAGTCAAGTCTGACTGGAGGCGATCGTCTACCGGCGCGCAGCATCCTATTTTCGACGGCTAGAGCGGCGCTCAGCTCCGTTGTGGTTGCGATGACACGAAGAGGGGGCACCCTCCCATTCGTGGAAACAACGTCTAGATCCGAATATTTGTCTGGATGCATTCCCCAAGTGTTGGGAAGAGTTTCCCGTTCTATGCCTGAGCAGTCAGAAGTGGCAATCTTCGCTTCTGACTTCGGATTTAGAACGGACAGGCCACTCGAACAGTTTCAAATTTATGACGATGCCTGGTCCCTCGATTTAAATTTTGCCGAAGCCTTTCTGGAGCGTGCCGGTAGGGCTTACATCTCTAGCTTGCCGAAGGTATTCGGCCTTCCTTTTGGCGGGCTTGCCATGTTGTCCGACGATATCGAGGTTGAGTCAGACCTGAGTAAGAGTCAAGAAACTATCTTGAGAATGCTATTAGAGGTCAAAATTCCGCAACTCGAAGAAATCGGGCTAAGAAGACGAGAAAACCTAATATACCTTGAGGAAAAGATGAATCCTTGGGAACTCCAGTTCAGTACCAAGAGCGCCAACATTCCCGGCGCTGCTGTTATAAAGCCCAAGTTTTCCTTCGATGAAGAAGATTTTAAGAGAAGAATAAATGCCCACGGCGTGAGGAGCACATCTTTTTTTGGAAATCAAGCTGTGCTGATTCCAGTTCACCAGGGGCTTTCTCGTTTAGATCTGGACTACCTATTAGACGTTACTGGCCACTGTCTTAAAGAGTCAAAGTCTCGTTAGAGCTTCATCCGAGGTCTAACGAGAATTGTAGCTGCAGTTACGTCGCCAAGCTCCGGGTGTCGAAGCGCCTGGAGCTCCAAAATACCGACTCTTATCTACACAAAAGACGTGCAGTGTCTAACATCCAGACCGAAGCCGGTGGTTTGAAAATACCTCTTGTCGGTAACTCTCGCCTTGACTAAGCGCAGGTCCTGTGCCAGGAATTCAAAAGATTGAAGGAGGTGGGGGTCAAAGAGTGCATTCATGCAGCCCTTACATATCAACGCATCTGACTCTTTCCAATTTACCCGGTAGTCCTCTTTGTCATGCTTTGTGACAGAAGTGGCCCTGGTTTCTAAATGTTTTCTGCGACTTACGAAACCTCCGAAATGAAGTCGCAGTATCCTGATCAATGTGTTTATGGATCACATCGTCGCAGTGTTCAATTAGATGCCAATTAGTTTGAGATCGACCTCTAATACTCCTCCCCCTAATTCTTGGGCCGGATTCAACATAGGCTGGCATCTCCTGGAAAGTGATAGTGACATTCCTTCCCCATTTAAGTGCGCCCAAACTACGTAATGCATTTCATGATGGTTGGGAAAACAGCACAATTCTGTTGAATTTTGCTTGGCCTAAAAGTTTTCAGGCGCCATCTTCCTGCAACGCAAAGACACCATCAGTTCTCCGGGATTTTCGGTGGCCCTTTTGAGCGGGTTGGAATACAAAGCTATTTCCTATGCCAACGCCACTTTATTAGATTCCTGTAAAGGAGAATGAAGCTCGTAAGTTGAAGTAAAACTGCCTAATTCCTTTAATTAACGACACGAAACCTTGCACTTCTCCATTGAGGGGAACTCCTGGAGGCCTAGATCTTGATGTCGAGCTAAGCATGCTTTGCCAACCTAAGTGAAGGTCGCGATTCGGCTTCTGCCCCAAGGCCCTCTTTAAAGCTAGACAAGCCCTCATCGCGCACGCCCTCGGAGGAAGCTACTCCGAGACACAACATTCTTTTGCCATCGGCTCTCGACTCGGCGACTAGACCCTGGGCCAAAAGTGAAAGCGACTTTCCGCCTAAAGGATTTGAAGGGTCGTGACCCCACATAAAGACATAATCAATCCGATCGTCTACCCTCAGGAGAATGGCGGCAGATACGAGTGACTCATTTAACTTCACCGCAAATGTCCTGATCCGCTCTGGAGTTTGATGGTCAAGCCGGACGGCTTGTCTGGCATCCATGGATACTGGTCTCCCTTTGGCTTGTCTGTTGATCGCAATGAGCTCCATTGCCTGTTCAATGGAGCAGGAGGAAAATTTCATGCCAAGCTTCGAAGCAGTCGTCGCATCGCGAATGCGATTGCGACGAAAAGCGTTCCCCAACCCATCTAGCCTTATAGAGAAGTTTTGATCCTCAAAAAGCATTTCGGCACCCAGGGATAGTAAGGCCTTGGTGTTTTGGTCCACTAGCTCGGGAAAGTGCGATCTTGGGGGTAAGCGGATGATGATGTCTTTGCGAAGATGGTTAGAGAATTGCTCCCACGCGTCCTTGTAGTTGTCGAACGTGTACCGGGATTCTGGCTCAAGAGGGTATGCCATTGAATAAGGGCCCACAAGGCCAACTTCTGCTACTTCGCCGCCATCAGAGTAGGGAATAGCTAACCCCTCGGTGCTTTTAAAAAATAGGACAGTTCTCTCTTGGTTCCCGATGTAATTTTTGTCCCACCAAATAGGGATACCACTTGTTTTCATGTCGCTCCGCTTCCAGTACTTCCCCGCTTCAGGCCCGAATGCCTGAAGATTGGACGCACCAGAATTTTTTTCTCGTGCCAACAAGCATAAACCTGATTCTCGCAATGGGGCGATTTTCTCGACGTCGCCCCAAGAAAAAGGCGCATTGTGAGGAGCCCGTTGCTCTGAGTTAAAGAGGGGGATCGCCACTCTCATCGCTTTGCACGCACTTTCTTTGGGTGGGTATGGGAATCAATGAGGTGAAGTTTTTTCAGAAGGCACGTGGCTGCATCGACGCCTACGTTTGGGTTAGGCTTGAAAACATGCTAAAAAAGCTACTGAAGAATTACCTGTCGGAGGGCTCTATACAGTTATTGCTTAGGCTGTCAAATCGCTCAAAAAGCTACATGCTCTCAAAAGTAATGCCAAGAAGGCATTCACGACAAATAAAAAAAATAAAGCATAGAGAAAAAATACGCGTGGTGTTTCTAGCGATCCACGGAAGTGTTTGGAAGTTCACTTCCGTTTACGAGCGCATGATGCGCGATCCCTATTTCGAACCCGAGATCTTAGTCTGCCCCGATTTTCTCTATGGCGAAGAGCAAATGCTGATAGAAATGAACAAGACGTTCAAACGTTTCAAGGCAGAGGGTTACAAGGTGAGCAAGTCAAGAAGGGACGATGCGAGTTGGCTGCCACTATCCGACTTAAGTCCAGATCTAGTCGTGTTTACCAACCCCTATGACCTAACAGTGTCCCCTTACTACGCCCAAGCTTATTCAAGATATCTCACAATATATGTTCCCTATTTTTTTATGGCTACAGCGCATGCCATTGAAGAAGTGTTTAGCACCCCTATGCTCAATGCTATGTGGCGAATTTATTGGCCGCACCAATTTGCCTACGAGGCATTCAACTCACTGTCGAAAGGGGATTCTAGGAGAAGTAGCCGGCTCACAGGCTACCCAGCGGTTGAAGCTTTACTAACTCCCAATAAATTAAGCAGGGAGGCCTGGAAACCCACGGTGGGAAAGAAAAAAATCATTTATGCCCCGCACCATTCAATCTCGAACGACGAGTCAGGTTATTCTACATTTTTACGTTTTGGCCCTGCGTTAAAGGAAATCTCTCAACGTTATAGTCAGCAAGTGCAATGGTCATTCAAACCACACCCTCACTTGAAGCCGAGACTTTATCTGCATCCTGCATGGGGTAGAGAGCGAACGGACCAGTATTATGCGTTTTGGGAATCACATGAGTACACACAATTGAACGATGGCGAATATGATGATTTATTCAACCAGTCTGACGCTATTATTCACGATTGCAGCTCATTCATAGCAGAATATGCAGTCACAAGGAAACCTGCGTTATACCTTTTGAGCAAGTCCAGTCAGTCGTTAGAGTTCCTAAATGAATTTGGGGAGTGCGCTCTTCAGTCCTATGAGAAAGCGACGTCCACCAAGCAAATTCAAGAATTTATTCTCAGGGTGTTGGGGGACGCGAATCCGCGGAGGAGAGAGGTAGCTTCCTGCTTCGACGAATATTTATCTGAGTTGTATGGCTCAGAACTACCTTCGGAAAAGATCCTCAAGGATATAAAGGTCGCTTTAGGGGCGCCTCGGTTGTCCAGTGAAAATCTAGGATGAAAAGGTAACTAGGGGGAGGCTAAATAAATGGCTTTTGGGTATTTGGTGGGGGCAGTGAGGCTGTTTCTCTCGCCAAGTACCTAATGCCCATGGGCCTCCACACGTGGAGGTCAACATCGCGCTCACGACAACTCAGGCAGAACTTTTTACAGTTTTGCGCACGATATGAGTGATGAGTCTTGCTCCCACAGACTCACTAGACCAGTGTTCGCGGGATGTATCTTGCGATGCCCAGCTCCAAGCCATGGACCTAAATTCTTGCGAGTCCGTCTCGAGCGCCAGATCCAGCGCCGATGTGAGGCTACTCACATCGGCTTTGCTTCGAATAATCAGGCCCTCTGGAATGCCAAAGGACGAAGTAGGAGGTCCGACATAAACCGGAATCGTTCCGGCCAGGAGGCAGTCCACCACTTTTTCGCTCAGACTGGTTGGGTCGTTCTCGATTACGAGAGCGGCGTGATAGCGCGACAGCACCTCCATCTTATCCTCTGCGACTCCCTTGAAATCGAGAGGCTTAATGAATGCAAAAGGTAAATTTGTAAGCTTGGGAACGATACCGTGCCTTACTGCAATCATTAGCTCCTTAATGACCCGTTGGAATCTTTTCCAGTTGTTATCTGTCCAACCACGTCCAAATAACTCAATTCTTGAATCATGAGCATACATCTTGCGCCTTAGGGAGTAGAGTTCACCCGGGACAGATGACCATTTGTCGGCGGAGATCGCAACAATCTTATTCAGGCGGGAATCTCGAGTAAGCAAACGTACATCCCAGTTTTGCGCCGCCGGAAACTGCGGCGCCTGATCTGCTTTTGCACGAGAAATGACTAAGTTAAATAGTCCCGACGGATTTTCCCAGCGATGAGAAAGGTTTACCACCGGGGGTTCCTGCTTTACCAAGGCGAGCGGAACACCGGAGGCCTGAGCGTCGAGAAGCAATGTCTTATAGCGGTTATCGTAGTCGACACAGATTACCACGTCTGGACTGTCGAAAATGTCAAGGCAAAGGTAGTGGCCTAGGCGCTCCGCAATGCTGGGGAGTTCCGCATCAGTTGCAGACATCTTGTGGATTCCAGAATTTACTCCAGTGAATAGGATTCTCACGGACATCTTACGCTCCTCAATTCCTAGATCGCGACTGCACCAACTGTATTGCATTGATGGCTCAGTGAAATCATGAGTTTGAGATCAGGGTTGCCCCAAAGAGATGAAATGGCATTTACGAGTTGTTGCAGAAGGCGATGAATAAACCCTCAAGATTGCTATGAACATCGCAACGACTGCCTGGAAGTCCAATGCACAGATCACGGTTTAGGAGAGGAGCAAGAAAGACAGTAAAATTCGCTCTTGAGTCTTGGATCATTGACTATTACTGAGTCGGCTTGCCTTTGAAATCGAAGATGCCTAAGGCTCAAATTGGCGTTACTTCGATCTTGGCTCATGATTGCAAGGCCCTTTTTGCAAGCGCTTCTTCTAAACAGTAAGCATCTTGTTACTACCTATGCCTATACCGCCCTGATTCTTCCGGTGACTTTTAGATGCTCTTGGCCACTACTTTCGCTCACTCAAAGGTTGCCTCAAAGCCGTTCGTATGCCACTGAACAATCGCAGGGTTCCCGATGCTACGAGTTTCGCAATGCACCACTCAATACATTTGGACGCTATAAGAGCCTCTGCATCGCAGCTCCACCTAACTCAAAACCAGATTTTTCATAAAATAAAATGTTGTGATCCTTGCATTGAAGTGCCACTTTGTAACAGCCCTCTAACTGTGCGATTTTTATCAATCTGTCGACTAGAGAATGGCCTACTCCGAGTCTTAGATGGTCGGGATGGGTCACTATGTCTTCTATGTGGCCAATCTTTCCACCTCTAATCTTGGTCTCGAGGACAAGGGTGCCGAAACCCACCACTACGCCATTCGCTTGATGCGCCACGATTGAGACGACATTCTGTTGCGCCGAATGGTTTAGCCAAATCTCGTCGTAGTTATCCGGGCTTGGCGTAAATTGCGAAATGCCTTGTAAGAGAGAAATGACCTCTGACATCTGACTGCGTTTCAGGGGCGTGAATTCCAAATTCATTTTCAAAAAAATCGTCCGTTCTCTTCAGTCTTCGCCTGACCGCATGAGGCCTAAACCTCGTAAAAAAGTGAAGTTATCCGCAGTGAATCAAGTAGTTAATCTCTTGTGCCCGATTCTATAGGTTCAGCAAGGCCACAAAGAAGCAGACTTGTAGTTTCGCGAGGCGAGGTTCCTAAATGAACGCCTTATCTATTTCCAGACCCTCGTACGGCCCGGACTTGAACTCATAGACGAGGGCGTCAGATGTCAATGTTCGGTAGCCATGTCCACCCCTAAAAGTGATTGTGACATCTCCTGCCTGGAGGTTTTCAGTGGCAAGGAACTCTCCAGCATCGTTGTAGTAATCCACTGCGACTTCTCCTCTAATCACCACCCATGACTCTTGAGCCCGCAGATTGGAAAACGATCGCTCTCGTTCCAAGTGGACGTGGGGCCGGAATGAATGGTTGGCTGGAATTTCAATCATGGCTCCTTGCAAGAACTCTTGAGATTCCGAGAAATCAACCCTGTTTAACTCCAGAACCGGTGCCGTTACTGCGTTTGGACGGATTACTTCATGAAGGAGTAATCCTGAATCTGGGTCGAGAATCTGCTGGCGGTCCAGTCTTTTCATGAGGTCTCGGTCTTTTGACTCAACTTCTGCATCCAGCTCTCCACCATCTCAGTAATCAATTCGTCGAAGCTCACGTTTGGCTCCCAGCCAAGTAGGCTTCTTGCTTTGGAAGAGTCGCCTTTTAGATACGGCAGTTCTTGAGGCCGAAGGAATTTCGGGTTTTGAAACGTGAACTCCTCGTAGTTCATTTCCAACCTATCGAAAACTCCTTGGACAAGCTCACGCACTGTGTGGGTTTGACCCGTTGCCACGACGAAATCATCGGGCACTTCGTGGTTCAAAATCATGACCATGGCTCGGACGTAGTCTTTCGAGTGGCCCCAGTCTCTGGAGCTATCCATGTTTCCGAGTTCAAGTCGATTTTTCATTCCAAGCTTGATTTCACATGCGGTTTTCACAACTTTACTTGTCACAAAATTCGATCCGCGTCTAGGGGACTCGTGATTAAACAAGATCCCATTTGCCGCGAAAAGCCCATAGGCCTTTCTGTAGTTTCTCATGATGTGATATCCGTACAGTTTTGCGCAGCCATAGGGAGAAACCGGATGCATTGGCGTCGTTTCCCGTTGGTACATGTCGTCGTCGACTGAGTCACCAAACATCTCTGATGAGCTAGCTTGGTAAATCTTTGTCTTCAGCCCACTGCTTTGGACGGCGGTAAGAAGGTTCAGGACCCCGAGGGCATTAACCTGCCCCGTGAATTGAGGAACCTCGTAGCTAATCCGCACATGACTCTGCGCTCCAAGATTATAAATTTCATCGGGCTCAGATTCTCGAATAGCAGCCTCTAGGCTATGGGAGTCACTTAGATCGGCGTAACGGGTGGTGACTCGCTCGGCAAGGTGATGAATCCTCGATTCTTGGTGTTCTGGGGTGGAATTACGCCTCAGAGTCCCGTGAACTTCATAACCTTTGTCTAAAAGGTGTTCGGCTAAGTAGCTGCCGTCTTGACCTGCTATCCCTATAATTAGCGCTTTTTTCATTATTGCTCCTGGTTATTTGAAGAGAGTATCGACACGCTCGGCCAATTTCTTAGGTCTGGGTAGTGTTCGTGAGTCATGGTGTCTGGGTTGGTTTCGGGCAACATGTCCATAAGTAAGATGCCACGTGCGGCATCTTCCGGCGTCATGTAGCAATGCCATCCCAACATTTTGACATGTTTGTCGCTCGCGTAAGGGAGTCTCAGGTCACGTCCGTCATAGGACATACATTTTAGATTCTCGTACTCCTCAGGATCGTCCGTCAAAATAGCGCCACCCCTGCCAATTGGCAAGCGCTTCTTGATTTGAAAAGAGAGGCATTGCAGTGCCCCGCCTCCAACGAACATATTTCGTGTGAATCTTGCTGCGGAGTCCCAAATGCCCGTGTCTCCAAGCTGATACAGACCCGACCACTCTCTGTCTTCAAATTCCGGAGTTGCGCCAGCGTGGAAAATCTGCATTGGAAGAGAAACATAAGTCTGTGCTGGAATCTTGATATTGCCGCTCACTTGGCGCAATTTCATCGACAGGAAAAGGGCATTGCTGCAAGAGTCTGTTAGCACCGCAAACTTAGAATTGGAGTACTTAGCCAGCTTACTTTCAAACAAATCAACGATGTCACGAGGGTCTTCCCAGGAGTAACCGTTATCGAGAAGAGTCTGGGGCTCCGATCTTTGCATTTCCGGCGGGAGTGATCCCAGAGGCCACGGATTGTAGTGATGGGACATGTCACTCCTTGAGTCGGGCTCTGAGCCTTGGTTACTTGAAAGATTCATCACTCTTGGTTGGATGGCCTTCTATTTTACAACAGCGCCACAAACTTACCACGTAAAAAAGCCAGAGATCTCTCTCCTGAATCGTCAAAAGCCTTCTTTGAAACAGTGTATCGGATGGCTCAAACAAGCATCGCAAAGTGAATAAGGAAATTCTATTTTTCGCTCGTTACAACCAATTTCCCATGCACTCATTTGGAATAAAACGCGGCAATGAGATTGGACTATTCAGTATGTTCTCGACTGCGGGTCATTTAATAAAATCCATTTATTGCGTAAGCAAAGTGCAGAAAATTTGTTTAATTGAATTTTCAGGACACAGACCGCGATAAGTTGAAAGGTGACAAGTCGCTTGTGACGTCTCACTCATAATCAAGTGCGATTGGGTCCCAATTTTTATCCCATTGTGATGGATCTTGGGCGAGATGCACCCTCGGTTCGCAATGTTTTGCTATGTCTTGCTCCAATTTCGTACTTTTTTAGATGGCAAACCTTACATTGACGTTCGTTGTTTCTAAACCCCTAGAGGGCCTAGACTGATAAAAAAGTTTTTTAGAGGAGGATGGTGAGCGACATAAATCCAGACAAAATTACGCTAGCCGTCCCCGGAGGACTTGCAGGACAGATATTCGCAGTCTGTTATGGTGCTTGGCTTGGTGAAAACAGGGGTGTAGAAACTCATCTCCAATTTCATGATATCGGGACTGAGATATCGGGATTTGCTCTAGGATCCCTTCTTGATACCCAGGCGGCCAAGGACTTAGGCATCTCTTATTCTAGGGTAAGTGGCAATCTAAATTGGTCTAGCGGAAGCTCAAGCCGAGCGGTGGATTTGGTGAGGCAGAAAGTGGGAGGGACAAAAGCTTGGGGACTCGGGAAAGTCTTAGTTGGGGCCCTTAGAGGAGAAGGAAAGTCAAACGGCCGTCGTTTCTCGACAAAGAGAAAGACGGGGTCAATTTCCTTGGAAACCCTTGATGCGGTTGCACCAGGTACCAAACTTGTAGGCTACCCCGCCGACTATCGAGTGATTGAGGACGCTTGGTCGCTTTTGCCGGAGTTAATCGAGCAGTCCGGACTGCCAAATTT
>Ga0105050_10008004_pt1 | contig 12363 bp, 10 predicted proteins | sample FRY01_FD_78088 | JGI IMG/M metagenome (GOLD analysis project Ga0105050, IMG submission 78088) | Freshwater microbial communities from Lake Fryxell liftoff mats and glacier meltwater in Antarctica - FRY-01 | ecosystem: Environmental > Aquatic > Freshwater > Ice > Glacier meltwater ... | reverse complement strand
GTGGCCGGTTCATCCCCGCGCGTGCGGGGAACACACCTCATGCTACAGCCGGAACAGCACGGCCTACGGTTCATCCCCGCGCGTGCGGGGAACACAACCCCACGCCGTTCAGCCGGCCGGCCCATTCCGGTTCATCCCCGCGCGTGCGGGGAACACCCGTCGACGACGACATAACCCTGCCCCCCCCTCCGGTTCATCCCCGCGCGTGCGGGGAACACGAGTTCGGCGGCAAGGGTATCCCGGCCGCAGACGGTTCATCCCCGCGCGTGCGGGGAACACCGCATCGCGGCAACCATGCCGGGGAATTTCACCGGTTCATCCCCGCGCGTGCGGGGAACACTCCTGGCCTCGAGGCCCTCGAGGGCGATTGATCGGTTCATCCCCGCGCGTGCGGGGAACACCGAGGACAAGCTGACGCCCGAGGAGAAGGGCCATGGTTCATCCCCGCGCGTGCGGGGAACACCGGTGGAGCCTGCTGGCGGTGGCGAGTCTCGCCGGCTCATCCCCGCGCGTGCGGGGAACACGGCGCGGGGGCCGCTATCGGCGCACTCGCCATCGGTTCATCCCCGCGCGTGCGGGGAACACATAAGCTGAAGGAAGTCGGACGGAACCTGGTGCGGTTCATCCCCGCGCGTGCGGGGAACACCGGCCGATGAGCAGTTAGAAGAGGATCGCTGACGGTTCATCCCCGCGCGTGCGGGGAACACGCCTCGTCCTCGTGCAGGCTGTAGACGACCGACGGTTCATCCCCGCGCGTGCGGGGAACACGCCGAATCTGCCGCCCGGTCAAGAGTCGGGGGACGGTTCATCCCCGCGCGTGCGGGGAACACTTTTTCGTGACGCCGTCGGGTGAGCTGCGTCGCGGTTCATCCCCGCGCGTGCGGGGAACACGATTCCGCCATGGCTTCCGTCAGCTCCAGCCGCGGTTCATCCCCGCGCGTGCGGGGAACACGGCAAACGGCATCTCGCCGACCGCGTCATCGGCGGTTCATCCCCGCGCGTGCGGGGAACACGTCACGCGCGGCGTGGTGCCCGCCACCGTGACCGGTTCATCCCCGCGCGTGCGGGGAACACGTCGCCGCGCTCATAGATGACCATGTCGGCGGCGGTTCATCCCCGCGCGTGCGGGGAACACCGCGTAGTCAGCGTAGAGCGCAGCGCGTTTGACGGTTCATCCCCGCGCGTGCGGGGAACACGGTCCGCGATACTCCGGATAGTCCGCGAACAGCGGTTCATCCCCGCGCGTGCGGGGAACACATAGAGCGGAGCGAGTTTGGCCGCGTAGTCAGCGGTTCATCCCCGCGCGTGCGGGGAACACGGGGACCGGTGCGGCCTGGCTGCGTATGGTGGCGGTTCATCCCCGCGCGTGCGGGGAACACTGTAGGTGGTCATGTCGTTTCCCCCTCTAACTCGGTTCATCCCCGCGCGTGCGGGGAACACCGGGCCGATCGGCGGCGCGGTCGCCCCGGCCTCGGTTCATCCCCGCGCGTGCGGGGAACACGCGTGCTCCGATCAGGTCAAAGAGTTTATCAACGGTTCATCCCCGCGCGTGCGGGGAACACGCGGCCTGGTACGATTTTCTGCTGGGTCGGTACGGTTCATCCCCGCGCGTGCGGGGAACACGCTGCAGTACGGCTCTTACGCCGGCACCGTGACGGTTCATCCCCGCGCGTGCGGGGAACACCTTTCATCCCAGGAGCCGGCCATGCCCGACAGCGGTTCATCCCCGCGCGTGCGGGGAACACGCGCAGCGCGATCGTGACGTCGCGGCCGGCCGCGGTTCATCCCCGCGCGTGCGGGGAACACCTGGTCATGCCGGGCTGCCGCATCACCAAGAACGGTTCATCCCCGCGCGTGCGGGGAACACAGAAAATAATTCACTGGCACCTGTCGATTTTTCGGTTCATCCCCGCGCGTGCGGGGAACACCGCCACTAACTAAAGCCCAATGATAACAAGGGCGGTTCATCCCCGCGCGTGCGGGGAACACATAATCGGCATAGATCGCAGCGTGTTTGGCTTCGGTTCATCCCCGCGCGTGCGGGGAACACGAATTCGAGCGGAGATTTCCATGTCAATGATCCGGTTCATCCCCGCGCGTGCGGGGAACACTTACGACGCCCAACGCGACGAGCTCTATAGCGACGGTTCATCCCCGCGCGTGCGGGGAACACTTAGCCTCGTAATCGGCGTCGAGCGGAGCGCGCGGTTCATCCCCGCGCGTGCGGGGAACACACGCTGATCGGCACGCCGGCCACCGTCGCGTTCGGTTCATCCCCGCGCGTGCGGGGAACACCCCCATGTGTTGTCGTCGGTGTAGGTGGTGGTCGGTTCATCCCCGCGCGTGCGGGGAACACCAAATCAAACGGCTATCGCGCCTGGGGGTTACGGTTCATCCCCGCGCGTGCGGGGAACACCTTTGAGCGGAGATTTTCATGTCAACGACCCTCGGTTCATCCCCGCGCGTGCGGGGAACACTTGGCCTCGTGCTCAGCATAGAGCGGAGCGCGCGGTTCATCCCCGCGCGTGCGGGGAACACGTGTAGTAGGTGTAGGTGGTCATGCCATTTCCCGGTTCATCCCCGCGCGTGCGGGGAACACTTGGCCGCGAGGTCGGCGTAGAGCGGAGCGCGCGGTTCATCCCCGCGCGTGCGGGGAACACCCCGGAGCCGTGGGCGATTGCCGTAGCGAGGTCGGTTCATCCCCGCGCGTGCGGGGAACACTTCTGTCGGTTTTGTTTGGGCTGGCGGTGCCCCGGTTCATCCCCGCGCGTGCGGGGAACACTCTTCCTGCAAGGCATTGTTCCAAATAACAAATTTACCCGTCAAAGAACCTACCGATTGGAACAGATGTTCTCACCGCGTCGTGCGGCCCCTCGCACGCTGGGGAGTGCTGGCTGGACCTGGCGTGCTTGGAGTGGCTGCTTCCGGTGCGAAGCTTACGAGGCGGAATCCGTCGAAATCCACCGGGATGCGCCGATTGGCGCCGCATGTATCGAAGTGATAGCCCGTTTCAGTGGGAGCCGACCAGGCGATGACGGCGTTGCCGGCCTCGATGTAAGCACACACGTCGCCCCAGATTGTCTCGCGCACCCGCCGGCTGTAGTCACCAATGTAGACTCCTGCCCGGACCTCCAGCAGCCACACCGCCAACCGGCCGCGCAGGCGCGGCGGTGCGTTCTCAACCACGATGACCAGCATCACCCAGCTCCTTGGGTTCGGTGATTGCAACCGGCATCGCCTCAGGCCCCGCCTCGGGAATAGGCAGGCCACCGGCGGACAGCACCTCCTCGATCAGGGGGATCAGTCGGCCCAGCACATTGTTGCGCCGAAACGCATCGCGGCAGCGCCGACGCACCTCGGCCACCGGCTCGGTCACCATCCGCCCGTCCAGCGGCTTGCCCGATTGCACCGCCGCGGCAACACGGAACGCCTCGGGCACCACGGTTTCGAATTTGAGAATGTCGGCAATGTCGTAGACGAAGCTCTGCGGCTTGCCGGTGTGCAGAAATCCGATCGCCGGCGCATAGCCGGCCGCAAGCACCGCCGCTTCGGCAATGCCGTAGAGTGCTGCAGTAGCCGCCGAGAGGCATCGGTTTACTACGTCCGATGCGTTCCATTCGGTAGGGTCGTAGCGGCGCCCGTCCCAGCGCACGCCGTGGCGTTGAGCCAGCAGCCGATAGGTCTCGCGCACCCTCGCACCCTCGATGCCGCGCAACTGATCCACCGAGCGGCGGGCGGGCGCTTCCTCACCGAAGCGCATCGAGTACATTTTCCGGACCACGCGCAGGCGCGCCTCGTCGTCCAGTGCCAAACGAGCCTGCAACAACAGCCGGTCCGCGCGCGCGCCGCCGGGTTGGCCGGCGGCATATAGACGGACCCCCGCCTCACCCACCCAGATCAGAAGCGTGCCGGCGCGGGCGGCCAACGCGACCGCCATGTGACTCACCCGCGTACCCGGTTCCAGCATCAGACAGGCCAGACCGCCGATCGGAATATGGGTACGGATGCCGCCCTCGTCGACCAGTACAAAGGCACCGTCGAGCACATCGAGCCGACCCTTCTCGACAAACAGGATTGAAGCGCGGTCGCGCAGCGGAATCGGCCGTGGCGGTGGCAGCCCCGGGATCGGGCGCGCATCGCTCATATGCGACTGGGGTTTGGTGCGCTCATGCTCGACGAATCAGCATCAACCCGCAGCCAAAGGCGCGGGCTCGGCCGAAGCCAGTGGCCATTGCGGCAAGAAACCGTGCCGGCTCCCGCACGGCCAGCCGCCCCGCAATGTCGATGCGGCCGAAGACGGCCGGCGGAGCACCGTCCCGAGCAATCCGCTCGCGCTCGTAGCCATCCACCCCCGCTTCCCCTTCGATATCGAAGCCGTGCGCCGCGCCCTGGCGCGCCAGCCAAGTCCGGCCGGTGGTCGCCATTACCGCCAGCCGCTCGCCGGCCCTTCTGTCCGCCGCCATGTGGCGCAACTGGTCAAACACCACATCATGCCGCTTGCCGCGCTGGCCTGGCCCCGCCGAGCGCGAGATGACAGGATTAGCCCGGAGGCTGAATCCCAGCCGGTCACCCGCCGTCAGCGCGGGAGCGAAATCCTTGGTGTCGAGTTCGAACAGATCGTCCAGTGGCGCCGGCGGGCGGGACGACAAGGCCAGGAACCGACCGGGTGCTTCCTCGCGCCACAGGAAGTCCCGCCGGCGATCCGGTCCATCAGCAAACAGAGCCCACACCAGCTGGTGTGAGGCTAAGGTGCGCGCACGGGGGTCTGCCGGCACCAGCAGGTTGGCTAGCGCCGCCACCGGCGCATCGCGCCGCAGTCGGGCACGGGTGAGGAACAGCGCGCTCATGGACCACCCACCCCCAGCACCGCCTCCTCGCGCAGGTCGAACTGCCAGCGCCGGCGGGAGCGCGGCTGGTCGCGGCGCAGCTCGATCCGCCGCAGCCTTGGGTCGTCGCGGGCGATATCCGCAGCGTCCAGCACTACCACCGGCTCCCCCGGTGCGTCGGCCAGGCTGTCGCGGAGCATGCGGCGGCTGCCGTCCGGCAGGTGCGCTTCCGGCCCGGTCGTGTGCCGGTTCAGCAGCGCCGCCGCCGGGTCGGTCGCTTCGATAACTCGCGGTGCCAGTGGTAGACCGAGCGGGCAGGATTTGCGGCCCAGGCTCGGGGTGAACACCGGCTGCTCCATCGCAGCCACCAGCGCCTCCAGCGGCCAGCGCGGTGCGACGCGCGGCCACATCGCGCCAAGATGCCAAGCGCCACTGCGGTAGTCGCGGCGCGACAGGATAGTGTTCAGTTCCGGCGCGGCCAGTTCCTGCGCCCTTGTCGCAAAGCGCCGGCCGCGCTGGGTCGAGGGCACCTGGGTAGTGTGGTAGTCGGCCAACAGCCGGCCGGGCGCGTGGCAGAACAGCGCCAGGCCGTACTCCTCCGCCAGCGCCGCCTGCGCCGCGTCGTCGTCGCGCCGCACGCCGAGGCAGGCGCCGACCAGACCGAGCACGGCTGAGCGCGCCGGGCGGTCCCAGCCGCTCCGCCGTTCACCCGCGGCGATGCCGCCGAAGGACGCGAGCGGGGCAACCAGCGCGAAGGTCAGATAGGTGGGCATGTGGCCTATTCCCGACAGAAAGCGACGATGTCGGCGAGGCTGCCCTCCTTGCCGAGTTCCATTCGGCAGGAGGCCGTGCCGGAAGGGCCATAGGCGGTATTGAGCGCGGCGCAGAACCGGTCGAGTGCGGCGATGGAGTCGTCCATCAGGTTGTCGCCCGCCACCGCCCGGGCAAAGGCGCCGGCCAGGGTGCGTGGCTGGACGTCGCCGCGTTCGGCCAGGATCAGGTGGGCGCGGCCATGGGCGGCGAAGCTGTTCTGCTTGCCGCTGGGTGCCGCCGTCGCGGCGGCCTCGGCGAGCGCGCCCAAGGCGGTGGCCGCGAGCGCCGCGTCGCCGCCGAGATTCTTGCGCAGCAGGGCGGTATCGACGCACAGATACAGGTAGAAAACACCCGAACCGAATGCTGCCTCGCCCAGAAACCCCGCGCCGGCATCCTCGGCGGGTTTCTTCAGGTCGTCGAGCGCGGTGTAGTAGTCGTCCTCCACCGTCACCCGATGGGTGGTGATGGCGTGCGCCACCTGGGCGGCGGCTTCGCGGTTGAACGCCGGGGTGTCGGCCAGCATACGGCCGAACAGGGCGATGTCGGCGGCGGTGTCGGCGGTGGTCAGCACGCCCTCCGGTTTGGGTTCGATCTTCTCGCCGGCCAGAGCGCGGTCAGCCAGCGCTAGGGCGGCCGCCCTTTCCTCCGGCGGGATGAAGGCGAGTTGTTCGATGCGCGCGGGGTTGGGGTCTTTCACGTCCTTGATCTTGCCGAACACGCCGGCGATCTCGCGCGCGATGGTGATGGCCCTGGCCTCGTCCATCCCACCGGCGCGCAAATGGGCCAGCAGGTCGTCGCCGAGGCGCTGGGTGCGCTGGCCAATATGGCCGGCCAGGGCAGTGGCGAAGACCGGCGAGGTGCGCCAGGCCCGCTTCAGAGCCTGGGATGACAGGCGCAGCCTTGTGGTACCGCCTACAACCGCGGTTTTCGGCCGGCCGGTGTCGTCGCGGTTGAGGTTGGCCGGCGGGAAGAAGGTGAGCAGGTGGAGTTGCAGAAAACGACTCATGCGGCAGTCTCCTTGGCGACAGGCTTCTCGGCGGCGCGAGCAGCGACCTGCCCGGCATTCCAATAGTCGTAGACCCAGCGCTGACGGCGATTGTCGGACCAGTCCAGCAGCGCGTCGGCCAAATCGCGCTGGTTAAGGCTGCCGCCGGCCAACGCCACCAAGCGGCGCAGAGCGATCAACCGCTCGTCCGGGGTCGCGGCTTCCATCACCCGGCGGAAGCGCAGCGGTTTCAGCTTGGCGGTCTCCGGCTTGTCGGGCTGATCCGGCCCCAGTTGGCGCGCCACCGACAGGCCGGACGCGTCCTCGCGCACATGCGCCAGGACGGCGGCTGCCAGCGCGATCGCCGGCAAATCGGCCGGGCCGGTCGCACCGCAGCGGCGAAACAGAGCGATGGTGGCCGGCTCAAGCATTGCCTCGCCGATGCTCGCGCAGCGGCGCAGTCGAGCCAGGGCCGCGCGGTCGCCGGGGCGCCCGCGGGCAGGGTCCGGCTGCAAATCTCGCCACCATTCGGTGGCGGCGCGCGGGGAGGCAATCATGCGGCCTTTCCTTTCGCCTTGGTCCGCGCCTGGACGGGGGCCAGTTGGAGCTTGTTGAACAGGGCGTCGCCCTCTTTGCCGTAGCCGGTGAGGGCGAAGACCAGGCCGCGCCGGGCCTTGCTGATCCGTGGCGCGGTGGCGAAGCCATCCGGCGTGATCGGTGCGAACTCGTCGAACAGCATTGGGGCGTCGCGCAGCAGCCGCTTCTGCCAGGAAGTGAGCAACGTCTTACGGTCGGCGCCGCCGGCAAGCTGTTCCAAGCCGGCGTAGAATGCCGGCTCTGTCACATCCCACAGTCGCTCGCGGGCAGCCGACAAGGCTTCGGCGTCCCGCTTCACGGTGGCACCCGCACTGAACAGGGCGTTGCGCACCGCCATGCGCAACCCACGTGCGGCGATATCGGCGGCCTCCACCAGCCGAGTGGCGAGATCGTCCAGTGCGGCGCGTGTGGCGGCGTCCGGTGCGGCGGGCAGCGGCACCTCGCTCTCTACGAAGCCGCGGGCCTTCATGTTGTCCATGTCGTAGCCCGCCGCCAGCAGCCGCGCGGGAGCCCGGCCTGTGTCAGGTCCCCGTTCTTCTCGCCATTTCGCGATGGTGGCGGCCGGCAGGCGCAACCTGTCGGGGCTGGCCATGACCCAGCCGAGCCAGTGGCGATAGCCGGTGCCGCCGGGCTGCGGATGCACCGGCAGCCACTCGGCGCCGGGCTTGGCGGTGTAGTGCGGGGTAAGCGGATGCACCCGGCCCCAACTTGCATAGTTGGCGCCGCGCGGGCGCTGCCGCCAGCTTGCCACCACCACCGTGTCCGGCGTGCCGGTGATGCCGCAGACGCCGTCCGGCATGGGCGAAAAATCCAGCCGGATACGGCGCGGCATGCCCCACCAGCACTGCAAGGGATGAGCGGTCAGGGGGGTTACGATCCGGGCGCCTTCCGATGTGACTGTCGGCGCCAGCCAGGGAAATACGCGCGGCAGGTCGGCAGCCGTTGGGGTCTGGCCGGGTGGAACATTGGCCCACAGCATATGCCACAGGCTGGGCGCCGACGGCGGCAACACCAGCGTGGTCAACGGTCCACCGCCGCGCAGCCCGGTACGATTGCCCGCACCGCCCGCCGGCGCCCAAGCCTGGAAGGTGTACAGCGCCATCGCCGCCGCCGCACGGCTCAGCTGCACCACCCGGTCGCGATGTACCAGCAGGTCAGTGTTTTTGCGCACGGTGGAGTCGCCGGGGGTCTCGATCAGCAGCCGCTCGATCGGCTCGACGCCAGAAACCAGCTCCTCTAAATCCTGAAGGAAGCGCGGTCCATCGCCGTCCAGATTGAAGGCGTGGGCGATCGGCGCGAAGGCCGCGTCCAGCGTCTCGGGCCGTGGAGGCGATTCCCAGCCTGCCATCCAAGCTTCATGGTCCTCCGGCGGGCAGGCAGTGGCCAGCAGGCCGATAAGAAACTCCATCGCCGCCACGCGGAAGTCAGCGCGCGGCCAATCGATCGCGATCACTGGATCGTCGTCTAGCGCCTCGCAGAGCTGCGCCGGGCGGATCGTGCACCGGCCAGACAGACGGCGCCGTGCTGGCAGCCAGCGATCGGTCAACAGGTTCAAGATATGTGTATCGCTGGTGGCATCAGCGCTTCGTCCTTTTTGTCCCCGAGACTGGCACGGTTGAGTGAGCCTACGAGATATTCGCCACGATACAAGCCGATTAGCGGATCGTAGAGGATGGTTGTGGCTTGGCCGCCGCCATCGACAACATCGATGCTCATAGCCCGGCCGGTGTTGTTCAGCACGGCGCAATGAACCAAATCCGACTCCCGTTCCCACCGCCCCCACTTTGCCCGCGCCGCCTCGACTGCCGCCACCAATCCGGCAGGGGGCGGGCAGGTCGCGGCGCGATGCGCAGCGATGCGTACCTCCGACAGTGCCCAGGCGCGCTGAAGATCGGGGTCATCGGCATAGGGGACCACCTGCCCGTCGCGCAGCACGGCGAGCCGCATCGTCACCTGTGGCTGGTCCTCCAGCCTCGTGGGGGTTCTCAGGTCGGTGTCCCATAATCCCTGCGATGCAACATAACCTTTCCAGACATCCAGCGTGTTCTGCTCGGCGACGCCTTGCTGGCCGAGCCGTTTGCCCTCTGCGGCACTCGCGGCCTGGGCCAAACCGTCCGGTATCTCCCCCTCGGCCGCCGCCTCGATCAGTGGGCGCATATCCTCCGGGGTGACGATCGCGCCGCTGCCGAACACCGCGCGCGCGCCGCGCCATAGCAAGGCAGGGTCGCGATAGACCGCCGCGGTGCCCGGCAGCACGCTGCGCAGCCAGGAAGGGCCGGGGTCTTCCACCGGCGCCGGCGAGATCACCAGCAATTCCGGCCCGTCGATCGGGCGCGCAGTGCGATGGTGGCGCCATAGCCGGCCGGCGCGCTGGATCAGCAGGTCGGCCGGTGCCAGGTCGGTGCACAGCAGGTCGAAATCGAGATCAAGGCTCTGCTCAATCACCTGTGTAGCCACCAGCACGCCGGGCCGATCCGATGAAGGCGCCGGGCCGAAGCGGCGCATCACCTCCGCCTCGATGCGCAGCCGGTCGACCATGGCGAAGCGGGCATGGAACAACAGAACCTCGATGCCCTGCGCGCGCAGCAGGGCGGCGGCGGCGATTGCGTCGTCCACCGTGTTGCGCACCCAGGCCGCCGCCGCCCCGGAGTGCGCGGCGGCGGCGATCCGCCCGGCCGCCGCTTCCGCTCCCTCTAGCCGGGTCACCACCACGCGCCGCGCCAAGCCGGTCCGCACCGCGCACGGCGTTTCCGTGACGGTCGCTGCCCCGACAAGGGTGGCCAGCGGATAACCTGTCTCGGCCAGGCCCGCCACCGGCGCTCCCAGACCGTCGCGGAAGGCATCGACCAGGGTTTGCCGCAGCGCCTTGGGCAGCGTCGCCGACAGCAGGATCGCCGAGCCGCCCAGCGCCGCGTGGAATCGCAGCAGGGCGACCATCTCTCGCTGCATATAGGGGTCGAAGGCATGTGCTTCGTCGATCACCAGGACCTTGCTGCGCAACCCGTGCAGTCGGAGCGGCGCGTGCCGCACCGGCAGTGCACCCAGCAGCGCCTGGTCGATGGTGCCGACCCCAACCTGCGCCAGCAGCGCCCGCCGCCGGTCCTCGGCCAGCCAAGCGACACACTGGGCCTCCGCCGGGTCGTCGGCGGGGTCGTGCGGAGACCGCTCGGCAGAGGCTGCCGTTCCCGCCGCGATCGCTGCGGCAAAGCGCGGATCGATACCGGCACGGCCGTGCGCCAGGGCGAGGGAGGGGTTGGCCCGGGCATCGAACAGGCCGCGATAGGCGTTCGAGAGCCGGTCGAACATCGCGTTCGCCGTGGCCATCGTAGGCAACGCCACAAATAGCCCATCCGCCCGCCCACCGGCGATCAGGCGATGAGCGAGGGTGACCGCTGCCTCGGTCTTGCCGCTGCCCGTCAGGTCCTCAATCACCGCCAGCACCGGGCCCTCCGGCAACGTCACCTGCTCTGACCAGGCCTGCACCGGAGAAAGCTGTTTGATGGTTGGGAACAGACCGCGCAGGCCGCGCCAAGGCGAAGGAACCACCGGTGCCAACCCGGCCTCGCGCACTGCCATCTCGGCCTGCGGCAGGGCATGGTCACGCCAATATCCTGCGAGATCGCCGACCTCATCAGCCTCGACATAAGGAAACCACACCTGACGCGATCCGACCCAATCAGCGAGCGTCGTCAGGCCGGCCAGCTTCCACGCCAGGCGGGGGAGAACTTTCGAATCGACCGGACGCGCTAGCGGCAGCGGGTCGAACAGCGCAAACAGCGCCTGCACGAAGCCGCGCGCAGCCTCCAGGCACCCATTGCAGACGATCGCTGAACTCAGCCTGGCATCCGGTGGCGGTCGCCCATGATGCCCAGCCAGCGCCGCAAACAGGAGTCGACGCTGGCTCAGGCGCCACCCCGCAAAGAGTGCATCGAACAACTCCGGCATGGCGTCCTGCAGCAGGGAGACCCCCACAGCATCATGCCGCGGACCCGATGGCGGCGGATTGCCTGACAACTCCCCCAGGATCGTTGGCCAAAGCAGCGGAACCTTGGCTTGAAAGGGGCGGGAGAATTTTCCGATATCATGAATGGCTACCAGAAAGCAGAGAGTGTTTTTCTCGATGCCAAGGCCGGCAGTTTGTTCAAGGATCGCAGCAACAGCCGCGACATCAAGCGAATGGGCAACGAGCGGATGAGAGCTGGCGCCGCCGCCAAGTGCTGGCTGCGCCTTGCCCCAGAACTCCATATGCATCGGCAGGAGACCTTCTGAGACGTTCAACCTATCGTCGAACAAGTTATGCCGCGCTAGACAATCGCCGAGTGTAGAATAAGTGGCTACGGGCACGGTCGCAATAGCGCACGATGCATGGCACCGGCCGAACCGCGCTCTATCCGTCGTTTAGCTGGCGTCGCTGCTCCGACCAAATGATCGCAAACACCTTCATCGCCTCCGCCAGCATCGGCCCCGCGCTCGCCCGCCCATCGAGAATCGCCTCCACCGTCGCCGGCGCCAGCAGCGTGAGCCGCAGCACTCGCGACACGTAGGACGAATTGATCTTCTCGGCCCTGGCGATCTCCTTGATCGTGGCATACCGGCCGGTCTCCAACATTTTCTGCCACCGAAACGCGCGGGCGATGGCTTTGACGAGTGTGCTGTCGATGTATGGCGCCGCCGGCGGCATGGGGGCTCCGTCCGGTGCCAGGACCAGCTTTCGGCCGCCGCGCGTTCGGACAGCGAACGGCACCTTGATGGTGACGATGTCGGAATCGGGCGCAGGCATCAGGCGGCCCTCCGGAAGGTCCCAAGCTCCTGCACGACATGCCCAAGCCCCTGCGTCCGCAGCCGCAGTTCGAGCCCGTCGGTCTTGAGGTCAATCCTTTGCACCAGCAACTGGACGATGCGGGCCTGCTCGGCGGGGAACAGTTCGTCCCAAAGCGGGTCGAGCCGGTCGAGCGCCTCGCGGACCGTCGCTTCCGAAAACCCGCCGGCTTCGGCCTTGGCCGCGCGCCATGTGGCCATGACGACCTCCGGCGACTTCAGCAGGACCCGGAGCTGGTCGACGACCGCCGCCTCGATGGCGGCGGCCGACACGCGCCGGATTGGGGAAGTGGCCGCTTCGCCCTTCAGGGCGGCCTGGCAGAC
>Ga0105050_10007999_pt1 | contig 12366 bp, 10 predicted proteins | sample FRY01_FD_78088 | JGI IMG/M metagenome (GOLD analysis project Ga0105050, IMG submission 78088) | Freshwater microbial communities from Lake Fryxell liftoff mats and glacier meltwater in Antarctica - FRY-01 | ecosystem: Environmental > Aquatic > Freshwater > Ice > Glacier meltwater ... | reverse complement strand
TTTAACTACTATGCAACGGCACCACATCGGTCACGATGATTTGAAATCACCGGTCACGCTTTTTTAAAATCACCGGTCACGATGATCTGAAATGACCGGTCACGATGCCCTGAAATACCCATTTTTAATAAAATCCAAGGATCCAATAGATTCTTTCAAACTCTTTAATAAAGAGCGAATTTCATGCTGTCCACCGAACGGAATGGTCGCTCTTGCATTAGGATATTTTTCTAGGATTTCTTTTATTATGGATCTCATGCCTACCTCAGTTGATTGGTGTTTTTAATTATCATTGCCATCTTGACACTTTTTAAGTTTGAACTCATTCAACAATGTATTTCATACCACTAAACCAATGTTGTTTTAGCTTTTTTTTGAAATTGCTGCCTTAACTTAACTGTACAAGATAACAGTTCACTAGTCTTATCCACTTTGTAGTCATTAATTACTGTGAGGACATGCGTGAGGGAAAATTGGGGGTCACAACGCTGAACTTTAAAAAGTTCTTTAGCGCGAGTATGGTGATCGGTTTGGCAATTTTTAGATTCAAATCATAAAAGTTTTGTCTGGAATGTGCCCAGCAAGCAACCTCACTACCCTCACCAAATTCAAGAATGGCGTTATATCCAGAAAAGGCCTGAGCCTAAAACATGCATTTATAGTCAGCTAATTGTAGTAACAATCAACTAAAAAATAGTACCGTTATAAATAGAAACCGATAAATATACAAGTTAATTGGCTTAATAAAAACAAGCTAAGTGGTTAACAGAAACAAAGTCCCCAATTAAGTACCCAAATTTAAATATTTTTAATTAATTGTTTAAAAACATATACTTAAATTAGTAATTAGGGACACCCTCTCCGCCAAGAAGCCCTTTTAGAGGTTTTTATTTTTATGGGGGTATTTGATCATGCCAAAAGTCGTTAAGCCACTTACAGCAATTGAAATTAAACGTCTGATGCTGCCCAAGTCTCATGCTGTGGGTACTGTGCAGAGCTTAAGGTCAAAAATTTCAGAGACTGGGGCTAAGTCTTGTATAAAAGCGGGGGCAGCAGTTTGATCCCACAGCAATGACTCTCCTCCGGGGCCGGCAGCCACATCAGTCGGAACCCAGGTGGAGTAGGACGAACACGCAGCACCTGGTGTCACGGGCATAGCGCCGTAATATTTTGACGTGCATTCCTGGCTGTTCACCAGCGCCCTCCTGAGTGCTCCCGGCAAGCCCGTTGTCACCAGGCCGCACCCGTTCACACCACCTTCAACCATTTCCTTTGAGGGCTCATAGGTTGCCGGTAGTTGTCAAAATTCCTAAAACCATACGACCTTCGGGACATCATTTCCTTCCCGAAAGATTTGCTACAATTGTGGTAAATCAATAACTCCTTGATTAGCAAACGTCTTTCCCGAGATTTTTATGACTACATCGATATCCATTCGCATCGAACAGACACTCTATGATCAGGCCCGTAACGAGGCCATATCCGAACATCGCACCATCTCTGGTCAAGTCGAATATTGGGCCAAGGTCGGTCGCACAGCACTAGATAACCCTGACCTGCCTGTAAGTTTTGTTGCCGAATCACTAGCAGCTCTGGCCGAACCGCGCGAAGAGGCATCTACGTTTATTCCCCGGTCTCGCCGAGCATGATCTACACCCTTAAGCAAACTCGCCGGTTTGCCCGGGCCTACAAGAAACTCCACGATAACGTTGCTGCTGATGTTGACGCGGCAACTGAGGTGGTCGCTGCCGACCCTGCAATCGGTGAGCGCAAGAAAGGCGATCTCGCCGATCTGCTGGTCTATAAGTTTCGCAGCCAGAACCAGTTGTATCTGCTAGGCTATGCAGTTGATGACGACGTCCGTCTAGTTTATCTGGAAGCGGTTGGACCCCACGAGAACTTTTACCACGACCTTAAACGCCCGTAACCTGGCGTTTCAGTACCGACAGAGGGCTCATCGTTGCTCCTATGTCCTCGAGCAGTCAAGTTGAAGTCCTTTTAGGGGCTTTTTTTTCGTCTCAACAAAACACATAAACCATTTATTTTATTGATAACTCAGGCTTATACCGCTTGCATTTTGACTCGATGTGCAACACGTGAAATGTTAATCTCAGGATTTTCCGTCGCAACATAATAAAGATAGACACGAAAACCAGCATCTTTAGCACGATGTAAAAAATTTACTTTATCAGGCGACGACATGACGGTTTCAAAAGTAAAATCAATGTTTTGATCAAGTAATTTGTTGCGAATTATGTCCGACAAAACCGATGCGAAATATGAATTGACCAACTCAGGTGCAAGGTATAAAAAACCACCCTTAAACTCAAGTTATGAAACGGCGGAAGTTAAACCGATATTCTTCAAAAATATAGACTTTCTGAAAAATTCCAATACTTCCTTCATCGTACCTTTACCCGACCCGTTGGAGCCAACAAACATACGTAATCTAGGCATACTTTCTACTTCCCAAAACTAATTTTTGAACCTGAAACAACGACTCTACCAGGCTTCACTGACCTTAGAATTGTTCGTGAACCATCGGGGTTTGATGTGACGAGTTCACCGTTAACGACTTCTAGTACATTGCTACCCGATTTTAATGCGTGGCCATAAGCACGTCGAAGTGCTTCTATAGCCAAGTCAGGAATATCACCTTCTTGAATATCTATTTTTTTGTTCCTGTTTGCATTGTTTTCTCCGATCTATTTATAAGCTTTCATCTTAACTAAATCGGTCAAGTCATTACTGACAAATTATATTCATAATAGATCTAAATCTGCTTCTAAGATGCGTTCGATTCCAAAAAAAAGTCTTGGTAGTCATCATCATTAACGTATACCAAGTCGTTCGGCCACCCTCAAAACCCTTTCGACCTTAAGCAAACACTCACCGCACCATCGCGAGTTGGGCTCACGCCCAAGCCAACCTGTCCTACCCGGGCAAGGTGTATCGCATTGGGGGAACCTACCGGCTGCTGGATGATGACTCAACCAACGTGAAAAATACAAAAACGACGGTAAATAATGAGGTGAATGGGTCAGATAAAACCAATCCAAATTCCAGCTCAGCAATAAAAAAGCTGTAAACGCCTACCCCACCGTACCCCACCCGGTCTTAGCGGTTGATGGTAGTTGTTAGCTGCGTTCAAGCAAACTGCAACTTTGCCAAACGTGCGTACAGCCCATTGAGCGCCATGAGTTCCACATGCTGACCCTGCTCTAGCACTTCGCCATGTTCCAACACGAGAATGCAATCGGCCTTAAGCACTGTCGCCAAACGGTGGGCAATGGTCAATGAGGTTCTACCTGGCAAAACGGTATCTAGGGCCATCTGCACTTCGCGCTCTGACTCGGCGTCTAAGGCACTTGTGGCCTCATCGAGCAACAAGATTGCAGGGTTCTTTAGAATAGCCCGTGCGATTGAAATGCGTTGCTTTTGGCCACCCGAAAGGCGAACACCTCGCTCGCCTAAGAAGCTGGCGTAACCTTGTGGTAGCTCAGAAATAAAGCCGTGGGCGTGCGCTGTTTTGGCAGCTGCGATCACTTCTTCTTCGGTAGCGTCAAGCCTGCCGTAACGAATATTTTCTATGGCGCTTGCTGCAAAAATAACAGGCTCTTGTGGAACAATACCGATGATGTTGCGCAAAGCATCGACTGGCCACTGCGTCATATCACGGCCAAAAATTTTGATTTGACCTTGGGTCGGCTCATAAAAACGCAGTAGCATGGAAAACAAGGTGCTTTTGCCTGCGCCTGAGGGGCCTACTAACGCATAGCGTGCGCCTTGCGGCACAGACAAGGCAAGGTGGTTCATCACTAAAGAATTAGGTCTTGAAGCGTACGCGAACGTCACGTTTTCAAAGGCAATCGCGGCAGTGGCTGGTTGATTTAAGAGTTGGTCGTTGTCTGCTTGTTTGATGCTTGGTGCAAAATTTAGGTCGTGGTTGATCTCAAGATCATGGTTGATCGCTGAGTCAGTACGTGTCAAAGCCGGCTCAGCCTGCATCAGTTCGACCAATCGCTCAGTTGCACCCGCCGCACGCTGCAGATCACCCCAGGTCTCTGACAATGCACCAATTGAGCCGGCAATGAACACGGCATACAACACAAACTGAGTCAGATCGCCTAACGACATGATACCTGCAGTCACCTGTCGTGCGCCCATCCAAAGCACAAACACAATTACGGCAAAAGCCATCAAGATGGTTGTTGCCGTTAAGATCGACCGCATGGTGATGCGCTTTTTAGCCTCGGTGAAAGCAATTTCGACGGCGCCCTCATAACGCTTGTTCTCATGTGGCTCACGCACAAAGGCCTGCACAGTCGTAATGGCATTTAAGATTTCGCCCGCCATGGCACTGGTGTCGGCCACTTTATCTTGGCTGGTGCGAGACATTTTGCGCACATATCGCCCTAAGGCCCAAAGGGGCAAAACAATGACCAATAACAGAGCGATCATCACACCCGCCAGCCAAGGGCTGATAATCAACATCATGGTGACCCCGCCAACCAACATCACCACACTTCGCAACGCAATCGAAATACTTGAACCCACAAGTGTTTGCACGAGGGTTGTGTCACTGGTTAACCGTGATAACACCTCACCCGTTTTTAAGGTTTCAAAATAGGCTGGGCTCTGGCGCAGCACGTTTGCAAAAACGCGTTGACGAATGTCGGCCACCACTCGCTCACCTAGCCACGACATTGTGTAGAAGCGGCCAGCCGTCATGACGGCCAATACGACCGCTAAAAGAAGTAAGTTAATAAATTGTTGGTTAATGGCCTGGCTCGAGAAGCCCGTATTAACTAGATTTCGAAAAGCCAGCGGTACCGCCAGCGTTGCCCCAGCTGCCAAGAGCAAAAACACCCCCGCTAAAAACCATTGAAGTTTATATCGAGAAAGCACCCGGTAATCTTGCAACCAGAGGGTTAGACTACTGAGTTTTGTTGCCATAATGGCTTATTTTAATTGAATGCGTGAATCGGCTGTTAGCTGTTTAATTGAAGACATGCTTGGCGTCACGGGGTAATCCCCCCATGTTTAACCGAGCTTAAAAGTAGCGTTAGTTAAGCAACCATGGCGAGTTGCTGCTTAGGGGTCATGCCACCCAGTGCCATATGTGGGCGTTCGTAATTATATTGATTCATCCATTGTGTTGCAAAAATTTGTACTTCTTCGATTGATTCCTATACGCGTTGCATTTGAATAGACTCAACTATTGAGCGTGCTTCTTCACGTAAACGATTAAGCGCATCTTCACCTCTAGATTCGCAAATACTTAAGAGTCTTTCTTCGACTGCTATTTTGCCGGCTGATTTATGAATTTGACCGCGACTCATACTTAAATTTTCAAGCATAATTCGTGATTGAGAGGGGAAGTAAAAATCACGCTCAGACATGGGTTGATGACCCGACAATTTACCGGGGCTCTTCACGAGTACGACTTTCAACCCGGGGAGTTGTACGGTTTTGCTATAGCTGTAATTTAAGTGAATGGTGTCATCAACGGGTATGCCCCCTTTAAAAGCGCTGCGATAGCCTATCACTGCGCCTGGATAAAGGGCGACCAACACACGCGTTCTGTGTAAAGTAATGATTGCAGGCCAGTCTGATAGCGGCGCACTGGTGAGTAAACCAGGCACAATTCGAGCAAGCTCGCCCATTTTCAGCCTTCTTTGAGCGGCTCGAATTTTGGCATCACTTAATTCGGCATACAGAATGATTGAATCCGCCGTATGTTTTTGTCGTAAAAAACACTTGATATATGTTATCGACAAATTACAAGTGTGCCAAAATTAAAGCTTGTATCGAAGATCACATCGGTGAACGTTCCAGTTTAAAAGTAACCGTTAAGCGTTAAGCTGCGTGGTATCTGTTATTCAGCCATGCCGGGGTACTCTCAATTATCATCACAAAATGGCACATTCATTAGTTTGGTTTAAACGAGATCTACGCATAAGCGATCACGCGCCCTTATGGCACGCGACACGCTTAGGGCCGGTGACGTGCATTTATATTATTGAGACACCGTGTGGTCGGCGCCTGATGCAGCGACTCAACATTATAAATTTGTGCAAGAAAGCTGGCTGATCTGAGAGATGATTTGGCTTCAATTGGCCTGCAACTGCATATATTGGTGGGTGAAACCACAGAGTGCCTGACTAGGCTTCAGGCTCAAAAGCATTTTGACTGCATTTGCTCACACCAAGAGGCGTTTGACTTTAAACAGCATCACGCCTCATTATTTGCACTTCGTTCTTGAAGTCGCCGACAATAAACCCAGTGCCCAGGTGGCTATGAACAAGACAACCCCAAGCACTTTTAACCAAAAAAACAGTGGCATCAAAAAGCAGGCTGCCACTGCCAAGAAAAGCAGTCGTTGCAGCAAAGATATTTTGACAGAGAAAAAATCAAGCCCCTGTATTGCAATGGCCAATGCGGCATAACCAACAACATAGCAGGCTGTTGCAGCAGTGATCTCTAGGGCTGTACCTTGCGAAAGTAGTTCCGGAACATACACAAAACTGAAAGGGATTAATACTAAGGTTGTGCCAAACTTTAACGCTGCAAAACCTGTTTTCATGGGGTCAGCTTTCGCAATAGCTGCGGCTGCAAAAGCCGAAACACAAACAGGCGGCGTAATATTTGACAAGCATGCCGCATAAAACACAACTAAGTGTGCATGGACCTCAGGAACCCCAAGTTGAATAAGTGCTGGCGCTGCAACCACAGCCAATATAATGTAAGACCCTGTGGTACTGCTTCCCATGCCAATGATGACAGAAATAAACGTGACCAGCATAACAGTAACAAATAAACTACCACCAGCAAACTCAACCAAAATAGCAGAAAATTTAAGGCCTAAGCCTGACAAAATGATGCCACCAATAATGACGCCCAAACTACCAATTGCAGCGCCTGCAGCGGCATTACTACTGGCGCCCATTACCATGCCTCTAAAGATGTCTTTTGCGGTCATAGCAGTTTTTTTGTGACGCCAAGATAAAACCGTTGTCGATACAATTCCCCAAAAGGCACCAAAATCTGGCGAGTAACCAATCATCAACAATGTGATGACGACTGCAAGTGGAATGACGTGGTGCCAACCATTACGCAAGACTTCGCCCAACTTGGGTATTTCAGCAACAGGCAAACCTTTTAAGCCCGTTCGCACAGCTTCTAAATCGACCATTAGTAATACAAAAAAGAAAAATAAAATCGCAGGAATGATGTTCATCGCTGCAATCACGAGATATTCAGTTTGCGTTAAAGTAGCCAAAATAAAAACGCCAGCACCCATTATGGGCGGCATAATTTGCCCACCTGTTGAAGCAATCGCCTCAATGCCTGCAGCATGATGTGGTTTAAAACCAATTCGCTTCATCATAGGAATCGTGAAGGTGCCAGAGGCCACAACGTTAGCAACTGATGAACCCGATATTGAACCAAACAACGCCGAGCTCAAGACTGCAATTTTGGCTGGACCACCCCGCCAACGGCCAGTGAGTGCGGTGGCAAAATCCATAAAAAACTGCCCTGCGCCACTACGCTCTAAAAAAGCACCGAAAATCATGAAGGGAAATACGAAGGTTGCAAATGTAGCAGTGATGACGCCAAACATTGCCTCTTGCGTTGAGAAGGTAAACTCAATGATGCGCTCTACTGACATGCCAGCATGGCTTAATTTTCCGGGCAAATAGGGCCCTAGGTACAACTGCAGTAGAAATGCCATGCAGATGATAGGAATAGCCCAGCCCAGAACACGGCGACTTGTTTCCAAAACTACAGCAATTGCACAGACACCCATGATCATGTCCCACTGGTTGGGATCGCTGACGCGATTCATTGCGTAGCTCATGTACTGGTCCATCCAATAGCCAATTGAAGCTACCGCTAGAAAAATAAACAGCCAGTCTACTAAAGATGGTCTGCTTGTATTCGTTTTTTTAAATGCTGGAAAATTTAGAAAGACCAGTACTGAAGTGAACATCAGGTAAAAACCGCGGTTTGTTTCAGACGAAACAATACCAAACCCAGATGTATATAGATACCAACCAGAAAAGATCGCAGCGATGATTCCGTAAAGTACCGCATAGCCACCACTCAGTGTGCGTTTAGCACTAGAGATAGGTGGAAACCAATTCGCAACAAAACCTGTCATCAAGCTTCTCAGCTAAAAAATGTAGATATAAAAAAATGGGCGGTTGTCTTAAATGACCCACCGCCCTTTTATGAACATTATTAAATATGTGCGAATTTATTTGTCTAATAAGCCATTTGCTGAATAATAAAGAGTTGCACCAGGGTGCATCGGAACGCCCAAGGCTTCAAAATTCTTCACGTCAGGAGACATTTGTGCCCATGCTTTGTGACCCGCTTTGAGGCGTACTTTGATCTCAGGCTGATACATCAAAGTCAGAATATCACTGACAGCTTTGTCAGATACTCGCTCATGTGCTACCCAGTAAACAGTCAAATAAGGCAGGTCAACTGCGGGCACACCTTTATAAGTGGTCGCGGGCATTGTTGCACTGTTGTAGAAGGGGTAAGTGGTCGTAATCAACTTCATTTCGTCTGTGCTGTAAGGCAAAATGATAGCGCCTTTCGTTTCAGCCAACTCTTTTACGGCTGCTGCAGGTGCAGATGACTGACAAAAAGCATCAATTTGACCGTTGCCAAGAGCTCGGCCCGCATCAGCAAATGTCATCAAGCTGGGCTTCACGTCGTTAAGCAAGCCCGTGGCCCGCAAAATATTTTGGCAATTAAAAACTGTACCTGACCCGGGTGGACCAAGGGCTACTTTTTTGCCTTTTAAGTCAGATAATTTGCTAATACCAGACCCAGGCAACGTTACAAAATAAGTCGGGCCTGAATAAGCTTTAGCCACGCCACGCAACATGGTTCCTTTAGCGCCATCTTTGAATGGGCCCTCAGGCTTTTGAGCCATGAATACGTGAGCACCGTAAACAATGCCCATGTCGAGTTCGCCCTTGATTAGCCGTTTTGCGTTCTCAGTTGAGCCACCTGTGGTGACTTGTGTCACGTTGTATTGTGGTAATTTTTCAGAAATGATTGTGCCTGCTGCACCAACCATGTAATACATGACACCACCTGGGTTAGACCCACCCCAAGAAATATTCTCAGCCGCTTGTGCCTGACCTAAACCCGCCATTGCACCCGTTGCTACAAACAGCGCAATCGCAGAACTGCTAACTATACGTGCAAGCTCCGTACGCATTTTTAGATATTTATTTTTCATTTTTATGTCTCCTTTTCTAACAATGAACTAAAAAATCATACGTGTAATGGACACGATCTATTTTCAAGATTTAACTATTTAAAAGTCTAACTATTTAAAGCCATCAAGATTTCTAATGCACCAAGATTCGTGATTTCCAACCGCATCAGCTCTTCAACTTCTAAACGCTTAGACGTTTTGAAACCTAGTCCTACACTCTCTTAACAAACGGCAATAATGTCGCTATCAAAATGGCCAACATCTAATTTGCTATAAAGGTTAAAAGTCACAAGCTTAATTTTATCGATAAAAGCTTATTTTATATGTAGTATTAAACTGTACATACAAAAAGTCAAGCTTTAATCCAGTTGTTACATGCGCTTGTATATTGATCGGCTGACGATTTCTTGCCACGCTACTTTCCCACCTTGTACGGCGGGGTTTGCCGAGCATTTCGATCAATGAGTACTCACCCAGTTTTCTACCTTCAAGTTGGGGCAGGCATGAAAGCCAGCTCAAAAGGAATGCGCACGGCTTGTGAATTGCCATTTCGGAAAAGTTGAGTATGTGTCATATTGCACCTTTATGGATGTACGCGTAAACCCATTAGCAAAACCTTTCACCAAATCACTTTAATTTTATTAGGGTTGTCCCGGAGTATTATCACGTGAACCATCATGATAGCTTGAAAGCCAAATATCACATTGATAAACAAACAAGCTTGTATTATCAGTAAATTAATTAGTCAATTTTTTGCGCATGAATTTAGAGCTATTCCATCTTTGACAGACGATTACACATAAACGTATTTCAATGAGAACGTATAAGTTTTGAACCGTTTTTCTAAATAATAAGTCGCTTAATTGAAGATCCTGGACCAATTGCGAAAAAGACCTGTGATACACAATGACTTAAGACCAAAGGACTTGTCAATGATGAGTAGAGATAAAATAAATGATCAAGGCTGTGCAGGAACTCAAAGTATTGAAAGAACTACAAAAATTATTAATGCTATTGCTGCAAGTAACGTGGAAGGTTCACGCTTAGTTGATATAGCAACTAAGCTTAATTTATCTCGTCCAACAGTTTTTAGAATTTTGAGTTGTCTGATTATTGAAGGATGGGTGATGCGACCCCCGAATTGCCACAAGTATTTTTTAGGACACGTTATTTTTGAGCTTGGACTAACTGCGTCACCTCAATTCAAATTAAGAGAACTTTGTCAGCCGTCTCTTGAAAGAATAGCACGCAAGACTAAACACGTTTCATTTCTGACTATTAGAAGCGGCGTTGATGCACTTTCAATTGCACGATCGAAGGGATTGAATTTTAAATTGCCAGCTCTTCAGATCGGCGTTCATAGGCCGCTAGGCATCGGCGCTGGAAGCTTAGCTTTGCTAATGCTGCTTAAGGATGATGAGATATCAGATATTGTAAAAAAAAATACGCTGCGTTTAAGAAGTTTCGCAGATATGAATATCAAGACCCTTCTAGATAGGGTCAAGCTTTGTCAGGCGCAAGGTTTTGCTTATCACGATGAGAGTCTTTTGACAGGTCATAGTGGAGCTGCTGTTCCACTTTATGATTCATCAGGAAATATTCTGGGCGCAATAAGCGTCACCGTACCAGCTCCAAGCATTCCACAAGAGGAGCTTGAAGATATAGTTTCTTTACTAAAAAAAGAGTCAAAAAAAATTGGATCACTGATAAAGGAAAATATTGAATATACAACTGAAAATAATAAATTTTTAATGCATTTATAATGTGTTTTTAAAAAAAATTTAGATCTTTTTCAGTGCCAAAGCGCATCAATAAAGGTATATCATTTAGTCCACATTATGGAATATTTCTTTAGCCATTACTATCACAGTTTTAGATTAAATCGTTGTAATCTAAAAGGGACCATTAAATGATGGCACCCACACTGGAGGTTTTATGAGCAAGCACAATAAACTTTATCCATTTTCAATAAATATTTTAACAAACACATTGGTTTTGGCTACAAGCGCACTTATATCAGTTACTTCTTTCGCTCAACAAGCTTCCCCATGCATTGGAGCCTCACTGCCACTCACAGGTGCCGCTGCGTTTGGTGGAGAAGCAATTGCAATGGGTGCCGAAATTGCAATTGCGGAAATTAATGCAAAGGGAGGGGTTCTTGGAAAAAAACTTTCATTGAAAGCATATGATGACGCAGGTCAGCCACCTAAAGGGGTCGACAATGTCAGGCGAATTGCACTATCAGATAATTGTATCGCGATGCTTGGTGGGTATCACAGCGGCGTACAACTAGCAATGCGAGATACCGTGGCACAAGTTGGTATTCCGTATGTTGGCACGACTGCTGGTGCAACAGCGATTATTGAGCAGGAAAACGGACAAAATAAATGGATGTTTAGGGTTTCAGCAAAAGACAAGTGGGTAGCTCAATTTCTTGTAGAACAAGCAGTTTCAAGATCAAAGAATAAAAAAGTTGCTCTTTTATACGAGAACACAGGCTGGGGTAATGGTGGCAAACCCGATGTTGAGGCTGCAATGAAAGCCAAAGGGTTAAATCTCGTTGCTCTTGAAACGTTTAACTGGAACGATGTAGATATGACGCCCCAGCTTTTAAGAGTTAAAAATGCTGGAGCTGATTCTGTAATCATCTGGGCACTTGATCGAGAAGGAAATCAGATTTTACGTGGCATGGATAAAATAAGCTATCGCCCAGATAATATCGTAGCAGCATGGGGGCTTGCCGGTAACCTTGGCGAAATAGCTGGAAAACTTGCAAATGGCGTTTTAGTCTTCCAGACTTATATCTGGACCGGAAAGCTTGATGCTAAAGGTGAAGATGTTTGGAAAAAACTTCAAGCAAAATACAACTTGAAAACACCACAAGATATCAAATTTGGTAGCGGCATTGCAAACTCATACGACGCGGTCTACATACTTGCTCAGGCTATCGAAAAAGCAGGTAGTTTCGATAGAACAAAAGTAAGAGATGCTTTTTATGAAATTAATTATGATGGTTTAGTTGCTAAATACCAACCTGCCTTTGAAAAAACGCAAGAACGTCATGATGCAATATTGCCAAAATATTATAAGATTTCAGCATGGCACGATGGGAAATTATTACCTCT
>Ga0105050_10007998_pt1 | contig 12366 bp, 11 predicted proteins | sample FRY01_FD_78088 | JGI IMG/M metagenome (GOLD analysis project Ga0105050, IMG submission 78088) | Freshwater microbial communities from Lake Fryxell liftoff mats and glacier meltwater in Antarctica - FRY-01 | ecosystem: Environmental > Aquatic > Freshwater > Ice > Glacier meltwater ... | reverse complement strand
TCCAGTACGCCGAATTCAAATGCCTGAATAGCTTGGTCGGCGTAAGCAGAAACAATAATACAGTGGCAGCTCTCTGCACTGGTTCTTCGTAACAGCTCAAAGCCATCTTCGCCATATAAATTCAGATCCAGCGTGACTAAATCTACCGGCTGTTGTTGAAGGTATAAAAATGCTTCATCCAGATCGTCACTATGCAGCAGCAACTGCAACCTGTCGGCAAAGTGCGTTTGCACCAGCCGCTGTAACCGCCGGGCAATAACCGGCTCATCTTCAACAATCAACACTTTCATTTGGGTAGCTCTATGCGGATCAGCCAGTGCTGGCTTTCGATGATACTGCTGAAGCGGGCCTTACCTGCAAAACACATCTGAAGTCTTTGCTGCAACCAGGCTGTACCTGTACCGGTCCCCTGGTGCTGTCGTTTGTCACCCAGTGGTAAACGAAACGCCAATAGCGCATGCTTTCCTTGTGACCGTACCTGTAACGAAAAAGTCTGGCTGCTGTTATACCTGTTGTGGCTAAAAGCATTTTCAAGCAGTACCAGCAGGGTCGCAGGCGGTAACAGCAATTCATCACTGTCTGCCTCTGTATGTAATTGGTGCGGCTGCTGTAATCTGATTGACATCAGTTGCATATAATTGCGGCACAGGTGTAACTCCTGCGACAGGGTAATCAGTCTTTGGTTCGCAAACTGGTTCAGCAGACGAAACTCTTCAGATAAGGCCTGAATAAACTGCTCGGCTTGCACAGGGTTCTGTTGCTGCAGTTCACTGAGTAACGTTAATGAATTCATCAGAAAATGTGGTTGCAGGCTTTTGTGCAACAGCTGATTTTCCAGTTGTAATGCTAACTGTGCTTTGCGCTGATCCTGACTCCACTGACTGAGCAACTGATAGAACAGCAGCAGCAATAACACCAGCACCACCCAGACAAAACCCTGCTCGGCAAAGTACAGGTAGCGAAAACCAAAGAAAACCAGTGCGATCTGTACAATACCCAGCCCGACCCAACTGCCTGCAACTCGGTGCCTGCAAGCCCATAGGTTAATCAGCAGACTCAGTAACAGGGCCAGTGCCATCATTGCCACTACTTTGCCGTCGTACCCCTGTGGCAAGAAACCAACCCCCAACGCCAGCGACATCACAAATATCCAGTGTCGCCAGCGCCAGGGCAGACGATACTGCAACGCGAAATAAGCGGGTAACAACAGGCTGAATGCTAATGCCAGCAGCCAGATCAGTTGTAACCGCCACTGGTGGTACGGGTACAGATACCCAACAGTAGCACGCCAGAATTCAGCCAGCAGCAGCAATGCACTGACCAGTGCCAACAGGCTGAACACCAGCCAGTGCCGACGCCATCCCAGGGTCAAACTCAATATGGCCACCAACCCCCCGGCCAGCAACAAGGCACCAGTCAGCAAAAATAGCCACAAATGCTGCAACTGACGCTTTTGCCAGAATTGTTGCGGCTCAACCAGTTCGGCAGCATAAAAATACTGAAAAAAACCAGGCGGAGCATGCTGGGTAGATAGTTGCAACCGTAATAGCTGCGTCCCTGGCTGTAATACCGAGGGCAGCACAAACAGATATTCGATCTGGCCTGGTTGTTCGCTGGCCGGGTCCTGACCCGGCACCCCATTCTGACCAATTAACTGACCGTTCATATACAAGCTGCTGGCCCCTTGCACCAAAAGCCACAACGCCAGCGGTTGCGGTATCACCTTAGCGCTTGCCAGTTCCGCTTCCAGACAATAGCTTTGCCCGGCCCGGATTTGTGAGGGCTGCAAAGGCTGCCGCTTTCTCGTACTGAGGGCACAATCGGTAAAACTATCAGACAGCAGATACCACGGCCCCAATACGGGTGCCGTTCCAGATGCAGGCTCAGGTATGTGAGTAAGCGCCTCGGAAGCCTCGGCAAAAGACCAACCAGGAAGACAACAACATAACAGGCAGAAATATAGCGACATTCTCATCTGAACCACTTTACCTTATTTACGCTGATGGCTGAGTGTTACTGGTGCAGCACCAATGCCGTTGGTGCAATTTACCTTGGTTGTTTGCAATGCCTTTTGCAATATCACCAGACTACTTCAACCAACAGGATCCATTATGAAATCCATCTTCACTGTTACGGCCTCAACCGTAGTCCCCGGCTTGAATAAGCCAGGCTTGCTTTTTGCCGGGCTGGTGTCCCTGGCTGTTATCTTCTGCAACCAGCCTGCGCAGGCTGCTGACAACACCAGACTCAGCTCGGATACTGAGCCTTATGAGCTGAGCGTCTATAACAATGAAACAATACCGGCAGAACTCGGCCGTTTTCAGGTGCCGGAAAACCGGCTTAATCCGGCATCACGCCTGTTAACCTTATCCTATGTCCGCTTACCGGCACTTACCGATAAACCTGGTCAGCCCATTGTTTATCTGTCGGGCGGCCCTGGAGGGTCTGCAACCGGCGCCGCTCAGTTGCCCCGTTTTGCCTTGTTTCAGCAGTTACGCCAAACCGCTGATGTCATATTGTTTGATCAAAGAGGTACAGGGTTATCTGATCAGGTTGAAGACTGCCAGGTTGATCCACGCCCCTTATTTATGGCGCCGCTGACCGAACAAGGGCTGAGTCAGTTTTATGCCGATGTTCTGCCGCAATGTCAGCAACAATGGAGTGCTTACGATCTGGACGGCTACAGCACCGTACAAAGCGCTGCCGACCTGGTAGCGCTGGCCGGTGCACTCGGTGTCAGCAAACTGGATTTTCTGGCTATCAGTTATGGAACTCACCTTGGTATGGTAATCGCAAAATACCATCCGCACATTGTCGGCAAGCTGGTGCTGGCTTCAAGCGAAGGGCTGGATCAAACGATTAAGCTGCCAGCAGAAAGCGAACGGCTGCTGCAACAGATCGAGCAGCGCTGGCAGGCAGAACAACAACACCAGCAGTCATTAATTACCCTGATGCGTACCGTTCACCAGCAAGTAGCTAAAACACCGGTCACTGTTATGGTACCTCACCCCCAGTCCAGACAACCTGTTCCGGTGATTATCAGCGAGCTGGATCTGCAATTGATCAGTAGCTCGGTGCTGCTGAGAAACCCGGACGATCAGGCGAACCTGCCAGCGTTTTATCAAACCATGGCAGAGGGCGATTTTCAGCAGGCCGCCCAAATTACCATGCAGCTGAAAGGTAGCCATAGCATGCTTAACCCAATGGCACTGGCAATGGACGCTAAATCAGGCGTTTCGGCGCAACGGCTGCAACAGGTTCAACAGCAGGCAAAAGACGCTACATTAGGTCGCAGCACCAATCTGCCATTCCCTGATATCAGCCAGTGGCTTGGCGTAAGCGAGCTGCCAGATGAATTCCGGGCACCTTTCCGTTCAGATCTGCCGGCATTATTCCTGATCGCAGAGCAGGATGGCCGCACCTTTGCTGCTGAACAGCAACAAAATGCCAGCCAGTTCAGTCAATCACACAGCATAATGATCCAGGGTGCTGGCCATGATTCATTCATGCACGAACCTGAAGTGATCAGGCGGATCTCCCATTTTCTGAGTAACGGAACCGTGGATACAGACCAGATCCAACTGCCGCTGCCGCCTTTTGCCAGCGTTAGTACAAAGCCGAGCGGGAATTGATGTATTAACATTCGCTGCTACCAAAACCTGGGTACCGCCGCTGCGGTTTTGACATTGACAGCTGCGGCCCAGCGGTTTCTCCGCCTCAGGGGACTAGGGTAAACGGGGTGGTGTAAGAGTGATTCATTTCACCAGAATTTCTAATGAGGAAATCTGGTTGTTTGTTATCTGAAAACTGGGTTGTCGCAAGCAGAATTTGCGTAGGTTTTGCAGATATCCGCTCGCACTCTTCAGGAATGGGAGCAGGGCAGAAGATCACCCTCTGGCGCAGCGAAAGCCTTAATCCAAATTGCGTTCCGGCATCCTGAGATCGTCAAGGAAGGCTTGGCATCGCAGCGCTAACAAACAATTACACGCGGCCAGCAGAGCTGGTGCGTGAATATGGGCGTTATGTTTCCATAGGAATCGGAGTGTAAATGGAATTTATCTACGCAGAAGAACTCAAAACTAAGTTTTCCGTTTACGGGCACTTCTATGATCTTGATAACGCAAGGGCTGGGAACGGTTGGCCGCCAGAGTGGTAATCACTACCGCCGAATATGAAACAGCCCTGGAGATTCCGAGACGCACTGCTCTCAATCATCTCAAACACCCCGTCAACCCGAATGCCCTTCGTATTCCGACTTTGTCGTTTTTGAGCGCCGCGTGTCGTGTGAATATGTCACGTCCCCTTCTAGCGACGCAATTGTTGCTGAAATAGTGGCACCCGGTTAACACTTATTTCAGATTGGTAGCGATTTGATGTTGTGCCCGACAACTATCTTAAATACAATGCGAATCATTCTCATTAACATTTAGGAATTATTTGTGGCGCACATTACTCGATTATTAGGAACTGTCTGGCTCTCCGTAGTGTTTTTCTCAGCGGCCGCCAATGGCGTAGAAGATATTCAAATTATCGAAGTTCAGGGCTCGTCCCTGGGATTCCTGCCTTCCCCGCAGGGTGGCAGAATCTTTGAAGGTAAGAAAACCACACGGGTGAGCATGGACGAACAGCCGGTGTTCGTGGAGCCTAACTTGAGGCAGATGTTTTCCCGTCTGCCTGGTTTGTTCGTTTCGGACCAGAAGGTCCCTAGCATCTACAACGTTAACTATCGCGGGCTGGGCGATCCCCATGAGTCGGAGTTCGTCGCGTTCTTTCAGAACAATGTCCCCCTCGCGGCAGACCTGTTTGGCTACCCCACGATCTATTACATGCCGGCTGCGCAGCGGGTCGAGCGAATCGAGTTCGTCCGCGGCGGGGCGGGATTGCTCTATGGACCGCAGATCGGCCCCGTGCTGAATTTTGTTACCCGTCGTGCAGATGCCGAGGCAGAAAACTCCTTCAGGAGCGACCAGACAATGGGTACTAACGGGTTGTACAGCACCTATAACGAGGTGAATTTTGCTCAGAACAATTTCGGTGTCCTTGCGTCGTTCGATCATCGCAGCGCCGACGGTCCGCGCCGGAATGAGGACTACGAGGTGAACTCTGGCTATGTCGGTGTCTCCTACGAGGGCTTCGATGATATCCGCTTGGGGGTAGATGTGGACCTTTATCAGTCTGACTCTGGTGAAGCGGGGCAGCTCACGTCGCGGGAGTTTACAACCGACCGCGATCAAGTGAGGTCGCCGTTCAACCGAATAGCAATAGATCAACTGATCACCACCTTTAAATACGAGCAGCAGATAAACGAATCATCCACGCTAGATGGCAGCATCTACTATTCCTACATGGACCGCTTAAGCCGCCGTTCTGCAATGTTCACGGACCCCAGCAACGAGCCCGCAACAAGCGCCATCGATCGGCAGGAGTTCGCAAACTACGGCTTCGATCTGCGCTATGCGCTGTCTTGGGGAGATAACAACGTGCTGACGGTTGGCTCTACCGCCTATATGGGCGACAGCCCGCGTACCCGTCATGTCACCGATGACATTCGCTCTAGTCGCCAGAACCGAGCAGACTTGGCCTACGAGCAAGACCGAGTCATGAACTACAGTGCGGTATTCATCGAGAATCTATTCAGTTTTGGCAATCTAAGCGTGGTGCCTACCGTGCGCTTCGAGCGGATCAACTACAACCTGGAGGAGGTGGTGAAAAACGCCAGCCTCAATCGTGATGCCATCGACTTGGATCGCTCGTTCAATGAAACTTTGTTCGGCTTAGGCCTGACGTATCAGACTGGCGAGGGGTCGGAATTATATGCCAATGCCTCGGAGTCGTATCGCCCTCAGCGCTTCGATGATCTGATTAACCCAGCATCAGAATTAGCCAGCGTCAATGGCCCTGGTGTGTCGCGTGCATTCAACTATGAGCTGGGTTTTCGCAGCCAGCCGATCGACAATTTAGTCTTCGATGTTAGCGTGTTCCGCATCGATTTCGAGGACAAGGTCGAGCAGATTCAGGTGAACATTGCAAACGTGGAGCGGGTCAACAGCGGCGATTCTCGCCATCAAGGTATCGAGTTTAGTGTGGAGTACGACGTGCTGCCGAGCGTGTCGCGCTCACTCAAGCTTTTCGCCAATGGCTCTCTACTCGATGCGCAGATAACCAGTAGCCTTACCCCCGGTCTTGTCAATAACGACACCGCATTCTCGCCCAATCATCTTCTGCGTACAGGCTTGCTGTTCGAAAATGAGAAATGGAACGCGGCCCTTACCGCTACCCTGGTTGGAGATCAGTACTGGCAGGACTCTAACCTTCCAAGGGGTGCCGGCTTGAGCGAAATCGGCGCTGAAATACCGGAGTATGAAGTGCTCGACGTCAGTGTCGAATATCGCCACAGCGACCAGTGGACCTTGCACGGTGGCATCAACAACCTGTTGGATAAAGACTACTACAGCCGAGTGAGGAACGACGGTATCGAGCCGGCATTGGAGCGAACTTTCTACGCTGGGCTCCGGTTTGAATTCCGCTAGCGCCGCAACCAGTGCTCCCTCTTCACTTAGTGGGGTCGGGTATAAGAAGCATAAACGCACTGTCCTCACTTGCATTTCCTATGTGGTGAATCAGAAGCGGAGCTCGACCGCAATGAGCATGCACTATCCGTGGCATATGAGATTCGCAAAGCCTTCGAAGGTCAACGAGAAAGACAAAACTCTGAGTCCGGAGAATTGTTTGGCACCCGATTAACCTGGCCACACATAATCTTCTACACTTCGTACTTTCGGCAGCTAGCCGGGTATCGCTCGGCGAACAAAGAGCATCAGTCAAATCTGGCAAGGCTTGAATACTGCGTTGAGTCTGCAATACGCGGCAATGTTGGAGCGCGAGGCTAAGAAGAATGGATGTTCCCCGCTTCAATTGCGCGACGCCAGAGGGTGGCCTGAAATAGAATGGTGACTTCTAACAGTTGCCTATAGAGACGACGCCAGAACCAGAACTCCAAGGCGCAGTAGAGAGAGCCATGCAGACTGCTGGAGGCGCGGGACCGTGAGGCCTCGCCCTATCCCGATTAGGTACTTTTGGCCCTGAGCGAAATTGGATACACTGCCAACCCATGAATGGACGATTACGATGACCTTCGAGCTTTGGGCACTGCTTGCCTCCGCACTACTCGGCCTGGTCCACATGACCGCGGCGTCGTTTACCTTCAAGGCCCAGGTCGGTAATCGATACACCGTTGGCGCGAGGGATGAAAACCTTCAACCCACGGGTGTGGCGGGTCGATTGCATCGCGCGCAGAAGAACTTTCTTGAAACCTTCGCAATCTTCGCGGTTTGTGTCCTGATCGTCCACCTGACAAACGCTTATGGTCCTTTCAGCTATTGGGGCTCTGTTCTGTACCTGACTGGGCGCACTCTGTTTCTTCCGCTCTATGCGATAGGTGTGCCGTGGCTGAGAACGTTCAGCTGGAACCTTGCTACAGTGGGTCTGGTGCTGGTGGGAGTGCAGGTCCTGGTGAGTGAGCTATGAGTATCGAACAAACCGGAGCTCTCTCTGTGCGGCAGAGCCTGCTTGCGATCAGCATGTCATCTTGTGGGTTTTACACTCGCACGAGGTTACAGTGGGACATCCCTCAACAAACGATCAGCAGTTCCATGCCAGCAAGAAATTCACGAGCATCTCGCAGCAAGCATTGGGAGAAACATTCTTGAAAATTGATATCGATAAATTGTCTATCGGGGAGCTTGTCGACTTGAATCATCGCATCGTTGAGAGACTGAAGTTCATGGAGACGATGCATCACCATGCTGTAATGATGAAGTTCAGCATTGGCGAGAAAGTCAGCTTTGAGCCTCCGGGGCGCCCAAGGCAAATCGGCACTCTGGTGAAGTACAACAAAAAGTCAGTGACGGTGATAACCGAAGTTGGGCAGAAATGGACGATCTCGCCTGAATTGATTTCAAAGGCGAATGATGCCCGCGAGAGCAAGACTGGCAAAGGTAATGTTCTCGAATTCAATCCAAAGAAATAGAATTGCATAACAAACAGTTTCTGAGCGACTAAGGCGTTAGAACCAGAATGTAATGCCTGGAGCTGTTGCAGCTGTTGAACCTGCCGCCACTGTGGCATGGACGCAGAGCGCGGGCTTCTTTAATTGGCTGTTAGACCTTTTGGGAGAAACAATGCGAATACAATCTGTTCTGATCCTCTTGCTTACCGTCATCTCCCCGATATCCAGCGCTGCTCAGGAGCGTCCTGATTGGGGCAGGTTTTTCGAAGAGTTTGAAGCTCAAGGTACGCTCGTAGTAGATGACGAGCGGGTGGCCAGCAACTCTGTTTTGGTCTATGAACCAGAGCGGGCAAGAAAGCGTTTTTCCCCTGCCTCCACGTTCAAGATTCCACATACGCTATTCGCACTGGATGCCGGCGCCCTTCGCGATGAGTTCCAGGTGTTTGAGTGGGACGGAGTTGAACGAGACTTTCCTGGTCACAATCGCGACCAGGATCTCCGTTCGGCGATGCGTAACTCCACACTTTGGGTTTATCGGCAGTTCGCGAAGGAAATTGGTGAGCAAAGTGCGCGGGACTACCTGAGACGGATCGACTATGGCAACGCGGACCCGTCGACCGACGAAGGCGACTACTGGGTCGATGGCAATCTCGCCATCTCCGCGCATGAGCAGATTTCGTTCCTGAAGCGTTTGTATCGAAACGAACTTCCCTTTAAAACTGAACATCAACGCCTGGTGAAGGACGTCATGATTGTCGAGGCTGGACGAGAGTGGATACTGCGCGCCAAGACCGGTTGGGAGGGCCGAATGGGCTGGTGGGTCGGGTGGGTTGAGTGGCCAACCGGGCCGGTATTCTTCGCCCTTAACATCGATACACCAAATCGAACTGACGACCTTGCCAAACGAGAGCAGATAACTCGCGCGATCCTTCAATCCATTGAAGCGCTACCGGCACCATAGTAAACGGCTGTGCCTAAGCAATTCGGCACTGTGGTGAAGTACAACATTGAGTTAGACGGCTAACGGAAAGACCATGAACGGTGGGCCATTGTAAATTCAAATTGGTCAAGTCAAACAAATTCATAACTGACAATGCGCGTCCGCTGTTGTCGTGTGCGTTAATTTTCGTGAGTTGAAATAGAGAGTGCCAAATGAAAACTGTTGGTTTATTGGGTGGAATGAGCTGGGAAAGTACGGCGGGGTATTACAAAGCTATAAATGAAGGCGTTAAAAATAGACTTGGTGGTTTGCACTCCGCACAGATTGCGATGTTTAGTGTTGATTTTGAGCCGATTGAAAAATTGCAGCATCAAGGAGACTGGGCAGCTGCAGCACACATATTGTCAGAAGCGGCTAAAAAAATTGAGGCTGCTGGTGCGGACTTCTTGTTAATTTGCACAAACACCATGCACAAGGTCGCGCCTCAAATTGAGCAGGCTATTAAAATTCCGATTCTTCACATTGCCGACGCCACTGCTGAATCACTACTTGAAAATGGAGTTAAAACGGTAGGTCTTCTTGGTACCGCGTTCACCATGGAAGAGGACTTTTATAAAGGCAGGCTCGAAGAAAAGTATGGTCTTAAAGTAATTGTTCCGAATACGAAAGACCGAAAAATAGTTCACACCATTATCTACAATGAATTATGCATTGGTAAAATTGAATCAAATTCAAAAATGGAATATCTCAGAATTATTAACGAGCTTTCTGAAAATGGTGCTGAAGCAGTAATTTTAGGCTGCACTGAAATTGGAATGCTAATCAAGCAGTCTGACACAAGCGTATTTCTTTACGACACCACACAAATTCACGCCAGTAAAGCGGTGGAGAAAATGATTTAACACACTGTTCGGAAGCGACCAAAGCATGTTGCCAGGATTTTTTCTTGCAAAAAAACACGCCAACATACCTTAGGGCCCAACAAGGGTTTCAGGTTTCTTTTAGGTAACTTATTTCAAAAAGGAAAGTTCAAAATGAATAAAAAAAAGGTAGCCTCATCCTGCTTCTTCTTGCTTTTATCACTACTTTCGCATACAGCGAATCCGAACCAGTTGTACTTACGTTAGAGCTCAAGGAAGATGTTGTCTCTGAAACCGCCGCCATTTTAATTTCTGATTATGTAGAACCTGAAGTCGGCCGGGCAATGGCGGATGCCCTGACCCAGAGTCTGAATGCAGGTGAATATGCTGCGATTACGGATGTCACGGTGTTTACTGACATGCTGACTTCGCAGATTCGTGAAATCAGCAATGACGAACACCTTTGGATCGCTTATAGCGACCCTCCCATGCAAACCTCCGATGAGATCGACAACCCGACACCGCAGGAAGAAGCTGATTGGTTGGCGATGCAACAGCATTTCAACTTTGGTCTGAACGCGGTCAGCAAACTGCGCGGCAATATCGGATATCTTGACTATACGGCTTTCATGGATGCTGAACCGTCGGCACCAGCAATCGGTAATGCCATGGATTTTCTGCAACACACAGGCGGGTTGATTATTGATCTCCGCAAGAATTCAGGGGGCATGCCGGATGCAGTCGCGCTGCTGGCGAGTTATTTTGTTGGCCCTGAACAGGTGCATTTCAATTCAATCTTTTGGCGTGATACAGACACAACAGAAGAGTTTTGGACCAGGACTGACCTTGAGGGCACCTGGTATGGAAAAGACCGCCCGGTCATCATTCTAACAAGTTCAGAGACCTTCTCCGCGGCGGAAGATTTCACCTATGGCATGAAGGCAAACAAGCGCGCAATTGTGGTAGGGGAAACTACCCGTGGCGGGGCCAATCCCGGAGGAATAAAAAGAGTATCTTCCAATTTCAGTATCTGGATTTCTTCCGGAAAAGCGATCAACCCGATCACTGGCAGCAACTGGGAAGGCACTGGCATAACACCAGACCATCTGACTTCAGCAGAAAACGCAAGAATTGAAGCTGAAAAAAGATTATTGGAACTGGTGATTGCGCGTACTGATGATCCACAGGCAAAGCATGACCGACAGCAGGCTTTGGAGGCGCTTGAAGCTGAGCTTTAATTTTCGTCCTGGACGTATTGACGGAATTAACAAGGAATGGTTCGCCGCTAAGTTCAAAGCGGCTAGACGTTTAAGGCAAACTCGGACGGGAATACATGGGGGAAGTAATGGTCAGCGCTATGCGCACAATTCAAGACCAGACGAGCGTTAATACGGGAGTCAGGGCTTAGAGCCTAAGTAATCGCCCGCTGTCATGGCGATTCCGGGGAAAGTCTGGATGAGTTTCGTATCGCCAGTTATCAGTTTTAGGTTCAGCGATTTTGCAAGTGATACAAATTCACAGTCATATGCGGAGCAACCAGTCTCTCCGGCCAGTATTAAAACGTCCATAGAACTAACGCTATATTCGTTATCAGCGAGCTGTCTCTCTGCTTGCGCCTGCATAGCTATAGCCGTGTTCAGATCGATAATGTTTTTCCTGACATAAAGCGCCAGTACGTTTCGGAACTCGCTTCGCCACAGTAGAGGGGCAACCCAATGAGGGTCTTTGAGCAGCAATGAAACAGCGTCATCTGTCTGTTCAGTGGGCAGGTAGAGGTACGCGATAGTGTTGGTGTCCGCTACAATCATTCTCTACCTTGATTTCTGGCCGCATTGATTTCGTCGGTATCCAGCCGCTCGGTGGCTACACGCCCCCGCAGTACACGCGCTTTCTCGGCAAGCTCATCAGCAGATATTGGGGTTGGCTTAAACATTTTCTCCAGGCAATGAATCAGTTCGCTGTTTACGCTTCTTCGGTGCGCATTGGCAGATTGTTTTAGTTGCTCGTACAGATCGTCCGGAATATTTTTAAAGGTTACAGTGGCCATAGCTGAATCTCAAATTTGGTTTCATAACGATTCCATTATGGTTTCAGTGGCAATATCTGTCAATCCGCCCCTGGGAAGGGAGTCAGGTGATGAATCGCACTTCAGAATGGCGATTTAACTGACAAATTAGTCAAAACTAGTAATCACTGAGAAGGCGTTGATCTATTAACACTTTGATCTCGCTGTAATTTTTATACTGGCTCAAGATTTGCTTGTGAATTCTTTAATCTTGTTTATACATGTTACAGATCAGGGAAGGTTCACAGATGAAGACAGAAATCGAATATAAACAGCGTCCGTTTCATGCGTGGTCTGGCATCAGGAAACTGTTGGCGATCCTTGCAGCGCTGGTCATCGCGCTTGCGCTCGCAATCGCGGTATTGCTGAACTGGTCGCTGCCGGAGATGCCGCGTCCTGGCCTCACCGGTGATTTCCTGGTCAGAAATGTCTCCATAGTTGATGTGGTGAACGGCGGGGTCCTCCCCGGGCGTGATGTCGTTGTCCGCGACGG
>Ga0105050_10007993_pt1 | contig 12372 bp, 7 predicted proteins | sample FRY01_FD_78088 | JGI IMG/M metagenome (GOLD analysis project Ga0105050, IMG submission 78088) | Freshwater microbial communities from Lake Fryxell liftoff mats and glacier meltwater in Antarctica - FRY-01 | ecosystem: Environmental > Aquatic > Freshwater > Ice > Glacier meltwater ... | reverse complement strand
TTTTATCATTTTCTGTTTTAGTGAATTTGGTGGTACAAATGCATTAGGCTGGCTAACTTCTTTAACATTAGTAGTTGGAACAGTAACAAATTTAGTACTTCTTCCTGTTTTGATTATCAGCACTTCACGCATAAAATAAGGCGATTTTTCGCAAAAAAATAGCTTCCAGCTATAATTTTTATATAATATATTAATACATAATATTCAATATGTTATAATTATAATTAATATGTGTATTTACTCTACTTTTTTGGTCAATTATATTAATTAATTCTGATCTAATGCAGCTAAATTTTAACATTTGCTGCCTATATTTGAGATATTAAAAACTAAAAATTAAACGCTCATGAGAAAATTCTTCTTTCTGTGCCTTTTATTGCTCGCCGTATTGGTGCAGTTATCTGCTCAAAACACAAGAACAATAACAGGAAAAATTACAGATGACAAAGGCGCCGGAATTGCCGGTGTATCAGTTTTAGTTAAAGGCTCTACAATTGGAGTCACTACCGATGCTGATGGTAATTATAAGCTTACTGCACCGACTAGTGCCAAAACTCTTATATTTTCAGCACTTAATTTCACCAATAAGGAAGTAAACATTGGTAATTCTGCCAACATTTCTACTTCTTTAACTGGACAAGATGATAATCTTTCTGAAGTTGTAGTAACTTCTTTTGGAATTAAGAGAGATGCTAAAACTTTGGGATATTCAACCCCTAAAATTTCTGCAGAAGACCTAACCCAAGTAAGAAACACCAATATTACCAATGCAGTAGTAGGTAAAATAGCGGGTGTTAGAACTTCAGGAACTGGAGGTTCTTTTTCTGGATCTGCAATTCTTATTAGAGGATATACGTCTATGACTGGTAGCAGTGCGCCGTTATTTGTTTTAGATGGTGTGCCAATTGATAATGGCGGTGGTGGCGTTGCATTGCAAGGTGGTGTAACCAACTCAAATCGTGCAGTTGATATTAACCCCGATGACATTGAAGACCTTACAGTATTAAAAGGAGCTGCGGCTAGGCTACATCTCTTTATGGATCTAGAGGTGCTGCAGGTGTAATTTTAATTACTACTAAAAAAGGGAAAAGAAAAGCTAAGAATAATGTAGATTTCAATTCATCTTATGCAGTGGTTTCTGTAAACAGATTACCCGATTACCAAAATGAATATGCACAAGGAACTTCTAGTGGGGCTGCAACTGCAACTGCAACAGTAGGTATATATAATTTTAACGCTGCAACTTCATGGGGGGTCCTCGAATGATTGGACAAACCGTAACTAACTTTTTTGGACAACCAGAAGCTTTAAAAGCATATCCTAATAATGTTTCGGATATTGTGCAAAATGGGTTTAATCGCCAAAATACAATCGGTATTAGTGGTGGAAATGATAAAACAACTTACCGTGTTTCTTTTAATAATACCAAAGAAACCTATGTTCTGCGCGCAAATGAATTAAATAAAAATGTAATATCACTCAATTTAAATTCAGAAGTTACCGATAAGCTATCCGTATCTTCTTATTTAAGTTTAAATAATACATCTTCTATAAGATCTCAACAGGGTAATCAGTTAGCTAACCCTTTTTTCCGTGCTCTATTTACTCCTCGTAGTTATGATTTAACAGGAACTCCTTATTATGGTGCAACTGGTGCTCAATTGTATTATGGAGGTGAAGACAATCCTTATTGGTCTTTAGATAATGTAAGATACAATGATGAAGTAAATAGATTTATTGGAAATGTGGGTGCTCGCTATAAATTCAATAGTTGGTTAAATGCCGATTTTAAATTAGGTGCCGATATTCAAAGTTTTAGAGCACATGGTTTTGATGAAATTGGTTCACGTGGTGGTGGTAACACTTCTGCAAATGGAACAGGTGGTATTCTTGATGCAAGAAATAATTTAAGAAATATCAATTCTTATTTAACCTTAAATGCACAAAAGCAATTTGGTAAATTCAATGTATCTGGAACTTTGGGAAATGAAATTTTTGATAATTTTTCCAATAGTTTGTCAGCAAGAAGTACCGGCTTAGCTATTAGAGGATTTGATCAAATAAGTAACGCAACAGTGTTAAATACTCCAGGTGTTGGAACAAGTCAGATAAGAACTGTAGGGGTATTTGCTGATGTAGTTGTAGATTATAAAAGATGGTTATCATTAAACGTAAAAGCAAGGAATGACTTTGCTTCTACTTTGGCTCCAGGTAATCAATCTATATTTTATCCAGCAGCTGCTTTAAGTGCTTCAATGACTGATGCCATTCCTACTTTAAAAAACAAAGTATTGAATTCTTGGAAATTACGTGCAAACTATGGTGTTGTAGGACGTGCAGCTCCTGCTTACAATACCGATAACTACGCTTCTTTAGGTGGTGCTGCTGATGGATTTGGTCCAAATATTTCATATCCTTTTAATGGTTTATCTGGATATACTATTTCGAATGCTGCTGGTAACGTAAAACTTAAACCAGAATTTACCACTGAGTGGGAAATCGGAACAGATATCTCTTTATTTGATAATAGAGTAACTATTCAAGCCAATTACTACGTTCGTAAATTAACGGATGGTTTATTTGGTGTACCAGTTTCTCCAGCTGCTGGAGTAACTTCATTGTTCCAAAACGCGGGTGAAATTGAAACCAAAGGAACTGAACTTACTTTAGGATTGGTTCCAGTAAAAAGCAGAAATTTTACTTGGAGTATCAATGCCAATTATACTCAATTTAGAAGTATGGTAACTAAGTTGGCTCCTGGCGTATCTGTAATTACATTAGCCGGATTTACAACTCCAAATATCAGATTGGTTGAAGGAGAAGAATATGGTGCTATTTTTGGTAATGCTTACCAACGAGATGCTCAAGGTAGAATGATTTTGCAAACTACAGGAACAAATGCTGGTTTACCTCTTCCTACTTCTGGAGTAGTTAAATTAGGTAATTCTAATCCAAGATATACAATTGGTATTACCAATACCTTTACATATAAAATGTTCACTTTAGACGTGTTATTCGATATTCGTGAGGGTGGAGATTTGTATAGTAGGAATTTAGCTGATTTACGCAGAAATGGAGCTGTAATTGAAACTGCAGAGTTAGCAAGATTTGATAAAGACAATGTAACTCCTTTACGTAATTACCAGTTTACTGGTGTTGATGCAACAGGTGCTGCTGTTAATATTCCAATTCGTGCTGATCAATATTGGGGAAATGCTGGTAAGTATGTTGCAGCAGAAGGCTTTATGGTAAATACCTCTTGGTTTAGAGTTAGAGAAATGAACCTTACTATGAAAATGCCTAAAAGTTTGATTGATAAAACTCCGTTTGGTAACATTGAATTTGGTGTATTTGGAAGAAACTTATTCTTAAAAGCTAGAGACTATCCACATCTTGATCCTGAGCAAAACGCATTGGGTTCTAGTAATATTGGAGGATTGGAATTTAATGCTAATCCTGCAACAAGAACTATGGGCTTTAATTTAAGACTAACATTCTAACTAAAAATTATCAATCATAAAATTTTATAAAATGAAAAAAATATTAATTGCAATATCATTGGTTTTTTTGGTAGGGCTTAGTTCTTGCAAAAAATACCTAGATATCAATAAAGACCCGGATAGAATAGCTGAAACAGCTGCTCCTATTGATTTATTGTTAACTAACGTAACTGTTAATACCGGATTCACTAGCGGTAGTGATATAAACCGTTATTCTAATCTAATTATGCAGCAATATTCTGGACAAACAACTGGAGGTGAAACTCAAACCCAGCAATATGAAAAGTATCTTTTGCAGTCCGGAGATGTAAATAATGTGTGGAGTACTTTTTATGCAACTACATTAAATGATATTGAAGTAATTATTCGTTTAGCTACTGCTCAAAATTCACCTTACTATAGAGGTGTTGCTAAATTATTAAAAGCTTATAACTATCATCATTTAGTGGATGCATTTGGTAATATTCCTTTTAGTGAAGCTCAGCAAGCTAGTGCAAACCCTTCACCTAAATTTGATAATGGGTCGGCTATCTATACTTCTCTATTAACCATTATTGATGAAGCATTAGTAGATTTAAATAGTGTATCAATAGGTTTGGCTCCAGGAAACAACTCAACTATTTATTCTGGTAACTTTACAACAAGAAGAGCTAACTGGATTAGATTTGGTAATACACTTAAGCTAAGATTGCTTTTGCGCTATTCTAAATCAAATAGAACTGATATGGTAAGTAGAATTACTGCTTTAGTAAATACTGCAGGAGTTACCTTCTTTGCAGCAAATACTGATAATTTTGAAATGCCTTTCTTTAATGTAACAGACAGACAAAATCCAATGGATCAGTTTGAAATGCGTAGAACCAACAATTTATTTCCTAATAAATTTTTAGTAGAAGCAATGAATGCTACTGCTGATCCAAGAAGGCCTTTCTATTTTACACCATTTCCATTTACTTCTACCAACTATGTTGGTGCTGCTGCTGGAGATCCACAATCACAAAATTATTCACGATTCCATACTTATATAAGAGGTGCTGGAACTGGCGGTACTCCTACATCAAATGGAGCATTAAATCCTTTGCCAGCACAAGGAGGAATTTTGTATGATGGAACACAGGTTGTAAGGATGCTTACTTTTGCCGAGTATAATTTCATCAGAGCTGAAGCTGCTGTATATGGCGCTCCAGGTGATGCTGAAAAATTTTTTCAAGCTGGTATTATAGCTAGTATGGAAGCAGCTGGTGTTTCGGCTCAAAATATTGAAACTTATAGATTAGCTTATGGTACATTAACTGGTACAGAAGCTCAACGAGTAAGTAAAATTATTTCAGAAAAATTTGTAGCCAATTATGGTGTAATGCAAGAAAACTGGACCGATTGGAGAAGAACAGGATTTCCTGCAATTGTAAGAGTTGCTAATGCTGTAACTACTGCAATTCCTAGAAGCTTACCTTATCCTCAAAGTGAGATAGATGCAAATAGAAATGCACCTCCACAAAAACCAGATTTATTGGTTCGTACATTTTGGGATACGCCTTAATAGTTGATGTTTTTATTATATATTAAAAGAGCCCCGTATTAACGGGGCTCTTTTTTTTGGGTTTTGCAAAAAAAATCGGTGAATAGATTGACTTTTTTATTCTATTTAGGCATATTATATTTCTAAATTGTGATTTAATTAACTACTTTCACGTTTCTAAAACTTAAAAACTGAATTATGAGAAAACTAGTCACAGTATTTCTGTGTGTGGTATTAAGTGTATTGCAGCTTAATGCGCAAAACAGGACCATTACAGGTAAAGTTCTTGGCGATAATGGATCACCACTTTCGGGTGCCACTATTCTAGCCGTTGGATCTACAGCAAAAACACTTACTAATGAAAGTGGATCATTTACAATTTCTGTATCACCTACTACAAAAACATTACAAGTATCTTTTATTGGATTTGATCAACAATCAATTTCAATTGGAAAAGAAAGCAATTACGCCGTTACTCTAAAAGACAAAAGTTCTAATTTAGATGAGGTTGTAGTAGTAGGATACGGTACAGCTAAAAAGAAATCAGAAGTTGCTGGATCGGTAGTACAAATCAGTGGCGAAAAAGTACAAGATCGCCCTGCTGCAAATATTTTAGATGCTTTGCAAGGTCAAGTTCCAGGATTACAAATTTATAACTCTTCTGGAGAACCTTCTAATACACCATCAGTTCGTTTAAACGGAGTAGGTTCATTAGGCGCAAGTTCTACTCCATTATATATTTTGGATGGAGCACCTATAGATCCTGGTACTGTTTTAAGTTTAAATCCAGAAGATTTTGAATCTGTTGCAGTATTAAGAGATGCATCTGCAACTTCAATTTATGGATCAAGAGCTGCAAACGGAGTTATTTTATTTACAACTAAAAAAGGTAAAGCGAATAAGTCTCAAATTTCTTTGCAAACTCAATATGGATTTTCAAATTTAGTTAAACCAACAGAAGATATGTTTAACAGCTTTATGAATACGAAGCAGTTAACAGATTTTTGGATAGCAACAGGTTATCGAACTCAAGCTCAGGTTAGTTCTTTATTAAACACTTACAATGCTGATACAAAGTGGTATAAGACTTATTATAGAGAAAATGCACCATCTTTTCAAACAGATTTAAACGTATCTGGTGGTGGTGGTAAAACTACTTATTATATTTCTGGAAGTTATTTTAATCAAGATGGTTTAGCTTATAGATCTGGATATAAAAGATATACTTTACGATCTAACTTAACTACAGTAGTTAATAATTGGATGCAAATGGGTATGAATTTATTTGGCGGATATGATGAAAGACAAACTAACCCTTATGGTTCTAATAGTACCAATAGAGGGTTGTCATTATTAGCAGCTCCTTTTTATTCACCAAATGATGCAAATGGAGTTCCGTACCCAAATCTTATTCCAGGATGGAATAGGTATAATCCAGAATATTTGGCAAATACCAATCAGGGAAATTCAAATAATCTTCAATTTAACCCAAATGCATACATACAATTGAGCCCAGTAAAAGGATTAACTTTTAAAGCTCAAGGTGCATTAGAATTTTATGATTTCAGAGCTACAACAACTAGATTACCATCTTTTGTTGGGTCATTAAATAATGGTGCAACCAATGAAAGTTTTTCTAGAGGAAGTGCAAAAACTTTTACAAATACATTAGAGTATAAATTTTCATTTGCTGATAAGCATAATTTTACTGCACTTGCAGGCCAAGAGTCTATTACAAGTGCCACAACTGATTTTGCAGGAGGTTCAACAGGTCAAACTGATGATCGTTTAATAACAGTTTCAGCTGGTCCAACAGGTTTTACTGCTTCTTCTGGTAAAACTGAATATGCTTATTTATCTTATTTTGGAAGACTGAATTACAATTTTGATTCTAAATACTTTATTGATGTATCAGTTCGAAACGACCAATCGTCTCGTTTTGGTAGAGATTTACGTGGAGCAACTTTTTATTCAGTTGGTGGATTGTGGCATGCTAAGAAAGAAAAATTCTTAGCTAATGTTTCTTGGTTAAACGATCTTAATGTAAAAGCTACAATAGGTACAAGTGGTAACTCTTCTATTGGAAACTACCAATCTTTGGCTACTGTAGGTACATCATTGTATAATTCTGGAACTACTTATGGAATATCTGCTGCAGGTAATCCATTGTTGTCGTGGGAAACTCAACGTCAAATTAATTTCGGCATTCAGGGAACCATTTTCAAAAAATTAAGTTTTGATGTTGAATACTATGATAGAAAAACATCTAATATGTTGGTAGGTGTTCCATTTCCATTCACATCAGGTTTTACAAGTGTTACTTCTAACGTTGGAAGTTTAAAAAATACAGGTATAAACGGAAACTTAACCTATGCTATAATTAAGAAAAAAGAATCTAGTTTGAATGCTTATGTAAATGTTGGTTATACTAATCAAAAAATTACAGAGTTATTTCAGGGAAAGCAATACTGGATTATTCCTAATACAGGTGTAAGCTGGGCTGTAGGTCAACCAGTATCTTTTTTCTATCCAATTTTTTCTCAAGTTAATTCACAAACTGGACTACCAGAATGGTTTAAGCCAAATACTAATCCTGATTTAATTGTGAACTCTAATAGAGATCCAAAAGATGTAACTTCTACTTTTAACACAGCTGGTTTACAGCAAAATACAGGAATTAAGCGTTATGCTCCACTTACTGGTGGATTTGGATTGAGCGGTTCTTATAAGCAATTTTCTTTTGTAGCTGATTTTTCTTATGCTTCAGGAAAGTATATGATTAATAATGATCGTTACTTCTTTGAAAATCCTAATCAATTCCCAGGATTTAATCAATCTGCTAATGTGTTGAATTATTGGAAGCAAGCTGGAGATGTTGCTAGGTTCCCAAGATATGGAGTTCAATTTACACAATTTGATAGCAGGTTAATTGAAGATGCTTCATTCATGAGGTTGAAAAATTTAACTGTTGCATATGATGTAGCTAAAAACTTACTTGCAAAAACTAAAACTATTTCTGGAATTAGATTTTATGTAGTATTCAGAAATATATGGACTTTAACTAATTATTCTGGTCCTGATCCTGAGGTAGATACTAACGTAAGTTTAGGTGCAAACCCAAATACTAGGCAAGTAGCTGTAGGATTGAATGTAACGTTTTAGTAATTGTATTCATTAACTCGAAAAGAAAAAAAATGAAAAAAATAAAAATAAAAAGTGCAATTGCTCTAATTGCTTTATTTGCATTGAGCTCTTGCCAAAAAAGTTTAGATCTATATCCATTTAATAGTATCGAATTATCGCAATCTTTTAAATCGGTACAAGATGCTGCTACATGGAATAACGGTTTATACAATGATTTGCGTGGAAGAACTTATGGAACTTATGATATTGCACAAGATGTTCAAGCAGATCAATTAAACGCTTCTTTAGATTTTGGTAATAGAAGCGGTAACCCACATCGTTGGGGTCAAAGTTTTCTTGCAGATGATGGTGTTTTAAGTGGTACTTGGTCTGGTTATTATTTTGCGCTACGTAATTTAAATTCTGCAATTGCTGGATTTGAAACTATTCCTACAACAACACCTGCAGAAGTAACTGCAATGAATAGGTACAAAGGTGACAATTACCTTGCAAGAGCTCATTATTATCACCAGTTAATTAAGCGTTTTGCAAAGCCATTTGAGCCAGCAACAGCCGCTGCTGATTTAGGTGTGCCATTGGTATTAAAATACGAGCTTAATGCACAACCTGCAAGGGCTACTGTAAAGCAAGTTTACGATCAAATAATGAGTGATATCACTTTAGCAAAAAGTCTGCTTTCTACTGTTTCTGGTACTCAAGGTGCTGTAAAATTTACTACTGATGCAGCAAGTGCGCTTGAAGCTAGAGTTAAATTGGATATGCAAGATTGGGCTGGAGCAATAGCTGCTGCAAATACAGTGATCTCTTCTAATCGTTATCCATTAATTACATCTTCAACTGAATTAAGAAGTATGTGGGTAAATGATTTTTCTAAAGAAGTAATTTTTAGATGTGCAGTTGTTAAACAAACTGAACAACCAAATACTAATGCTGTATACTTGGGCTTTAATGCTGCAAATGCAAAGTTCACACCCGATTTTATTCCAAGTCAGTGGGTTATTGATTCTTATGATGCAACTGATCTACGTAAAGCAGTTTATTTTGGAGTAAAGCCTGTAATTATTCAAGGAATTAATTATCCAGCTATGACTTTAGTTGATAAATTCCCTGGTAATCCATTACTATTTACAACAGCTGCTACTAACTATCAACATTCTCCTATTGTTTTTCGTGTTGCTGAATTATACTTAATTCTTGCAGAAGCAGGTTCTATAGCTGGTGGAGCATCTGCAACACAAGCAAATACGGTTTTAAATCAATTAAGGAATGCTAGAGGTTTGGCTTCTATTACAGTTAGTGGCACAACGCTTATTCAAGAAGTTAGAGATGAGCGTACAAGAGAATTGGCATTTGAAGGATTCAGACTTTGGGATTTAAAACGTTGGCATTTGGGATTTACAAGAAGAAGTCCACAAAATATTAATGCAATAAATGTTGGAGCTAATTATAATACACTTTCTATTGTAGCTGATGATAACCAGTTTACATGGGGTGTTCCAACTAATGATAAAACAGTTAATCCAAATATTGTACAAAACCCAGGATGGTAATTTTGTAAAGTAGATGTGCAAAACTAAAATTGAAAAGGGGCTGTTTCTATGAAACAGCCCCTTTTCAATTTTAAACTTTATTATTTATTTAAGCACTTCATTCAATTTATTTACTAAATCTCTTCCCCTTAAATCTGAAGCAATTATTTTTCCTTGTGGATCAATCAACACATTAAATGGAATTGCAGTTAACTGATATAATCCTACCATACTGCTTTCCCATTGCTTTAAATCACTAACCTGTATCCAGTTTAATTGATCGTCTTTAATAGCTTTTAACCATGCGTCTTTATCATTGTCTAATGATACACCTACTATAGTAAAATTTTTATTCTTGAATTGATTGTAAGCTGCAACTACATTTGGGTTTTCTCTTCTACATGGTCCACACCAACTTGCCCAAAAATCTACCAACACATATTTGCCTTTTAAACTGCTTAATAAAAATGGTTTACCGTTTACATCAGGCAAACTAATTTCAGGCGCATTTTTATTGAGCAATGTAAATCCTGAAGCCTCTGGCAAAGCATTGGTTTTTGCTTTAGTATTTAGTAGTGATTTAATTTTTTGTAATCCTGTGTGCTCTTTAAACTGATCGGATGATTCATTTACCAGAACTTTAAGTTCATCGGCATTTAATGTGCGAGATGCCATGCCTATTGCATAATATTTTGCAGCCGGACTTTTACTTTCCTTTATAAAACTACGAATAGTAGTATTCATGTTTTTAATCTGCAACTCTCTTTCCGATTTAGCAATGGTTAATAAACTATCATTACCAGGTGCTTTTTGTAGTGTGTCTATTTGCTTAAAAATGGCATACAGTGCAGCATCTTGCTTTTTATAATTTTCAAATAAAGTGTGTAAACTTTCAGATGCTTTAGATCCAGTAATTTTATACTCTGTGAATTTATTCACATCTAAGGCAACTTCAACTACATCATTGTCGTTCACAATTAATACATCTGGACCGTCTTCTAATACCAATCTATACAATCCCTCTTCTCTAGCAATTCCTTTTAAAGAAAAGTTGCCATTTTTTTCAATGCTGCCAGAGTCTAAAACAATTGGATTTTCGCCCCCAAATGGAAGCTCCTCCAAAAATACTTTTGCTGAAACAGCATTTTTTATTGTGCCTGTAACTGTAAATCCGCCGTATTTTTTTTGCTGGCAAGCAGTTAAAAACACTACTACTCCAATCAATAAAACTGTTATTTTTTGCATATTATTATTTTAATTTTTCTTCTAATAATTGAGTTACTATTTTAGGATCTGCTTTACCCTTGCTTCTTTTTTTAACTTCTCCAACAAATAAACCAATTAATCCTTTTTTGCCTTTTTTGTATTCGGCAACTTTATCGGGCATAGCTTCTAAAGCTTCTGCTATCCAAACTGATAATTCTCCTGAATCGCTTACCTGCATTAATTGCAGTTCTTCAGCTATACGCAAGGGACTTTCATTCCTTTCAATTAAAGCAGGTAAAATTTTTGCAGCTGCAATAGAAAAATTAACTTTTCCTTCTTCTACTAGTTGCATTAATTCAACTAATAAAACTGGTTGTAAATGAAAATCACTAAAGTCTTTTTGTTGGGCATTTAAAAATTGACGAATAGGACCAAGCATCCAATTGGCAGCTGTTTTATATAATACAGTATGCTGAATTATCTGTTCAAAATAATTGGCAGTAGCTTTATCGTCACTTAATTGAGCAGCATCATAATTGCTCAACCCATATTCTTGCTGGTATCGGATAAATAAGTTTTCGGGCAATGTAGGAAGTGATAATTCAATATTTTTTATGTATTCATTGGTTAATACAAATGCGGGCAAATCGGGGTCTGGGAAATACCTATAATCATTGGCTTCTTCTTTATCTCTTAAAGAAAATGTAGTATCATTTGTTGCATCAAAACTTCTGGTCTGTTGTTTTATGGTATTTCCTTTTTCTACTTCTTCAATCATTCGTTTGATTTCAACTTCAATGGCTTTTTTTACATTTCTAATTGAGTTCAAATTCTTTACTTCAACTTTAGTTCCTAAAGCCTTTTCTCCTTTTACACGAATTGAAACATTGGCATCACACCTCAAACTTCCTTCTTCCATATTGCCATCACATATATCGAGCCATCTTACCAACTTACGAATTTCTGTAACAAACTGCCATGCTTCATCCGCAGAAAAAAGATCTGGCTCGGTTACAATTTCAATTAATGGAGTTCCGGCACGATTTAAATCGATGCAGGTATTTTCATCATCTATATCATGAATGCTTTTGCCAGCATCTTCTTCTAAATGTATTCTGTTTAATTGAATATATCTTTCACCATCACTTGTTTTAATTTTAACTTTTCCGCCTTTGCAAATAGGGGTTGTATGTTGAGATATTTGATAACCTTTAGGAAGATCGGGATAGAAATAATTTTTTCTAGCAAAATAATTTGTTTGCACAATTTCGCAACCGCATGCTAAGCCCATTTTGATAGCGTATTCTATTGCGGTTTTATTTGTTTTTGGTAAAGTGCCGGGATGCCCCAAAGTAATTGGACTCACATGCGTATTTGGTTCTGCTCCAAAAGCAATACTATCTCCACAAAACAACTTGCTTTTTGTAGAAAGTTGAGCATGCACTTCTAGGCCAATTACCGCTTCATATTTATC
>Ga0105050_10007991_pt1 | contig 12376 bp, 9 predicted proteins | sample FRY01_FD_78088 | JGI IMG/M metagenome (GOLD analysis project Ga0105050, IMG submission 78088) | Freshwater microbial communities from Lake Fryxell liftoff mats and glacier meltwater in Antarctica - FRY-01 | ecosystem: Environmental > Aquatic > Freshwater > Ice > Glacier meltwater ... | reverse complement strand
CCGCACGAACAGGGCTGGGTCGAATGCCCCTACTGCGATTGCCGCTATGAGCATGTTGATTCCAAGGCCGGTCACGCCTGAGGACGTTGCCTCCAGATCAAACGACAAGACCGGGAGAGCGGGACATGACGACATTCGGCAAAGGCTGCCATCTGCATCTGATCGACGGCTCGGCCTTTATCTTTCGCGCCTATCACGCGCTGCCGCCGCTGACCCGAAAGTCTGACGGTCTGCCGGTTGGCGCTGTGAGTGGCTTCGTCAATATGCTGCAACGCTATGTCGATGGGAACAACGGCAAGGATGCCGCGACGCATGTCGCTGTCATATTTGACTTTTCCGGAAAATCATTTCGCAACGACCTATATCCCGCCTACAAGGCGCAACGCCCGCCTGCGCCCGAAGATCTGGTGCCGCAATTCCCACTGACCCGCGCCGCCACCCGCGCTTTCAACATCGCTTGCAAGGAGGTCGAGGGGTTCGAGGCGGACGATATCATCGCCACTTTGTCCTGTCAGGCACGCGACGCAGGCGGCCGGGTGACAATTGTCACCTCGGACAAAGATTTTATGCAACTGATCGGAGAGGGGATCGAGATGCTCGATCCGATCAAGAACAAGCGGATCGACCGCGATGGCGTGATTGAAAAGTTTGGTGTCGGGCCGGAGCGGGTCATTGATGTGCAGGCGCTGGCTGGCGATTCCGTCGATAATGTCCCAGGCGCGCCGGGGATCGGGATCAAGACCGCGGCGTTGCTGATCAACGAATATGGAGATCTGGACACGCTGCTCGCCCGCGCCGGCGAAATCAAACAGGTAAAGCGCCGCGAGGCGCTGGTCGACAATGCAGATCAGATCAGGCTGTCACGACAACTGGTCACGCTGGATTGCCACATGCCGCTCGATTTCACACTCGACGACCTTGAAGTGCGCGACCCGGTGCCGGACGAATTGCTTGGGTTCCTGAGCCTGATGGAGTTTCGCACGGTCGCCAAACGGATCGCAGATAAACTTGGCGTCGCACAGCCGGTCATTCTGGATGAAACGCCCGGTGGCGCGGTATCCACGATTTCGACCGCGCCCATCGCTGTCCCGTTTGACCATGCCGCCTATGAAGCGGTCACCGAAATGCCCGCACTGCAGGTTTGGATCGAACGGATCTATGAACGCGGCTATGTCGCCATCGACACAGAAACCACCTCGCTCGACGAAATGCGCGCGGAACTGGTCGGAATATCGCTCTGCGTCTTGCCGGGACAGGCCTGCTATATCCCGCTGGCACACAAGGCCGCGACTTCGGGCGACCTGTTCGGTTCCGATCATCTGGCCGACGGTCAATTGTCGTTGAACGATGTTTTGACCACGTTGCAACCGATGCTGGAGGATAAGAGTATCCTCAAGATCGGGCAGAACATGAAATATGATGCCAAGATTTTTGCCCGCCTTGGCGTCGATGTCACGCCGATCGATGACACGATGCTGATGTCCTATGCGATGAATGCGGGCCTGCATAATCACGGCATGGACGCGTTGTCAGAGCGGTATTTGGGCCATATCCCAATTCCGATCAAGGATTTGCTGGGCAGTGGAAAATCCGCTGTGACCTTTGACCGGGTGCCCATTGTCGATGCTGTCAAGTATGCGGCCGAGGATGCGGATGTAACCCTGCGCCTGTGGCAAGAGTTCAAACCGCAGCTGCACAAGGCGCGGGTGACGACCGTCTATGAGACGCTGGAGCGCCCGTTGGTCCCGGTTCTGGCACGTATGGAGATGGCGGGTATCAAGGTGGACCGCGATACCCTGTCGCGCATGTCCAATGCCTTTGCTCAGAAAATGGCGGGGCTGGAGGCGGAAATTCAGCAGGTGGTTGGGCGGCCCTTCAACGTTGGCAGTCCAAAGCAGCTGGGCGAAATCCTCTTTGACGAAATGTCGCTGCCCGGCGGCGTCAAGGGCAAGACCGGTGCCTATGCGACCGGTGCCGATGTCCTCGAAGATCTGGCAACCGAACATGCGCTGCCGGGGCTGGTCCTTGACTGGCGGCAATTGTCCAAACTCAAATCGACCTACACTGACGCGTTGCAGGATCACATCAACCCCGAGACGGGGCGGGTGCATACATCCTATTCCATCTCAGGCGCCATCACCGGTCGGCTGGCCTCGACTGATCCAAACCTGCAAAATATCCCGGTGCGGACCGAAGAGGGGCGCCGCATACGCGAGGCGTTTGTCGCCGAGCCGGGCAAAGTTCTTGTTTCGCTCGATTATTCCCAGATCGAATTGCGTATTTTGGCGCATGTGGCCGGGATTGATGCGCTTAAGGCGGCGTTTCGTGATGGGCATGACATTCATGCGATGACCGCTTCCGAAATGTTCGATGTGCCGCTGGATCAGATGACATCTGACATCCGCAGGCAGGCCAAAGCGATCAACTTTGGGGTGATCTACGGCATTTCCGGCTTTGGACTGGCCCGCAATCTGCGGATTCCGCGTGATCAGGCCCAAGGTTTCATCGACCGCTATTTCCAACGGTTCCCCGGCATCCGCGCCTATATGGATGCAACCGTCGCCTTTGCCAAAGCCAATGGCTATGTTGAGACGCTGTTTGGCCGCAAGATTCATACGCCAGAGATCAATGCCAAGGGCCCGACCGCCGGTTTTGCCAAACGGGCGGCGATCAACGCCCCGATTCAGGGCACCGCCGCTGATGTGATCCGCCGCGCCATGATCCGCATGGACAGTGCCATCGCGCATTTGCCTGCGCGGATGCTGTTGCAAGTGCATGACGAATTGCTGTTCGAAGTTGACACAGGTGCCGCCGCCGACCTCGTCACAGTGGCCAAAGAAGTGATGGAAGGGGCAGCGATGCCTGCCGTCAAACTGGATGTGCATCTGACCGTCGAAGCGGGTCAGGGGCCAAACTGGGCGGCCGCACATTGACGGGGCTGCCGTGGCTACTTTCGCTTTGCCTTTGCCCCATTGTGGCGGCGGTGCAAGATCTGGCAAATGTGTCAAGTGCGGGCGATGAATACAGGCTTGTCGAGAATACGGACGGTTTGTTCTAACCTCGGTCTTTCCCAAAGTGCGCAGCACCGGCACCGGGGCGGGGCCATTGGCGGATTTGTAGCCGAGTTTGCCGCGTTCAGGATCGGATTTCCGCGTCAAGAGATCGCGACAGAGGGCACGCTTGGCGGCGCCTTCTGAGGCCGCCCTTATGAGCCGACAGGGTATCATCGTGGGCACCCGGCGGAGCAGACGTCAGACCAGTTGAAATACACCCGCAAAAGGCGCATGTTCGACCGGCGCACTACCAGTGTTTTGGGTGATGCGATGATTTGAGCGTTTCCCGTTTTGCTGAAGGGTTTTGTTATGACCGAAGAACAGATCAACCGACTCGTCAAAGATGCGGCTTCTGCCCTCGCTGTCCTGGAAAAGGAGCTGCGTAAATCGCTGACGCAGTTTCGGAAAGGCATTTTTGTCGAGGCCAAGGCCAAAAATGTGGCCCAGAAGGTCGTTGACTTGGGCAAGCGCTTTGAGCCGCTGACCAAGCTCAAAACCGCCAAAGAATTTGCGTCGATGGCGCCGCAGACGCAGGCAGAAGTCAACTGGATCGATGGGATACTCGGCAAGCTCACCAAGTGCGAAATCGAGGTCGTCAAGATGAAGCGCATCTATAAAAAGCCGGTGGAGCCGCAAATCAAAATCATCCTGCGCCACGGCAAAGCGTATTTCTCAAGGGTCAAGACTCAGCCCAAGGGGATCAGCATCCTGCTCAAGCAAATTCAGCGGGAAGAACCGATACTCGGTCTGGAAAAGGACTCGATCGCATTCATGCCCATGGTGATACTGATGTGGAAAACGGCAGATGATGTGATGGTCGGCCTCAAGGCGCGGCCGGGTGTGACCGCCTAGAAACTGCGCGATTTAGCCGGCTATTTCCTGTCCCAGCGACGCAAGAGCCAGTACCATTGCTCCGGCTTGGCTAGGATACGCGCAGCCAAGGAATCTGCAGCCATTGTTGTCATGGCAATCGGGTCGCCATGCGGAATTGGTGCTTCAAACTCAACATCAAAAGTGGTCCCGTCACCGGTTCGGGTGCCATAAGCCGGGACCATCAACAGATCGTATTTGACGGCAAGCCGCGCCGCCGAAACCGAGGTGAGCGCCGGGAGCCCCAGAAACGAGATATCCTCACCATCGTGATACTTTTCGTCCAAAAGGATCGCGATAAACCCGCCGGATTTGACGTGCCGCACCAGCTGGCCAGTCCCACGAGCCCCTGTGGGCAGAATCGGCTGGCCACCGGCGTTGATCCCGGCCAAGAGCCTGCGTTGGTAATGCCGGTTAGTTTGCGGGCGATAGACCGCCCCCGTCTCCATCCCTTCGGCACGCAGAACGGCACGCACAGCGTCCCATTGTCCAAAATGACCAGAGACGATGATCGCCCCCCGCCCTTCTGCGCGGGCCCGACGTAACGCATCAAGACCCGGGCCGGACACGGTAAACGCATCCGTCCGCTGTTGAAACTCCACCGTATGATAAATCTCGAACAGGGTCCGGCCCATATTGCGCCCGACCTCACGGATCAGGCGCAATTGCTCTGCTCGCGGCATATCTGGATAGACTTTGATAATCTCGCGAGTGCAACGGTTCCGGGCGAGCGGGAACCACCGCATCACCAGCCCAACAGTTGTGCCCAAGGCGCGCGAACGCAGGTCAAAACTGCGCCAGCGATTGACAGTCAAGGCCGACCAAAGCGGCAGATACCTGAGGTGCTGCCAAGCAGTGCGAATGGGGGCTCTGAGCATTCAGGTGTTATGCCGATTAATGCGGTGCAAGGGAATGCACAAACGCGCCAAAAAATCTCGCTCGCGACTGGAATTGTGACGGGCAGGGCCAGATTTCATTTTGCGCAGGCTAGGTTTTGCCCCGGCCCGCGCAAGCAGTTGGTCAGTTCACAGGAGTGGAATCCACGATTTGCGGATGCGACGCTTCAGCGTGGCTGATTTCAATCCGACGCGGTTTGAGTGCTTCTGGCACTTCGCGCACGAGGTCGATATGCAGCATTCCGTCAACATGGCTCGCGCCTGTCACACGCACATGCGTGGCAAGATGGAACCGACGCTCGAAAGCACGGGTTGCGATGCCACGGTGCAGGAATTTGCGTTCGGCGGCATTGTCCTCTGCCTTGCGGGCGGTAACGATCAACGCATTCTCGCGCTGTTCGACACTCAGTTCCGCGTCGGAAAATCCGGCGACGGCAATAGAGATGCGCCAGCCATCATCGGCAGTCTTTTCGATGTTGTAGGGGGGGTAGTTGGACTGGCTGACATCATTGGTCAGCACGCGGTCCATAAGGTCTGCAATCTGGTCGAAACCGACAGTTGCACGGTAAAGTGGGGCAAGATCAAAGTGACGCATGGGTCATCCTCCATTGAGCGATAACAATAAGTTAGCCTTCCCACACAGGGACAGGCGGTCATTCCGGGGCCCGTCATTGGCGCCCCGTGATCCTATGTGTGTATGATATTTTGGAGTTTCAAGCCCCCGCCTGATTGCGCGGATGCCCGTCAAGGACGGACGAAACGTGCACCAGTCTCGACCCGTTCGCCCGGTGCGACCACACGGACCTGACCCGGCGCCGGACTACGAAATACGGCTCCATGACCTGCCAGTGCCGCGATCAGCATTTCGATCTGACCATCTGATCCATTGCCCAGGACAGCGCCCAGCGCAACATCGTTGCCATCCATATCAGCTTTGGCCGAGACGACGGACACGATACTGGCGATCCCATCCGCGATGGAAAAGACCGGTGCGCCTGACGATCCGAAATCAATATCGCAGGACATGACCATGACTCCCGCTTCTGCCCCGAGGACTGAACATACTTCCTGAAGGGCTGGCGCGTCGGGCCGATCATGCGCGTAAGACACGACTCCGACCTGCGCACCGGCCGTAACCGGCAGGCCGATGTCGAATGGTCGCACCCCGGTCAAGCGGACCGGTTGGCTCAGTTCCAGCAGGGCCAGATCATGCTGTGACGCCGTCGCCTGTGCGCCGGGAAGATAGCCGGGATGAGTGACCGCACGGCGCACGTCACGATAAGCGAGTGCACGACCATTGCGCATTCCCGCCAAAAACTCGATTCGCGCGGGATCAATGGGCGCGCCGCTCTCTCTGTCAAACAGGCAATGCGCCGCCGTAAGTACCAGATCGGGAGCAATCAATGTACCAGTACAGAACCCTTTGTCCGCGATATCCAGCCTGCCGACTGCTTCCCAGCCCCGCGCGGCATATCCGGTATCAAGCCTGATCAAACCTGCATCCTGCGCCTGAACCGCCGAAATCTGCGCGCTGATGAGCAGCGCCACAATGGCCAGTCCGGAACGCACCATGCAATAAACTCCCTACTATCGTCGACGCGGCTAGCAACAGGTTGCGGCACAATTAGGGCAAATTGACCAGAGCCGGCGGTTTTGGTCCGCCAGTCGCCCAGTCCAGCAATTCGACAGTGTGCACCACGGGGATCTGGGTGCCTCCGGCGATCTGCATCATGCAGCCGATATTGCCCGCAGCGATAACCTGCGGCACCAGCGTCTCCAGTGTTGCAACCTTGCGCGCCTTGAGTTGCGCTGAAATTTCTGGCTGCATCAGATTGTATGTGCCCGCTGATCCACAGCACAAATGGCTGTCAGCGGGTTCCAGCACTATGAATCCTGCGGATTTGAGCAGGTCTTTGGGGGCTGATTTGATCTGTTGCCCGTGCTGCAGCGAGCAGGCTGCGTGATATGCAACGCGCAGCCCGTTTGAACTCGCGGCTGGCAGGCCGAGGTCCGCCAGCACTTCCGATACATCGCGCGCCAGACCGGCCACAGTGGACGCCGCATCCGCGAGCGGCGTGTCCTTGAACATATGTCCGTAATCTTTCACCGTCGTGCCACAGCCGGATGTATTGATGACAATCGCATCGAGCCCGGCCCCTGCGATCTCGCGGCCAAAAGCGCGAATGTTCCGCGCGGCAGTTGCATGGCTTTCGTCGGTCTTTCCCATGTGATGGGTCAGCGCACCACAGCAACCCTGCCCTTCGGCAATCACCACATCGCAACCGAGCCGGGTCAGCAACCTGATCGTCGCATCATTTATATCAGTGTTGAGTGCCTTCTGCGCGCATCCGGTCATCAGCGCCACGCGTTTGCGCCGGGCGCCCTGTGCCAAAAACGTCTGCGGATCGTCATTGCGGCTGACAGGCGGGATCCGGCGGGGTGCCATCGCCAACATGGCACGCAAGCGGGCATCCGGCAGGAACCGTGCAAAGGGCTTGGCAAATTTTGCTCCCAGCAGCGCCACCCGAAACCGCATCGGATAAGGTAGAATCCGCGCCAGCAGCCAGCGCAGCGCACGGTCCGACCATGGCCGATCGTAATGCTGTTCAATATAGGCGCGCGCATGATCGACGAGATGCATGTAATGCACACCAGAAGGGCAGGTCGTCATGCAGGCCAGACACGACAGACAGCGGTCAATATGTTTGACAGTAGTCGCATCGGGAACACGCGCGTTCTCTAGCATATCCTTGATGAGGTATATGCGACCGCGCGGGCTGTCGAGTTCATCATTCAGGATCTGATAGGTCGGACATGTGGCGGTGCAAAAACCGCAATGGACGCAGGCGCGCAGGATCTGATTGGCGCGCGCAGTGCCGGGGTCACGCAATTGATCGGGAGTAAAACTGGTCTGCATCTGATTGCCTTTTCAGCCCATCAGGCCGGGGTTGAGAATGGCGCGCGGATCAAACTGGGCGCGCAGGCCGCGGGTCAGCGCCGCGACGGACGGGGCTTCAGGATGGAATGGCGCAATCGCCGCGCGCGTCGCGGCATCGGCGCGGATGAGTGTGGCATGTCCGGCAAAATGGCCAATTTTTGCGCGCAGGTCGCTCCCTTCGGGTGCCAGCACCCAAATGAGCCCGCCCCCCCAATCCAGACGAAACGGCATATTCAGCGCCAATGTGATGCCCGGCGTGTCCGAGGGTTTGACCGAGATCCGCCAGACATCGCCGGGTCGGTCCGCGAAGGCGGTGACGTCCCTTATGCCCTCCCAACACCGCTGCATTTGACCCCCATCAAGCGTGATGGCTGCCACGCCGAATGGGATCAGCAAGTCAGCCAGACGCGCCGCCCGATAACTTACCGAGCCGGCAAATCCTTCGATCCGCAGGTAGGTCATCGCGGCCTCTGGGTCATAGGCAGCGCCGGTCACCTCGAATGGCGATCCGAGAGCCGCAGACATTGCGACAACAGATCGCCTCGGGTCCAGACCCGGAAGGACAAGCATCGCCGCGCTCTCGACCTGCGGCAATACCTTGAGAGCGACCTCGCTGATGACACCCAATGTACCGTAGCTGCCCGCCATCAGACGGGCAAGGTCATAGCCCGTCACATTTTTCATCACGCGGCCACCGCTCTTGACCACTTCGCCGCGGCCTGTGACGCATCGCAAGCCCAGCAGAAAGTCTCGCGCCGATCCCACTTGCACCCGGCGCGGCCCCGCCACATTCGCCGCGACAACTGCGCCGATCGTTGGTGTCCCGCTTGTGCCCAGCAGGGCGCGATGATCCATCGGCTCAAAGGCAAGGCGCTGTCCTGCGGCAGCTAGTGTCGTTTCTACTTCTGTCAGTGGCGTGCCGGCCCGCGCTACCAAAGTCAGCGCGCCAGGTTCATGAAGCGTGATCCCGGAAAGGCCCGCAACCGATAAAACCTCGCCAACCACCGGGCGCCCGATTGGGCGCGTCCCTCCGCCCCTGATCGACAGGGGTCCTGTTGCAGACCTGACCGCCTCTGCCAGTTCAATTTCATTTGCAGGCATTGGCATCGGCACTCTTTCACATCTTTTGGCTGAAAATATCCTGGGGGGAGGCGAAGCCGGGGGGCTAGACCCCCATTGCCGCGCGGCGTCCCGCACTGATGTCCAAGGGAAACACCTTCGCTGGATTCAGCAGCCATGCCGGATCGAACACATCCTTGACCCGCATCTGTGCTTCCAGATCGGCCGGATTGAACTGCACTTTCATAAGATCGCGCTTTTCGATCCCGACACCGTGTTCTCCGGTCAGACAGCCGCCAACTTCGACGCAAAGCCGCAGGATATCCGCGCCCAAGGCTTCTGCCCTCTCCAGATCGCCATCAGCATTGGCATCATACAAGATCAGGGGATGCATGTTGCCATCACCGGCATGGAATACATTGGCCACGTCCAAGCCGCAGGCCCGACTCAATTCACCGATTCGCCTGAGCACAAAGGACAGTTCCGAGACCGGGATCGTGCCGTCGAGGCAGAGATAGTCATTGATCTGCCCCATCGCACCAAAGGCGGATTTCCGACCCAGCCAGATGCGCCCAGCCTCGGCGGCATCGCGGGCTTGGCGCAGCTCCACTGGATTGTGCTGGCGGGCAATAGCCGTGATCAAGGCCAGTTGTTCGTCTATCTCGGCAGGTGCGCCTTCGACCTCGACGATCAGCAAGGCTTCGCACATCGGGTACCCGGCATGGGCAAAGGCCTCCGTCGCCTCGATGCATGGCCGGTCCATGAATTCGATCGCCACAGGCAGAACCCCCGCACGGATGATGTCACTGACGCAAGCCCCCGCAACCTCGCTGCTGTCGAACCCGATCAGCACAGGGCGCGCGCCCTCGGGCTTGGGCAGGATGCGCAGTGTGGCTTCGGTCACGACTCCCAATTGCCCCTCGGAGCCGCAGACCACCGCCAAAAGGTCAAGACCGCCGGAATCCATATGCGCGCCGCCCAATTCCACCACGGTGCCGTCCATCAGAACCATCGTGACGCCGAGCAGATTATTCGTGGTGACCCCGTATTTCAGGCAATGCGCCCCGCCCGAATTCATCGCGATATTGCCGGCGATTGCGCAGGCAAGTTGGCTCGACGGGTCTGGGGCGTAAAAGAACCCTTCGCTCTCCACGGCGCCGGTGACGCTCAGGTTCGTACGACCAGACTGAACCCTGATAAATCGATTGGCATAGTCGGTTTCAAGAACCGCCGTGAGACGCGCCACCCCAAGGATCACGCAATCCGCAGTCGGCAATGCGCCCCCGGCCAGCGATGTCCCTGATCCCCGCGGAACCACCGGTACACCCTCTTCAAAGCAGATGCGCAGCACCGCAGCGACCTCTGCCGTTGATCCCGGCAGAACGGCGCAAAGCGGTGGGCAGCGATAGGCGGTCAAGGCATCGCATTCATAGGCGCGGGTCTCTGCCGGGTCGTGAATGACTGCGCCAATCGGCAAAACCCGCTGTAAACGCGCGACTATTGCCGGTTTCCGGTTGATGATCTCCGGGTTGGGTCGTGGCATCTGCATTCGCGCTCTCCTGACGATTGGTAAAGAAATATAACCAATTTTAAGATATGGCAAGCCGCATTCTCCCGGTCTAGTTTGATCAGCATGGAACTGATGGCTGAATACCTCGTAATCCTGAGCAGGCGCGACCTGGCAGCGGCGGGATTTCTCTTTGTGACATGGCTATGTACCGGCTTGTTGATCGAACACCCACCTGCATGGCGCGTTTCTGTCACGGTGCTGATGGCCGAATATCGACGTGAATGGATGCGTCAGTATGTGGCGCGCGAAACCCGGATTTTTGATGCGCAGATACTTGGGAGCCTGCGGCAGGGCACGTCTTTCTTTGCCTCGACATGTCTGCTTGCGCTGGGTGGGGTGCTTGCGGTGATCGGCAACACCGAACCTTTGCAGGGCATGGCAGAGGGGCTGACCCGCTCGGATGATCCCGCTCTGGTCTGGCAGATCAAGCTGCTTTCGGTCGTGCTTTTGCTGGCGCACGGGTTTCTTAAATTCGTATGGTCGCACCGCGTCTTTGGCTATTGCGCCATCATGATGGCCGCCGTGCCAAACGATGGCAACGATCCGGCGGCATTGCCACGCGCTGCACAGGCGGCCGAACTGAACATCCGTGCGGCCTATAATTTCAATCGTGGGCTACGCTCGATGTATTTCGCGCTTGCGGCACTCGCCTGGCTGCTCGGTCCATTCGCTCTGATCGCAGCGACCGTAGCTGTGGTCTGGGTCTTGCTGATGCGCGAGTTCTCGTCTGGCCCCCATGCGATCCTCACGAATGGCCCAATCTGACTCGTAAGGTGGGTTTTATAACCCACCCTCGCGTTCAGCGGCGACCTTCGCGCAACCACGCACCGAGGATAAGAATTGAGGCGATCAGCAGAAATGCCCAAGCCGGCATGAACGGCGTCACCGTGACATTTGCGGTGCGGTATGCATCCTGCGGGATTATCCCGATCCAGCCGCGCCCAGCCGCAGGCCTTCCTTCGCGTACTTCACGCAAGTCGGGCTGCCCGTCCGAAATCGACAGTATCCCGCCGCGCGTGCCGTCCACCAGCGGCTGCAGCAGTTCTGCGGTCGCGATGGTCTGTTCAAATTCGCGCGGCGCTGCCGGCCCAAGGGCTATAACAGTCTCGATCTCGCCATCATTAAGGCGGTAAAGCCCGACCTCGGGCGCTTCCCAGAGCAGTTCGAACCGCCCGGGACTGACTTCGGGCAGGGTCAGGACCGTCACAGTTCCGTCGGGATGCGTGACCGTCACATCCCCCGTCGTCAACTCAAGGGTGCGCCGGATGATCCGCATTGTCTGGCCCGTAGGTTCGACCCACAGGGCCTCTTCCTCAAGCTCGGGTTCCTTCATCATCCAATGCGCCAGCCGCCGCAGCAACTCGAGTTGCGGACCGCCACCTTCGAAACCCCGGCTCCAAAGCCATGCGTGGTCAGAATTGAGCAAGGCCACGCGGCCCTCGCCGACACGGTTCAGGATCAGCAATGGCCTGTCCTCCATCCCGCTCATCACAACCGTGGCCTCAGGGGCGACTTCAACATCAACCAGCCGGAACCAGCGGCCCCAGCCGGGCCCTTCCCCGGTAACCGGGCCGGGGGCAAAATTCTCAAGCCCTTCGGTCACCGGATGCCGCTGTCCAATATCCGTCAGTAGCGGCAGAAACGGCGCGTCGATCACGCGGGCCGTCGGTGCGCCGGGCAGGACGAACCCCAGAGGCGACCGATAAATGCTGTCTGCTGTTGCATATTCTGGTCCGGACGACACCAGCACTGCGCCACCATTCTCGACGTAACGCGCGACGTTGTCGAAATATTCAGGTGGCAGGATGCCGCGTCTGCGATAGCGGTCAAAGATGATCAGATCGAATTCCTCGATCTTTTCGACAAACAATTCCCGCGTCGGAAAAGCGATCAGCGACAGCTCCTCGACCGGCACCCCATCCTGTTTTTCTGGCGGCCGCAGAATGGTGAAATGCACCAGATCGACAGAGCTGTCGGATTTCAGCAGGTT
>Ga0105050_10007987_pt1 | contig 12380 bp, 9 predicted proteins | sample FRY01_FD_78088 | JGI IMG/M metagenome (GOLD analysis project Ga0105050, IMG submission 78088) | Freshwater microbial communities from Lake Fryxell liftoff mats and glacier meltwater in Antarctica - FRY-01 | ecosystem: Environmental > Aquatic > Freshwater > Ice > Glacier meltwater ... | reverse complement strand
GAGTATCCGGAATCCCGGTCCTGATAGTCCTTCGCCCGTGCGAGGGCGTGTTTGTCCTCGGCAGTGGGGTGCTTCAGCGCAGTTTCCGTGGCGCGGGCATTGGGCATGTTGACATGGATCCCCTCACAACAGCCCAGGTTCTGGATACCGATGGCGGTGGTCACTGCTGACCCCCAGTCACCACCCTGGGCAAAATAAGCGGCATAACCGAGCCGCTGCATGAGCTGATCCCAGGCTGTAGCAATCCGGTCGACCCCCCATCCCGTCACTGTCGGCTTGCCGGAAAAACCGTAGCCCGGCAGTGACGGACAAACCACATGGAATGCATCGTCCACCTTGCCACCATGCTCCTCCGGATGGGTGAGTGGCCGGATGACCTTGACAAATTCCACCACGGAACCGGGCCAGCCGTGGGTGACAATGATCGGGCGTGCATGGGCGTGCGGGCTGCGGGCGTGGATGAAGTGAATGTCGAGACCGTCAATGGGGGTAAGAAACTGCTCGAAGGCGTTGAGTCTGGCTTCGCGTGCACGCCAGTCGTAAGCGGTCGCCCAGTATCGGCAAAAGTCCTTCGCGTACCCGAGCGGCACACCCTGGCTCCAGTCGTCCGGCGTTTCCCGGTCGGCCCAGCGCGTCTCGTGCAGACGATTGTGCAGATCGTCCAGATCGGCCTGGGGAATGGAGATGCGGAACGGTCGGACGTCGGTCATGGCCTGCCCATACAAAAGGTTGATTCAGCTGATTATGGGGGGCGGGTACAAGATAAGGCCATCGTTCGATGAATCACGTTCCGAAGCGCCACCGCAGCTTGGCTACAAACAGGCTGACGATCGGATCCTGGAAAGAGTCTGCGAACAAGTCGCCGAACGAATCGTCCTCGACGTTGTTCAGGCGATTGCCGCGGGTGTAGACCACAAACAGATCGGTCAACGGTGCGATCTCCCAGCGATAACGCAGCTGGGTGGTGATCAGGCTGACGTTGATGTCGTGATTGGCTCGGGTGCGCGCAGTGGGCACCAGATCACCATCATTCAGGGGCACACCAAAAAAACCGCGTTCATCAACACGCACACCGGCCCATTGCATCGACAGTCTGATCTGGTGCTTCGGTGCCATGAACCAGGTCATTTTCAGGCTGGGTATCCACTCGGTGCCATGATAGGCCCCGAAGTTGCGTCCACCCTGGTAGACCAGCCAGCCATCGCGCTTCCGGTACTTGATGTCCAGATCCATATACAGGTTGTCCAGGGGACGGAATGTCACGCCTGTCGACAGGTTATAGGTCCAGTCTCCGGTGTGTTCCTGGAGGCCTCCCATACCGAAAGACCAACTGGCCATGCGACTGGCATCTGTCGAGAGCAGAGTGTCGATCCAGACGCGCTCTTTGGTGCGATAGGACCCGTTGCCCCGGGTATCGAAGTCTTCATAACGGGCCGGAAAATAACCCAGCCCGGTGCGAAACGTGAAGCGATGGGGCAGGGTGCTGATGTTGCGCCAGAGCAGAGCTTTTTCGACAAACTGCCCTTTGGAGAGGTTGCGTTGCACATCGATCGTGACCGCCCCCCTGGAGTTGATGACGGGACCGCGCGGCTGGTTGTCCGCATACTGAATCACGTACTGCGCACCTTCGTAGTCATTGCGACGCAGAAAGCCCAGGTCGGAGAGGCGGGCGCCACGATCAAAGTAGTCTAACTTGACGATGTGCGCGAGGTTGGATGAGGGTGAATAAACCACCTCCATGAGTGCGCCGTCACCGCCGTGCCCGGCGACGTCGGTGCGGGTCGATTGCAGGTCGATGCCCAGTTTGCCGTTGTTGGTACCGAAGTGTGCATCCACGCTGTGGACGCTGGCATCAAACAAGGGACCGGACACTTCCGTGGCGATGGCGCCAAGACCATACCGGACGGACTCCCCGGTGTGCTCCCAGATGAGCCGCCCGATGCCAAAGTTGCGCCCATCGGCGTCGATGTCCACCGCATTGCCGGGTGCATCGCGTCCAAACCACTCCACATCGTCCTCCGCCGCACCGAGTACCGCATAGCGCAGACCACCAAAGTTGCCACTGACTTTGGCGGCGCCGATCAGTTCGGTCGGCAGACTGGTTTCACCGGCGTTGGGTGTGGCTCCGGGTGACAGCGTGACCTGTGTGGCGATACCACCGATACGCCGTGTGTTGACGATGGAGATGGGTGTTGGCAGGAAGTCGTTGGTGAATACCCGGCGACTGGTGGTGGCAAAGTTCTCATTGGTGTGCAGGCGCAGCGCATTGCCGTTGTTGGCGCGTGACACGGTTTCAAAGATCTCGTTGCCTTCCAGGAAAAACAGGCGCTTTTCCGGGAAAAACACTTCGGAAGCCGACAGGTTGAGTACCACGTCATCGGCTTCAACGGACCCGAAATCGGGATTGATGGTCGCATTGATTTCGAAACGGGAGGATGGCTTCCAGGTGAGGTCAAGACCCGCTTCGGCCTGTTTGTCATCACGTGCGTCGTCAACTGTCGCGGACGCATAGGGGATCACCGCCAGCTGTTTGATCGGCTTGACGTTGTTGACCTGCAGTGTGTTGAGGGCCGTGACAAATTGCGGTGCCGAATACGCGTGCCCCGGCCACTGATAACGCTCGTTTTCAAAGGAGACCTGGCGGGTGAACGAAAAGCCGATATCACGTGTGCCTTCGACATTCGGCATGGTCATCATCGACCACGGGAAGAAAATCTCGCCACTCCAGCCATCGTCCAGTTCGGTGGTTGCTCCCAACCACGGCCCGTCCCAGTCGTTGGTATACCGGCGCTCTGGCAGCACCTTGCCATCCTGCTTCGAGTCGCCCAGAGCCAGCGTAAACCAGTACGCGAAGATGCCGTGTCCGGTGGTGTCGATGGTCACACCAAAAGTATCCCGATCAATGAATTCGTCCCGGTTGGTCATGCGGGACGCAAGGGTCTGCTTCGGCTGCTTCATCACCGCGCTGACGTACAGTCCTTTTTCGGTTGCAAACAGTTTGATGGCGGTTGGCCAGCGAGCGGGTTTGCCGGTACCTGGAACGGCGACCAGCATGTTGTCGTAGGCGGGCAGGTCTGCCCACATGGGTTCGTCGACCTTGCCATCGATCCTGATCTGTACCGAATCGTGTGGAACATCCCTGATAGTGATGTAGTGCATCGGAATGCCGTCGAGCACACCTTTGGGCCGGACGGTACCCGATTCCGGATCAGCGGCCATGGACGGCTGCCATGTGATTGACAAAAGGAGCACGAGGTAAACCGGGAGGCTCTTCACGTGGTTACTTTCTTGGGTATGACCGGGAGGATTGTAGCGCTCCGGAGCGACTATGTAGGAACGGTCTCCAGACCGCGTATTTGGCGTGGGAGCGATCTCCAGATCGCGAATTGAAGTACCAGGTTCGACGTCGGAGACTGCTCCCACAACAGACCGCTTGTATGTTCTTCCGTGCCTGTTTTTTGGAAAATGGCAGGCACCGGGATGGCAGGGACTAGTCAGACCGCTTCCGGCCATTAAAGGCACGGACCGCGGGAGATTTCGTCGCCGTCCCCTGACCATTGAATGCCTATAAGGAATCTTCCCAGAAAGACGATTCACAAGCCGGCATCCGGTGAGCCCCGGTACCTGGGTCCGCACCGCTACGAACCGGAGCAGATTATGGCCGCACCGCAAAATCCCGTCATCCTCGGTATCGACGTCTCCAAAGAGTGGCTCGATGTCAACGTCCATGGTCACGATGACGTGCAGAAGATCAACGCCAAACGCCCCACCAACACCCTGCTCAAGCGTTACGCCGGCGCCCTCATCGCCCTTGAGTCCACCAACACCTACCATAAACTCGTCGTCGAACGCGCCATCGCCCTGGGCATGGCGGTCTATCTCATAGACGGCTATCGTCTGAAGAACTACGCCGACGCCGTCGGCCAGCGCTTCCGTAACGATGCCATCGACGCCAGACCGATCGCCCGATACGTGGCCAACGAATACGAGCAGCTCAAGCCCTTCAAACCCCGGCCTGCTCAGCTCGATCCGCTCTGTACGCTACTCAAGCGTCGCGCCAGCCTCGTCCAGGACCGAGTCGCCTTCGATCAACGCCTCGCCGATGTCAAAGGCTTTCCTGAGGTCAACAAGCAACTCAAGTCCTTGCGCAAAGCCCTCTGTGCTGCCATCAAGGCCGTCGGTGAAGCCATCAAAGACTCATCCACAGCCTCGGCTACACCGACGACTACAAGCGTCTTCAAGCCATACCCGGCATCGGCCAGCTGAACGCAGCCATGCTCGTCTCCCGTTGCCACTGCGGGGACTTCGCTCACCACGATGCCTTCGTGGCCTTCCTGGGCATCGATGTCCGGACCAAAGACTCCGGCAAACACAAGGGACGACGCAAACTCACCAAACATGGTGACGATATACTCCTCTCACAGAGGACCGGCCTCAGCCCACCAGTGCGCCGCCGATACCACTCCCGTAACACCTGATCGCTCGCCATTGATTGATAGCGATCAAACGTGGTTTCCAAGCGAGACTTTAGCCAACATCCCTGTCAATATTCTCGCGGTTCATGCAAGTTCCCAGGAGTAGAAATGTTTCAAGGCCCTCCTATTGCACAGTCGCCATCAGGCGTTGAGATGGATTTCGTATTCGAATGCAGGACGCAGTAATTTCGACAACAGTACGCCGGGACCGTCTTCTGGGCTTGGCGGCGATCCTGCTGGTGATCGGAGCTGTGTTTCGTGTTGTCGCGACCTATCCATACTTCTGGCAGACATACGATGAGCCGGCGCATCTGGCGGGCGGGATGCAATGGCTGGATGAAAAGCGGTACGTTTACGAACCTCACCACGCACCGCTGGCACGTATCGCAATAGCCGCGGCTCCTTACCTGGATGGATTGCGATCAACCGGGCAGGCGAATTTCTGGGATGAAGGCAACGCAATCCTGCACTCACGAGGAACTTACGAACACAATCTCGTGCTCGCCCGTATTGGTGTGCTGCCTTTTTTTATCGTCGCTGCGCTGATTGTCTGGTACTGGACGCGTCAAGCCTTTGGTGCTGTCTCGGCTCTGGGAGCTGTTGCACTTTTTTCTACCTTGCCGCCGATACTTGCCCATTCTGGTTTTGCGACCACTGAGACCGCTTTGGTTGCATTCCTGGGTGCTGCTTTCCTGGCTATTTGCCAATGGCTTGAAAGACCGCGGCCATGGCAGGCTGCACTCATGGGGTTCGCTTTTGCGCTGGCATTGTTGTCAAAGTTTTCTGCGTTGCTATTCGTGGCAGCGGGCGGAGCGGGGCTCTGGTTGGTGCATTTCCATTTTTATCGAGCCGAGGGAACTCCGCCTGTCAGGTATCTGACGGCCTATGTGCCATCCCTGTTGCTTGCTGGCGTGGTCGCCGGGCTGGTTGTGTGGATGGGATATCGATTTTCAGTCGCCCCGCTGGTCAGTGATGGCCCGACGCATCCAAGAATCGACCAGGTTGTGGGCCAGCAGGAGTGGTTAAAGCCGATCGTTTATGCGATTGCGGAGACGGTGGTGATTCCAGCCCCGGAATTGTTCACCGGCATCAAACACGTGCTCGAACATAACGAGCGGGGACACACTTCCTTCCTGCTGGGCGATGTACGCACACATGGCTGGTGGTACTTCTTTCCAGTCAGTCTGGCCGTCAAAACACCTATCCCATTCATGATCCTGGCCTGCTTCGGCGTGTTGGCGTTGGTCCGTCAATCTGCGCTCAGGCAATTTCGTACCGTGGCGCCGCTGTTGCTGGCTGGTGTGATGCTGGTGGTGGTCCTGCCCAGCAGCATCAACATCGGTGTACGCCACGTGCTACCGATTTATCTGTTTCTCTCCATCCTGGCGGGTGCCGGTATTGGTTGGTTGCTGAGTAACGAGAGGTTTCGAGTTTCGGCGAAGCTGCTGGTGGCATTGCTGGTTGGCTGGCAAGTATCCGCCAGCGTTCTTGCTCATCCAGACTATCTGAGCTGGTTCAATGGCCTGGCTGGTGAGCGTCCGGAAAATATTGTGATCGACAGTGATCTTGACTGGGGACAGGATCTCAAACGGCTCGCTGCAGTCATTCGAGAGGAAGGAATCAAGGAAATCCACGTCGCGTACCATGGTAGTGCTTCACCGGACAAGCTGTTGCCGACAAAAGTGCTTGATCTGCCTGTCGGGGTGCCGGTCGTCGGCTGGATTGCAGTCAGTCAGATGGTGCTCAAGACCGGTGGTTACATCGCGCCGTATGATGGATATCGGTGGTTGTCCAACCATATCCCAGTGCGCGTCATTGGCTCTTCAATCCTGCTCTTTCATATCCCTGCCTCCAGCGAGATCGGGTTGCGTTAACGACATGGAACTCTTCAAGGCCTGTCGGCTGATGATTGCCAACGCGTTAAAAGGGTTGCGTACACAAGGACAATACAGACTCCTGTCAGGTCAGTTGAAGCGATTTCTGGGAGTAGGTCTGCTCGCCACCAGCGTACATTTCCTGATTCTCATTGGCTGTGCTGAGTTCCTGGCGCTATCGGTGACAACGGCCTCCGCTCTGGGATTCATCCTGTCACTGGCTCTGAACTACTGGCTGAACCGGAACTACACGTTTTCCAGCAATGTCGCGCATTCGACAGCGGTGACCCGCTTCTGTGCAGTCGCTGGTATGGGACTTCTCATCAACACGATTGGCATGGCGTTGTTGTCGGGAATTCACTGGCTGCCTTATCTGCTTGCGCAATGTGTCACGACCGGTGTGGTTCTGGTCTGGAATTTTCTCTGCAATGCTCTCTGGACTTTCAGGAGCAGCGAAAAACCCTGTATCGTTCAACCAGACGGGAGTCGTCAGTGGTCCGATTGAGTGTTGTCGTGCCATGTTTCAATGAACAAGCCGTGTTGCCGGAGACTGCTCGTCAGCTGGACAGGCTGTTGTCTGATATGGTCAACCGCCAGATCATCTCGAGCGACAGCCAGGTGTGGTTTGTGGATGACGGCAGCCGCGACCAGACATGGAATCTGATCGAACGATTCAGTGCCGAATCTGAACGCTTTGCCGGCGTTCGACTGTCTCGAAACCAGGGGCATCAAAGCGCTTTGCTGGCGGGTCTGGAAGCCGCCAATGGTGATGCGATTGTCACCGTAGACGCTGATCTGCAGGATGATCTGGGCATGATCGAGAAGATGCTCGAATGTCATTCACGAGGTGCCGAGATCGTTTACGGCGTCCGACGATCGCGTGACACCGACACTTTTTTCAAGCGGACGTCAGCACGTGCTTTCTACCGGTTTCTCGGCATGATGGGTGTCGACGTCGTGTTTGATCATGCCGATTATCGGCTGATGAGTCGCCGCGCGGTTGACGCGCTGTTTTCTTTTTCAGAGGTGAATCTCTACCTGCGAGGAGTTGTTCCACGGTTGGGGTTCAAGACGGATCGCGTTTACTACGATCGCGCTGAACGGTTTGCCGGAGAGTCCAAGTACCCATTGCGCAAGCAGCTCGGACTGGCTCTTGATGGGATCACATCTTTCAGTGCGGTACCGCTTCGCCTGATTGCATTGCTTGGAGCGCTGGTATTTTTCGTCAGTCTGGTGCTTTCAACTTGGGTACTGGGGGTCAGACTGTTTACAGTCCAGGCCATTCCCGGCTGGGCTTCGACCACCCTGGCGATCTACCTGCTAGGTGGCGTGCAGTTGTTTTGCATGGGTGTTCTTGGTGAGTACCTCGCCAAGATCTACATGGAGACCAAACGCCGACCTCGCTATTTTTTCGATCAAGTGATTGGCCGTCGTAGTGCGGTGAACCAAGGAGTTCTGGTCGAGCCATTCGATTTGGCGGGTTCTGATCAGCCAAACCCGGGTGAAATCACACGTCGAGCCTGATTTTCATCCAGGCCGTCGGGACCGGTGGGCGAATTTTCTGCTCAGTTGTGGATCCGTCCTGTGGAGGCCATGGTGGAACTCTCTCCAACGACCGACCTGACAGCTGTGCTATCCAACCATGGCGTCGATGAAATTCTCCATCAGCGCGGCCAGTACCCAGGTCAACGGCGGAATGACGATATAGAACAGCCACCGGCCCAGTAGTCCGAGATTGAAGGGCCACTCAGGCAAGGCGCGGACGTAATCGCGAAAAGCCAGTATTGGCACCAGGTCAGCCACCGCGTCGGCAGTGAAATTACGGTCCGGATTGGTTTCACGCCAGCGAGCGATGCCAGCTTCCGTACTGGCCAGCAACGAGGCTTTGGCTTCGCGCATGTGCACATGTACTGGCCAGATCGGCCGCAGCAGCAGATAGATCGCTGAAGTGAGCGTGAGAACAAAGCCAGGCAGTGTTGCGAAGGCATTGAACTGGCCGTTCAACGATAGCAGGGGGTAAAACAGTTGGGTGCCCATCAAGGCAATGCTGGGGAGTAAGGCGACTGTTGCAACGGGCAGCAGCAGTTGTGGGCGCAGAGCGTCGATTTCGATTTCGTTGCGTCCCAATTGCGCAAACAGAAGTGCATTCCTGACCAGCGCGGTAATGGCGTACACCAACACAAACCAGGTAAGCATGGTGCCCAGGTTGGCGGCGATAAAGGGCATGTCGAAATCGTTAAAAGGGATGATCGAAAACAATACGATACAGTGCAACGTGCCACTTGCCAGACTGATCATCGTGATGAGGGTCAACAGGGCCGGCGTCGCGCCTGACAACGAAGCCCTCAGCCCTGTGAATCGCTCGTCATCCACTCGCAGCAGGGGTCTGAGCTGATCAAGCGCCAGTTCGGTTCGTTTGATGATCGCCATGGTGCCGACCAGCGCAGTGGCGTTTATGCATGCGAAGAACAGGCAGATACCCAGGCGGCTGAAGTAGGTCGATCGGTCGGTGATTTCGCCAAACAATCCGAACAGCGCGCCCAGCAGTGCGGCCAGCAACAGGAAAATCAGCAAGCCCAGCCAGAGATGACCGAGGCGCCAACGCTGATCAATGCGCATGAACCAGTAGGGATGCAGAGTCACTGGCATGGTCTGTTCATGAATGTCCGGGCTAAACGCCATCGCTTCGTATCACGTCGGTACGCAGGAAGGCAGGTCGACTGGCGCAGACATCAAACCAGCGAGCAGTATTGGGGTGTTTTGACTTGACATCGGCGAAGGGTATTGCCGGGCGCATCAGCATCGCAGCGACATGCAGATCGGCCAGCGTGAATTGATCTCCAATCAGCCAGGCACGTTGTCCTAGCATAGCTTCGGCCACGGCCAGTCGCTCCGTGACCCAGTCCGGGCGCATTCGCATACCCAGCTTGGCGGCAGCGTCCACCGGTCCTTCAAACTCGCAGGCCGCCCACAGTGTCCACTGATACACCGAGCCGCGCTCGGGGGAACCTGAAGGCAACAACCGGCCAGCACCGTACTTTTCGGCCAGGTACAGGTTGATCGCCATCGACTCCCACAGAATCAGGTCGCCATCCAGCATGGCCGGCACATGGCCGTTGGGATTGATACGCAGGAATTCAGGGCGACGACTTTCGCCGCGAAAGTCGATGGGCACAACCTCGTATGGAAGTGACAATTCCTCGCACGCCCAGATACAGCGGAAGACGCGCGAGTTGGCAACGCCGTACAGCTTGATCATTCCATCCATCCGCCAGTCGTAGACTGCCGAGTGTAGGCAGAAGTGAAGTGGAATGCATGACGGAGTCCCGGTGGACCCCGCATGTGCCATTCAGAACTTCCGACGCAGCTCAAATCGGATGCCGGAGAAGTCTTCATCCTTCTCTCGCATGCCAGCGACGGCGTCTACCCGCGCGATCCAGCGATCCGTGATGGGTCGTTGGTAACGTACCCCAACACCATACTGGGTACCTTTTGCCTTGCGGTTGAGCTTGTTACCCATGGTCTGCACGGTCGACAGTTCCACGACCAGTTGCTGGTCGAGGTTGAACAGGTACTGGACGCCCAAGGCGGCGCCAAACGTATCGTTGGCCGAGTCATCCATCGTCGGAAAGCCAGTCATGCCATCGTTTTCGAATGCGATACCGGTGTTCTTCAACAAGCCTGCGTTGCGGGCCAGCGGTACTGGCTTGTCGAAGCCGATGAACAGGTTCAGGTAAGGGACCAGCGTTGTTGGCAGATGGGTGATCAATGAGTTCTCCACCAGAATGGCATAACCATCCGCTGTCTTTTCCAGCCCTGGTGCGCTGTTCTGGCCGAAGTTGCCGACCAGACGAACGGAGTTCGACAACCAGCTGCCGTAACGCTTCGTGAATGCAAACGTGACGCTGTGATAACTGAGGTCACCAGCGAGATTTCGCGTGTCTTCGACATACGCATATCCGGCTTCCAGATAGCCCCTGGCCACGTCCATGAACGTTGCCACACCCAGCAACCGCGCGGCATCTTCATCACGTGTCCCATCGGCTTTCAGGAACGCATTGCTGGTGATGTCGTCCCAACTCGCAAAGAAGGTGACATCGTAATTGGTGATATCGAGTGCCTTGCTGTTGCGGGCCGGGATTGTGACCGCGACACCCTGGAAGGCATCTTCCAGCCACACACCGTTCTGCATGAACATCGGCATCAATCCAAAGGCAAACGGCAAATCGTACTGCGCGTATTTGTTGGTCAATCCTGACTGGATGGCCGCCAGATCACCTTCGAAAAACAGTGACTCCAGTTCACCATTGGCAAACGCAACCCCATCTTTGCGGTTCGCTCCTGCAAAGGTATAGCTCGTGATGTGGTCATCATTTTCCAGTGGACGAAACGTCGCGTGTATCCTTTCGGTCCCCGTGATCTTGAGGTCGACGTCCAGATTCAACCGGCTGGCAAACAATCCCTGCTCGACATTTCCTTTGTCTGCATAGACCACCGCGGTGCGCAAATCGCCGTAGACAAGAAGCTGCGGGCGTGCCGGATTTTTTTCGCCCATGAACAGGTGGGTCTTGCCGAGCGGGCCTTCGTCATACATTCGATAGCCGGCTTCGTACAACGGGCGAGGCTCGTCAAAGCCGGTCTTGCCACCATAGATCTCCCGTTGTTCCACCGGATCGTAGTTGTCCTCCCCATACACTGGGTCCGGGCCAAAGCGGGAAGCATCGAAGTCTGTACTGCTGGCACGTGAGTCCGACTCCTGCGGGGGCCGGTGATCTTCATGCTGCAGTCGTCCATCGCGCTTCTCGGTGACGGTCTTTGGCAGTGCCTTGGCCCTTGGAACGGCCCCTTCGACAGAAGGCGCCATGTACAGGCTTGTCAGACCGAGCAGGGTTGCCACCAGAACAGGAAGTTTGGCCTGCATGGTTTATTCTCCAACCTTGAATTCGGCGGCATGCACGTTGAAGTCCAGAATCCACTCATTCATGCGTTTTTCCATGTTGGGGGTCGCGCCAACAAACTTCATGAAGTACATCGGCTCTGCCCGACTGCGCATACGCGATTGCAGGATATAGGTTCCTGGTTTTTGGATCAGATCGCCCGGGATCTTGTAGTGCGCCTTGCGATTGCCCAGCGGTGGGATCGATCTGCCCTCCATCCGTACGAAGGGTGGATGGTTGAGGATGGATGTAGGCACATTTGCCGGTCGCAGGAAGGGAATCTGATCCACATCCACATTCACCGGCAGGTACATCTCGCGATCTGTCCCCTTTACATTGGTGGTCAGGAATTTTGTTTGCAGGTTGAACAGCTGGTCGTCATGGGCAATTTTGCCGGCGCGCACATCAAGCGAGTGCAGATCCGCCATGTCCCCCAGTGAATCCACATAACCCGACTCCCACACACGTTTACCATCCGGGTTGATGAGCACAACGTTCAACCAGATTTCCGGTTGGGCGCCCAACGAGCCGGATGGCGCATTGTGACCAATGTCGAGATTGGTGACGGTGTAGTTGAACGCGAGCGCCTTACCCGCTTCCAGCGAATCATTCTTGAAAAATGGACCGTCGACACGAATACCGTTCTGCATGACAGCTTTGCGGTCGGATCTCTTGTCATCCAGCAGCAGTGTGTTCTGGTCGATGATGAATCGTGCCTTTTCCCGCGCGGCTCTGTCAGCCCACACCGCAGGAAACTCAGCAGCCTGTTCAGTTCCGTTGGCCAGAGCGTCCTCATACTCGGGTTTACCCCATGGCTTTGTGTAATCAAAATCCAGCCAGTCTTCGATACCTACGTCGAGCGCCAGGGGGTTGAAGGGGAACAGGCCAGGGTGCGCGATCGGATAGCCCGGTCCAAAAAAGGCATGGTTTGAATGTTTGGCCTCGCCGTCACCAACAGGCTTGCCACCCACAATGGCGATCGGCCACTGTTCGAATCCCTTGGCTTCACCCGGAATCTTGCCCATGTGACATTCCTGACAGGTAATGCCCTGGCGAAACGCGGGTGAATCCCGATACTGATCCCATACCACTTC
>Ga0105050_10007985_pt1 | contig 12381 bp, 12 predicted proteins | sample FRY01_FD_78088 | JGI IMG/M metagenome (GOLD analysis project Ga0105050, IMG submission 78088) | Freshwater microbial communities from Lake Fryxell liftoff mats and glacier meltwater in Antarctica - FRY-01 | ecosystem: Environmental > Aquatic > Freshwater > Ice > Glacier meltwater ... | reverse complement strand
CTTTTTTTCAATATCTTTGGAACTCATACCTTTTTTGTTTTTGCGAACTATAAGATATGAAAAAAGGGCTAACTTTAAAAATTAGCCCTTTGTCTTGAAAATATTTTGTCGGTTAGTAGTGATTCTTTTTATATTCTGTTTATCAAGTCTACTTTTTACATCTTGTGAATCACACGAAAGTGCAGCTGATGACGCTTTTGAAGAAGTGAAAAAAGAAAAAGGAAATCTAGGTGTAGTCGATGAAAACCTGACCACAATTGATACGGTTCAATCAAAAGATAAAATTAAATACGTTTCACAAAAGGCTAGTTCAAGCGATTGGACACTTTTCGAACGAGATATGGAACAAAAAATTTTAGTAAATGAAACTAAAATTAAAGAGTTGAAAGCGAGTTCCACGACGAATAGAAAAAACTTATTGCGCGTGCTCGATTTGGAAAAAGAGAATTTAAATTTTAGACAAGATTTAATGACGTTTAAACAAGAAGAAAAAATCAGATTGGAAACTTTCAAATTGAAAATGAACCAAGATGTGAGTGATATTGATGTCGAATTGAAAAGTATGACACACGTTTCACCGAAATAAAACTTCTTATTGTTCACATAAGTAATTCATTGTGACGCTTTCTATTGAACTAAGAAGAAGAAATCATTTAGTTTGAACTGATGCCTTTTTTTATGCATCAATCTTAAGTTGGAACAAATTTCCCTCGTAATTTGTTTGATTTTTTTATCTTTTATTCTTCTATCGATTGATTATCTTTAAAAAAAATAAATAGATGAATAATTACGCAATAGCTATACACGGTGGTGCAGGAACCATTTTGAAAAGTACAATGACTGCTGAAAAAGAGAAGGCGTATACCCTTGGTTTAAAAGAAGCGATTGAATGTGGTGAAAGAATTTTGAAAGCTGGTGGTTCTGCTCTTGAAGCCGTTGAATTATCCATTAAATCAATGGAGGATAATCCATTATTTAATGCTGGAAAAGGTGCGGTATTTACCAATTTAGGAAAGAATGAATTGGATGCCAGTATTATGAATGGTAAAGACCTAACAGCAGGCGCAGTAGCCGGAATTACAAACATTAAAAATCCGATAAGTTTAGCAAAATCAGTTATGGAAAATTCTGAACATGTACTTTTAGCTGGAGAAGGGGCGATGGATTTTGCAAAACAAATGAATGCTGAATTTGCCGACGATGCCTATTTCTTCGTGCAACTGCGAAAAGAGCAATTGGAACAAGCTAAAAAAAGTGATGGTGTTTACCTCGATCATACAGACAACGTAGTAGAGAATGGTGAAAAAAAATTTGGAACTGTTGGAGCTGTAGCTATGGATTGCAATGGTAATTTGGCAGCTGGGACCAGCACAGGAGGAATGACCAATAAAAAATTTGGAAGAATAGGGGATAGTCCTATTATTGGTGCAGGAACCTATGCAAATAATGAAACTTGTGCGATTAGTTGCACCGGACATGGAGAATTATTCATCCGTTCTGTAGTTGCTTACGATATTTCTTGCTTGATTGAATACAAAGGTCTATCATTAAAAGATGCTTGTGATGAAGTTGTGATGAATAAACTTGTTAAAATCGGCGGTGAAGGTGGTTTGATTGCAATAGATAGTCATGGAAACATAGAATTACCTTTCAATTCAGAAGGAATGTATAGAGCCAAAAAAAGCTCAAACAGCGAGCTTTACATCGGAATTTATAAGTAGGAATGAATTAGAAGATTTATCTATAACTTTACTTCTGGATCTTCTTAAACCACCAAATATCCACTTTAGTCTGAAATTGCGGTAGGATGATGAATTGTCAATTTTCGCTCCTTTAAATCAAATAAATCACCAAATGTCATTACATGAACCATTATATTTTCAATTGAAATAGGTGTTCCAATTTCAACGTCAGTTATATTGGTGTCACGCATATGTGTAGCATCAACAAGCATTACAAGTCCGGAACCAATCGCTTCCATATTATTACCTTTGGTAATTAACAAACCAGTATCTTCTCCTAAACCAATTCCAAGATTCATTGGATTACTCGCACAGGCGTAGAGTAAACGACCAATTCGACCTCGTTGAACAAAATGAGTATCAATGATCACATTATTGATAAAGCCCAATCCACCAGTGATTTTTACTTCTCCTTTTAATAATGCTTCATGACTACTTCCTTGATAAATCATGTTATTGGAACTCGCAGCTGCACCAGCGGAAGTACCAGAAATAATAAAATTTTCTAGTTCATATTTATTACAAAGTAAATGATGAAATGCAGTTCCTCCAAAAATAGAGGTCAAACGCAACTGATCACCACCAGTAAAGACAACAACATCTGCATTTTTTAATCGTTCTAAATTTGCATTCGAATTTGCATCTTCACGGGTTTTAATTCCCAAAACACCAACATTTAAAACGTCCAATTGAGCAAAAGCCTTGATGTATTCAATACCTACTTCCTCTGGAATCGTGGAAGCTGTTGTAATAATTTCAATCCTTGATAAATTTTTCTTAGCCGATTCAATGGTAATTCTTTTTAAAATTCCTTTCTCAAAAAACTTTAATTTTCCCTGTAAATCAGTTGTGCTTTCCGTAAAACTGCCTCTATCCACGGAACCGCCAATGATGATTAATTTCCCTTTAGGATTACTCATTTGAAATATATTAGTTGACAAATTTAAACTTATGAAGCCTTCATTTGATGAGACACAAATTCAATTGTAAATTAATTATGAACAATAATCGAAACAAATGATTTGGAAATCCTATATTCATGAAAAATATATAGCCGACTTTCAAGGTAAAGACTCAGTTATATGTTAATTTGCTTTTTGATTTCTGTGTCTTTCATTGCCTAAACACAATCTACACAGTTTATTTAAGCCAAATTAGAAAACTGTATTTTATATAGGCGAACAAAATCATTAACATTTTTAACGTAAATCATATGAAGATAGTAGAAATAAAGATACTCCGTGGACCTAATTATTGGTCTAATTTCAGAAAAAAACTCATAGTTATGAAGTTGGATCTAGAGGACTTAGAAGAACTTCCAACTAATAAAATAGAAAATTTTTCGGAGCGCATAGAAAAATTATTTCCCTCCATGTATGATCATCGTTGCTCTAAATCTTACAAAGGAGGATTTTTTGAGCGCGTAAAAGATGGGACTTGGATGGGGCATGTGATAGAACATATTGCCTTAGAAATTCAATCGCTTGCAGGAATGGATTGTGGTTTTGGAAGAACACGCGGAACTGGTGTAAAAGGTGTTTACAATGTCGTGTTTTCCTACATGGAAGAAAACGTGGGAGTTTATGCGGCCAATGCAGGTGTTCGAATTGCAGAAGCCTTGATCGCCGGAACCGAATATGATATCGATTGTGATATTAAGGAAATGCGAAAAATGCGTGAAAAATATCGTTTTGGGCCAAGTACAGGAAGCATTGTAGACGAAGCTGTCGCTAGGAATATTCCATATATTCGACTCAATGACCAATCTCTTGTACAATTGGGATATGGAAAAAATCAAGTCAGATTTAGAGCTACAATGACAGATAAAACCAGCTCAATTGCTGTTGATTTGGCCAGTAACAAAGATGAAACAAAACGAATGCTGATAGCAGCGGCTATTCCGGTTGCCAATGGCGTTTGTATTGTTGATTTAGAAGAGGTTGATGCTGCAATAGAAAAAATCGGATTCCCTTTAGTATTTAAACCCTTAGACGGTAATCATGGGAAAGGTGCTTCCATCAATGTGAAAACAAAACAAGAGGCGTATTCAGCTTTTGATCACGCAAAAAAATATTCACGTAAAATAATTATAGAAAAATTCATTTCAGGGCACGATTTTCGAATTTTAGTGATTGATCATCGCTTTATAGCAGCAGCTTTAAGAGAACCGGCTCATATAATCGGCGATGGTGTTTCTACAATTCAACAATTGATTGAAATAGAAAACTGTGATCCAAGAAGAGGATATGGTCATGAAAATGTACTCACAGAAATTTCGATTGACAGAGAAACATATGAGCTACTTGAAAAAATAAAGTATTCACTCGATAGCATTCTGAAAAAAGATGAAAAATGTTATTTAAAAGGAACGGCGAACTTAAGTACAGGTGGCACTTCAACAGATATTACAGATTTAGTACACCCTTCAAATATTTTTATTTTTGAACGAATTTCACGAATAATTGGTTTAGATATCTGCGGAATTGATATTATGGCAACCAATCTTAATGAACCTTTAGAAGTTTCAGGAGGCGTTGTACTAGAAGTAAATGCAGCTCCGGGGTTTAGAATGCACTTGGCACCAGCAAATGGATTAGCTCGAAATGTCGCAGCACCAGTGATCGATATGCTGTATCCTGTTGGGAAATCGAGTAGAATTCCAATTATTGCCGTAACAGGTACAAATGGTAAAACTACTACTACCCGTTTAATCACTCACATTGTAAAAAATAATGGATACAGAGTAGGATTTACAACATCAGATGGAATTTATGTTCAAAATTCTATGTTGACCAAAGGAGATACTACCGGTCCAATTAGTGCTGAATTTATTCTAAAAGATCCAACAGTGGAATTCGCAATTTTGGAAACAGCAAGAGGTGGGATTTTACGTTCTGGATTAGGATTTGGGCAATGTGACGTGGCTGTTGTGACCAATATTCAGGAAGATCACATGGGGCTTTCAGACATCAACACACTGAGCGACATGGCAAGGGTGAAAGGTGTTGTGGCTAGATCCGTAAAGCGCGACGGATATGTTGTATTAAACGCTGACAACGAACATTGTGTGTCTATCGCAAAAACAGTTGATTGCCAAATTGCTTATTTCAGTATTGATGAAAATAATCCATTAATTGTAGAACATTGTAAAAAAGGTGGAATCGCCGCAATTTTTGAAAATGGATTCATCACGATTAAAAAAGGAGAATGGAAATTCAGAGTAGATAAAGCATCGCTGATACCATTGACATTTGGTGGAAGGGTAACATTCATGATTTATAATGTATTGGCTGCAACGCTTGCTACTTATGTCTATGGGTTTATGATTGAGGATATAAAATTGAACTTACAAACCTTCATTCCTTCGGCAGCTCAAACTCCTGGACGAATGAATATTTTTGAATTCAAAGAATACAGAGTTCTAATCGATTTTGCTCATAATCCAGATGGTTTTAGAGGAATCAAAGAATTTATGGAAACAGTAGAGTCACCATACAAGATAGGAATTATAACAGGAACAGGAGATAGACGAGATGACGATATTCGCGAAATGGGAAGAATTTCAGCTGAAATGTTCGATCATATCATTATACGTCAAGATAAATTTTTACGTGGAAGATTAGCAAATGATATCGTGAGCTTATTGGTAGAAGGAATTCAAGACGTAAATCCAACGCAATCCTATGAATATATTCCGAAGGAAGTAGAGGCTTTAAAACATGCTTTATCCCTTGCGAAAAAAGGAACTTATATTACAGCACTGAGTGATGTAATAGACAATGCAATAGATTTAGTACAATCCTATTTGGATGTTGAGCGCGAAGAATAATTGTTTAATTGAAACAATTATTATCGGACAATAAATAAAGCCAATTGATGATCGCTTGTTATATCAAAAAATTATTGAAGTGATGGAAAGTCAAAAAGCCATAGATCCAATTAAGAATTCAATGAAAAGTTAAAGCTAAATGTTACATTCCTGATAAAGAAAATTACATTTTAACAAGAAAATGACTTCTTTATGTGTGAATGATGATAAACCAATTCAAGAATACGTAACAGAAATCGGCTGGTTATATTCCAACTTTGTGAGAAGAAATCTTCACAAAATTGAATGCCATGACGAAAAATGTATTTACAGCGATTATCTTATTTATTTTACTCTCTTACAAAGGAGTTTGCCAAGAACCATATTTAGGATCAGTATCAACCTTTGCGGTATTTACAGCTGCTGGGGCGTTTAATAATTTGGGAACTTCATCCATTACAGGAGACATTGGAACAAATTCATCTACCGTTACAGGTTTTCCTCCTGGCTTTGTTTCTGGGGACATTGTTGAAATTGGAAACCCGATATCATCTCAGGCTGCTATAGATGTTACAAATGCATACAACGATTTACTGGCAGTTCCATGTGATTCAATTATTGGAACAACTCTAGGGAGTGGACAAAATCTTCCACCAAATGTTTACTGTTTTGGAGGTATGACTACATTGCTAGGTGAATTAATCTTAGACGGACAAGGAGATTCCACATCAATATTTATTTTTAAAATTGATGGAGCATTTTCAACGAGTACTTTTTCAACTGTCACCTTAATTAATTCAGCATCATCTAAACATATATATTGGCAAGTAAATGGTCAATTCGAATTGGGAGATTATTCACTGTTTAAAGGTACTGTCATTGCCAATGGGGCAATTAGTTTATTAGAATCTTCCTCGATTGAAGGGAGAGCTTTATCTATAGCTGGAGCAATTTCCTTGCACAATAATAATATATATTTTAAATCCGACCCAATTGATCTTTCTATAGAATTAGATGCTTTTAGCGTCGAAAAAAATGGAGAAAACAATGAGCTGAGTTGGAATGTATTCTCACAAACAAACAACGATTTCTTCACAATTGAAAAAAGAATCGATGGAGATATATTTGAAATTGTAGGTATCGTAGATGGTGCTGGAAATTCAAGTTTTGAGCAAAGTTATAATCTAATAGACAGTGAAGTGAAAAATCAAATCAATTACTATCGAATGAAACAAACTGATTTTGATGGGCAATATGTCTACACTTCAATTATTTCTATAGATAATAGGATGAAAGGAAAATTGAAAACAGTTGAAATGATCACGAATCTACTTGGACAAGAAGTGAATGAATTGTATGATGGATTTATCATTTATCATTATTCAGACGGAACGAACTCGAACATAAATTATAAAGTAAATTAGGGATGAATAACTTTAAAGAAATACCTGATATGGGTGTGATTTGGGTGATGGATGAAGCGGTAAAAGAAACATTTTACTATTTCGTGGTGAGTATGAGACTACTCAATCAATCAATTATGCAAGTAATTTAAAGAATACTGCAACATTTTGAAAATGAAATAATTGATATTTGTTCAATACAAACCTAATAGCAAGAAATTATGAAAGTTAATAGTCTTATTCCTGTTTCTAGCGTAGGACTTGTCAATCAACAAATTGAAACGGTTTCATCAATTTCAGCCTCTGATCAAGTAATCAATCAACTTCTGCAAAAATCAGCAGATGACAAGGATTTTACAGAACAATTATTAGCTTCTCTTCAAAAGGCAAAGGATAATGCAAGAAGGCATTTAGGTTCAGGTTTATTCGAAGTTTTGCAATGGCCGCTAACAATGAAAGAATATGAAAGCTATCTAATATCATTTTCTAAATGGATGCCAAAAGAAGTGACTGCGGATATTTGGAAAATCCCAGGTATAACAAGTCATCAAGAAGTAGATGATCGATTGGGACATTTTTATTGGTTGATCAATCAAAAACGAGATGGGGATAATTCAATAATAGTGCAAAATACACCATGGTTTAAGTACTGGTTAATTGATTATACGAAAGTCTGGGGAAGCTATTTAAATTCGACAGAATCATTTAATAAGGAGACAATGAATTCGTTTTTTAATAATTCTCCTAAATACCGTGTGCAAGATTCAATGATTGATGGTGAACCGAATAATCCAAGCGGATGGCTTACTTTTAATCAGTTCTTTGCTAGAGAATTAAATTCAGGACTGCGCCCAATAACTTGTCCTTATGATAATAAAATTGTTACAACTCCAGCCGATTGTACTTTTAGAGCACAATATAATATCGGAGCTGATTCATCCATTCCAGAAATTACCGTAAAGCACACGCATAGGTTTTCGAATATTGAACACTTGTTGGGAGGAAGTGAATATAAAAGTGCATTTGCTCAAGGAACATTTGTTCACTATTATTTAAGTCCCTTTTCATATCATCGATTCCATGCTCCTGTATCAGGCAAAGTAAAAGAATGCTATCCAGTGCATGGACTAGTTAATTTAGATGTGGTTATCAAAAACGAACAATTTGACTATTCTGAAAAAGCCGAAGATGGGTATCAATTCACACAGGCACGTGGAGTTATGATAATAGATACTACCGATTCTCCATACGGAAATATAGGAATAGTCGCAATTATCCCAATCGGAATGTGTCAGGTTACATCTGTTAAAATGACTGCTACTGTTGGTAGTAAAACTTTAAAAGGCGATGAATTTGGCTATTTCCTTTTTGGTGGTTCAGATATTATTGTTTTGTTCCAAGAAGGAGTGAATCCAGACACAGATATGAACGATTACTACCGACATTATGGAAACAAGATGGCCGAATGTGTTTTGTTGGAGTGATTTATAATACGATAAAGTGAATATTAATCAAACTAAAATTTAGAATTATGGACAATAATAATAATGTAAAATTAACATCAATCGAAACAGAGGCGTTTTTAAATGCTGAAATTTTGAACATAACATTGAAAATTAAAAAGGATTATCCTGAATTAGCGAAATATATAGATGAAATGCCAATAACAATTCCAAATGTGAAAGATCCAGAAATCACTCGGGAAAACTTGAAATTGTATTTAGAGTCGCTCAAATCGGCTTTAATTAAATACGATCATGATCACCATGATAATTTGGATTAACATCAATTTTCAATGTAAAATCATTCAGTAGAAAGTGGCATTAATTTGTTCTTATAAAAATCCATAGAGTAATTTCATTCAGGGAAGAATGTTACAATTTGAAAACAATAAAAGATAATAAATTAGGCATTAAACTGTGCACAACAGAAAGAAAAACAGGCCGTAAAATAAACTAAAATCAATAGGAATGGAAAGTAAGAAAAGTAGACCGCGAATACGAAAAACAATAGGTTATAAATCAGATAGCACGAGTCCAGATGTTGATGCGGATAAAACAGACTCAGATTCAAACGCTGATCATACAAGTACCGAAGAAAAGACCAAGGATGACAATAAAGTTGATAATTCAGGAAAGGATACAAAATCACACATAATGGCTATTTCTAAAAGTTCGGATTGTACCTCAGAATAAAATTGCTCTAAATGGTATTATTTAAAGCCTTTTAATAAACTGTTTACCTCTCGGATCTTATTCAAGAAATGTCAATCATTGATTACTTAACAGAAATTGCAGTCGCTACTTCTTTGGCCTTTTCAACCAAAACCTTCACATCGTCAGCGCCATAAGCTAGAGCGACTGCCATTCTTCGAAAAGGGCGTGTGGTAGGTTTCCCAAATAATTTAAAATCAGTATTTGGATATTGAGCGGCTTTTTCTAAGCCATAGAAAATAGGTTCATCGTTGCTCTCACTCATTGCTAACACTACTGCGCTTGCGCCATTTCGTTCCAATTTAACTTCAACAATTGGTATTCCTAGTATTGCCCTTGCATGAAGTTCAAATTCAGATAGATTTTGAGTTCCTGCCAAAGTCACCATTCCAGTATCATGGGGACGAGGCGATAACTCTGAGAAGTAAGCGCCTTCTTTCGTAATAAAAAACTCAACGCCCCAAATTCCAGCTCCACCAAGCGCATCAGTCACTTTGGCTGACATCTCTTGCGCTTCTTGTAAATGTTCCGTACTCATGGGCATAGGTTGCCAACTTTCTTGGTAATCACCACGCTCTTGTCGGTGTCCAATTGGAGGACAAAACAAGGTGTTTCCATTTTTTTGAGTCACCGTTAGTAAAGTGATTTCATAGTCAAAATCGATAAATCCCTCAACAATTACTTCCTTTAAATCACCTCTTGATCCTTCCATGGCATAATTCCATGCTTTTTCGATATCCGATTCTGACTTGATGACCGATTGACCTTTTCCAGAACTTGACATTAACGGTTTTACCACACATGGAATTCCAGTAAATAAAACACCCGATTTCAATTCTTCAAGAGAAGTTGCATATTTATAAGGAGCTGTGCGCACACCTAATTCGATTGCCGCTAAATCACGAATTGCTTTGCGATTCATTGTATAATTTCCTGCTTTAGCACTTGGTACCACTTGAATTCCTTTTGCTTCATAATCGTAAAACTTTTCTGTGCGAATGGCTTCAATTTCAGGTACAATAATATCTGGTTTGTGTTTAGCAACAATTCTATCTAATTCGGCACCATCTAGCATATTAATCACTTCAAATTCTTGAGCTACCTGCATTGCTGGCGCACCTGCATAACTATCAACAGCTATCACATATTGACCTAATCGTTGGCACGCAATAACGAATTCTTTACCAAGTTCACCGGAACCAAAAAGCAATATTTTTTTTCTCATGAAACAAAGGTAATGAAAACAAAAAATTAAGTTTTCAATTGAATAGTAAGTTTTAGATGAAAAGAGAATCAAATACTTGTTTAAACAAAACATTAAATTAACTTTGAGTTAATGTTGCCCGAACAATTGAATCAAATATTATCAGCTTTTGAACCGATTACTCTAAAGGAGATGGATCGGGTTAAATTGATGAATAGAGTAGATACCAAATTTGCATTTTCAGTTGGACAGTTTAAAAAATTCCTTCCTCAATTAACAGAAAATTATCACGTTTTGGAAATTGAAGGGACAAGAACACCTTTTTATGAAAGTTTATACTTTGACGATGAGGATTTTAGCTTTTTCAAAGATCATCACAATGGTAGAACGAATCGATTCAAAGTGCGATTTAGAAAATACGTTGAATCCAACTTAATTTTTTTGGAAATCAAGCATAAATTTAAAGGACGCACAGATAAAATTAGAATAAAGGTAGATGAAATTCCAAGTGAATTGAATGAAGAACATAAAGCTTTTATTGACAGTAATATTAAGGATCACCAAGAACTAAAAGCAGTGATGTGGAATTCATTTCACCGAATTACCTTGGTAAATAAAATAGAGAATGAACGACTAACATTAGATTTTGACCTTCACTTTAAATGGAAAGACGATGATCAACATTTTGACAACTTAATCATTGCAGAACTTAAACAGGAGAAAGTGAATCGAAATTCTGCTTTCTTTGCACTGATGAAAGAGATCAGTATTCGTCCATATCGGTTAAGCAAATATTGCATTGGGTCTATCGAATTGTATGGGGCCGAGGTGCTGAGATTTAATAGATTTAAAAAGAAATTACTCCAACTTAAAAAAATAAACGACTATGTTGCTTGATTTTATATTACCATTAATTAAATCAGATAAAAATTTTGGTTTTCAGTTATTCAGTAATGACGCAATAGTACTGCTCGTGAGATTGACAGTGAATATGACATTCTTAACGATTTTGATTCGCTATTTATATTATCCTAAAACAAAGAGAAAAGATTATTTATTCACATATTACCTTATTGGTACTATTACTTTCTTCTTGTGTTTCGGACTAAAAAAGTTGGATATTGATACTGGAATGGGATTAGGTTTATTTGCCATTTTTGGAATCATTCGATACAGAACTGATGCCATTGAGATCAAAGAAATGACATACCTTTTCTTAATTATTGGAATTAGTGTTGTAAACTCATTGGCTTCCAATCAAATCAGCTTGGCAGAAATGGCGATAATTAATTTATCAGTTGTCTTTTTGACTTATGGCTTAGAAAACCTTTGGTTAGTGAAGCATGAAACACGTAAAACAATTAATTATGAGCGTATTGATTTGATTTTACCTGATAAATACGAAGAAATGAGAGTTGATTTAGAAAAGAGAACCGGTCTTACCATAAATAGATTTGAAGTGGGTAAAATTGATTTTTTGTCTGATACTGCCCAAGTACGTATTTTCTATTTTTCAGATGATCAACAACTTTCTGATTATTCAGCTGGACAATCCTAAAATTTTAAAACTAAGTTGACGTTCGAAATCAAAGGCGCAGTTTGGCTGAATATTTTAAAAACTAAGTTGACGTTCTAAATCAAAACCTCAGTTTGGCTGAATATTTTAAAAACTAAGTTGACGTTCTAAATCAAAGCCTCAGATTGGCTGAATATTTTAAAAACTAAGTTGACGTTCTAAACTAAAGCCTCAGATTGGCTAATTATTTAAAAACTAAGTTGACGTTCTAAACTAAAGCCTCAGTTTGGCTGAATATTTTAAAAACTAAGTTGACGTTCTAAATCAAAGGCGCAGTTTGGCTGAATATTTTAAAAACTAAGTTGACGTTCTAAATCAAAGGCGCAGTTTGGCTGAATATTTTAAAACTAAGTTGACGTTCGAAATCAAAGGCGCAGTTTGGCTGAATATTTTAAAACTAAGTTGACGTTCGAAATCAAAGGCGCAGTTTGGCTG
>Ga0105050_10007975_pt1 | contig 12390 bp, 7 predicted proteins | sample FRY01_FD_78088 | JGI IMG/M metagenome (GOLD analysis project Ga0105050, IMG submission 78088) | Freshwater microbial communities from Lake Fryxell liftoff mats and glacier meltwater in Antarctica - FRY-01 | ecosystem: Environmental > Aquatic > Freshwater > Ice > Glacier meltwater ... | reverse complement strand
GCTATTCACCCGGGCTACGGGTTTCTTTCCGAAAACGCTGACTTTGCCCAGATGGTCATGGACGCGGGATTAATCTGGATCGGTCCACCCCCGGCGGCAATCCGCTCACTCGGTGACAAGGTGTCCGCCAGACACATTGCCAAGAAGGTGAATGCTCCCCTCGCCCCGGGCACAGCTGACCCGGTCACCAGTGCAGAAGAAATCATTGCGTTTGCCCACACCCACGGTGTGCCCGTGGCCATTAAAGCTGCCCACGGTGGTGGTGGCAGGGGCCTCAAAGTTGCCTACACGCTCGAAGAGATTCCCGAAGCGTTCGAATCCGCAACCAGAGAAGCCTTGGCAGCGTTTGGTCGGGGGGAATGTTTTGTCGAGAAATACCTTGAACAGCCCCGCCACGTGGAGACCCAATGTCTCGCTGATGCCAACGGGAACGTTGTCGTTATCTCCACGAGGGACTGTTCTTTGCAGCGCAGACATCAAAAGCTGGTGGAAGAAGCCCCCGCACCATTTCTCAGCCCCGAACAAGAGAAACTCCTCTACGACTCATCCAAAGCCCTCCTCAAAGAGGCTGGCTATGTGGGGGCAGGAACGTGTGAGTTCCTGATTGGTAAAGATGGCACCGTCTCTTTTCTTGAAGTCAACACCAGGCTCCAGGTGGAGCACCCTGTCTCCGAAGAAATCACCGGAATCGACTTAGTGCGAGAGCAGTTCCGCATTGCCGAGGGCGGGACCCTCGACTATGGGGACCCTCCCCACCACGGGCACTCTTTTGAATTCCGCATCAACGGAGAAGATGCGGGGCGTGGCTTTCTCCCCACCCCCGGCCCCGTCCATTCAGTCCGATTTCCCGGTGGCCCAGGCGTTCGCGTTGATTCGGGCATCACCACCGGTGATGTCATCACCGGTGCGTTTGACTCACTCCTTGCCAAGCTGATTGTGACCGGTGCAACCAGGCAGGATGCGTTGGAGAAATCGCGCCGCGCGCTGTCGGAGTTTGAAATTACCGGCCTTCCCACCGTGATCCCTTTTCACCGAGCCATCGTCGAGGATCCTGCTTTTTCTAGCCCCGAAGAAAAAGACTTCGCTATTCACACCCGGTGGATAGAAACTGAATTTGCCACCGTGATCGAACCCTGGGATGGCGCAATTGACGAAGGCTTTGACCAAGAAGACCTCTATCGAACCGTCGTCGTTGAGGTGGAGGGGCGACGCCTCAAAGTTGGTGTCCCCTCCGGTATTTTTGCAGCCGGGCAAAATGCGAAGTTAGGCAAAGCTCCCAAGCGCATCGGTCCTGGTTTTATCACCGGAGGAGCGGCCGGTGGAACGATTTCTTCCCCCATGCAGGCCACCGTGGTGCGGGTAATGGTGGGTGCTGGGGCAACCGTTGTTAAGGGTGACATTCTGTGCGTCTTGGAGGCCATGAAGATGGAACAACCCATCACCGCGCACCGAGATGGGACCGTCATTGCGGTGGGTGTTGCCGTTGGTGACTCAGTCTCGGGGGGTCAGGCCCTGCTCACTATCCAATAAAGGTACACTTTAACCTTCCACAGATGTGTGCCACAGGCCAGACTAGGGCTCGCAGCGCGAGAACACTCTCCTGAAAGGCGAACATCATGCTTCGCACCGTTGGCCGAAGTTGGGGTCTTCTGTCTCACAGACAAAAGACAGCCCTCACTGTTCTTGCACTGGCACGGGTGCTCGCTAACGGGTTAGACATTCTTGCAATAGCCATGATTGGTGCTGTGGGGGCTTTAGCGGTGGGTTCGGCTGTTTCCATTCCCTTCCTGGACCAGCTAAACATCGCACCGGAAAACCTTCTGGTGATTACTCTTGTCAGTGCGGGAGTGGTTTTTGTTGTTAAGACAGTTCTTGGTATTGCACTCCACCGCACAACGATGCTCTATCTGGCAAAGATTGAGACCCTGTTTGCCGTTCAGGTGGCTGAATCTATTTTTTCAGGCAGCTTTGCAAAGCTGAGAAAGCAGTCACAGTCAGAAATTGAGTGGGCAATTCTGCGATCAACCCAGAAAGCGTTCAAAGGGATTCTTGGCACCGCGGTGGGATTCGTTGCGGAGGCCTCCCTTGCTCTGATGATATTTGGCTTTTTGTTTTTCATCGAATGGACATTGGCTGTCGCAGTCACGCTATATTTCTTCGCCATTTTGGCTCTTTTTCAACTCTATTCACGGCATCGGCTCACCACGCGTGGAAAGGAATTTGCCGAAGGTTCGATATCCGTCAATGAGTCGATAACCGACCTCACCAGCGCCTTCAAAGAAATCACCGTCTTGTCCAAGACCTCGGTTTTCCTTAAGTCGCTGGCCGAATCCCGCGGAAAAGTTGCGCGAGCTGACGCCACCCTCGCCTACCTCACTGCCGTTCCACGACTGATTGTCGAACTAGGACTCATTGCGGGAGCGATTGGGTTTGTGGCGTTTCAATACGCACGAGGAGACGGGCTCTCTGGCCTGGTCATTTTTGGAGTGTTCCTGATGGCAAGCCTCCGGATTATGTCTGCATTACTCCCCTTGCAACGGGCTCTCCAGTTCCTTAGATTTGACGCCCCCAATGCTAAGGCAGCACAAGATTTTCTCTGGGAACTCCGCAAGTCGCGTGACGAGAAGGTAACCGAAGCGGCAGAACCCCCTCCCCTCAGCCCCCCCCCCGCGACGACAAATTTGCGCCAAGGAATCGACGTTGAGATGGAGAGCGTGAGTTTTGACTACGTCGACACTGAAGAACCCACTGTGGTCCTGCGAAACATCTCTCTGAGCGTGGGAGCAGGGAGTACTGTCGCACTGATTGGCCCATCAGGTGCCGGAAAAAGCACTCTTGTGGACCTGGTGCTGGGACTAAACAAACCCACCACAGGCAAGATTCGGTGCTCCGGGATGTCACCTGTGGCATTGCGAACCCTGAGACCGGGCTCAGTTAGTTACGTCCCCCAAAAACCAGGTTTGGTATCTGGCACCATTGAGCAAAACATTGCTCTTGGTGTCCCGATCGAAGAAATTGATCCCATAGCACTCTGGGATGCGATTACTGCAGCAAAGCTGACTGAGCTTGTGACGTCGCTACCCTACGGAGTCAAGTCATCGCTTGGCAAGCAATCTGATTCGCTCAGTGGCGGACAAATTCAGCGTCTTGGTTTAGCCAGAGCCCTCTACACAAGACCTCGCCTCCTTGTGTTAGACGAGGCCACGAGTGCCCTTGATGCGGAGACGGAAGCAGCCATCTCTGAGAGCTTGGCGTTGCTGAAAGGCCAGACCACCCTTATCGTTGTTGCACACCGCCTCTCCACGGTTCAAAGAGCCGATGTGATCCACGTCCTACACGAAGGCCGCATTATTGCCTCGGGAACATTCCAAGAACTGCGAAAAGCTAGCCCCCTGGTGAAGAAATACGTTCAGTTGATGTCATTTGACGGTTAGACATCTCTCAAAGCCTTGGGGGCTTTGAGAGATGTCTAATCAGTGGCTATGAAGGAGCGCTCGGCTGGAAGGTTAGAGAACCATCGTGGAAGCTTTCGTGCAGGCCGGCGAGTTCATCAGGGTGACGCTGCGCTGAGGAGAGCCTCCAAATGAGTTCGTGTTTGCTGGTCAGTAGCTGGTCATAACTGGAGTAGAGAACCTCGTGGAGTTTTTCTCCGGGGCGTAAACCTGTGTAGCTGATGTCTGCGGACTTACCGGACATCTCAATCATCCGCTCGGCAATATCCATTATCCGCACTGGTTGCCCCATATCCAAGACAAAGATGGAGCTCTTTTCCCTCTCGGTGCCAGCCTGGAGCACAAGCTGGCATGCTTCAGCAATCGTCATGAAGTAGCGTGTGGCATCTGGATGGGTAATCGTGACGGGTTCGCGATTATCAATCAAATACGCGAGGGTGGGAACCAGTGATCCCCTGGAGCCCAAGACGTTTCCAAATCTCACCGATAAGTACTCGCCCTCCCCTTGGAGCGACGCCCATGCCGTGAGTTGTTCTGCCAAACGTTTTGACCGCCCAAGCACGCTCGAAGGGTCAGCCGCTTTATCGGTAGAGATATTTACAAACGTTTTCACGCCAGCATCGCGTGCCGCAATCAAGACGTTGAGCGTACCCAGAACGTTGGTTTTCCACGCTTCGGAAGGGAAGTTCTCCAACACCGGTAAGTGTTTAAGGGCAGCCGCATGAAAAACAACGTCAGGTTTATGGTGCGCAAAAATGCTGTGGATGACCTCAGAGTCACGGATATCGGCAAGAACCACGTTGGGTGTATCGAGGAGACCACTTTTGTCTATAACTAGCTGGGCTTGTTGGAGCCCTGTTTCATCCCTATCCAAGAAGATGAGCTGTCGTGGGCCAAAAGCTGCAACCTGCTTGCACAGCTCGAGCCCGATAGAGCCCCCAGCCCCCGTAACCAAGACGGTCTTGCCAGAAATCATGGAACTCACCTGCGGGGAATCGATAGTGACGGCCCGGCGGCCCACCAAGTCTTCAATACCCAACTCACGCAAAACAATGTCACGGCCAGCGGAGCCTAATATTTCGCTGAAGCTCGGAAGCACCAGGATCTCGAGGCCCAAGGGGGAGGCAACTTCATTTATTCTTGCCAAAACATCGGAGTTCGCGCGAGGAATGGCAACGATGAGGGTCTCTGCGCCCGTCTTGTGAACGACCGATTCGAGATCATCAAAAGAACCCAGCATCTTCACGCCAGCAATCCACCGATTGGATTGCTGGGGATCATCATCCAGGAGCCCAACAGGAACATATCGAGACTGCGGGTCATGGAGCAACTGTGGAATCAGGGTGTCTGCCATCTGACCGGCGCCATACACCAGCGCGCGTTTGGCCCCCAGAGGCTTTTGACCGGTCACACGATAAAATCGCCGCAGGGTGCGAGCGGCACCACTCGCCAAGAGAAAGAGCGGTGTGGCGATAAAGACAACACTGCGCGGAATGCCCCACTCGGCGCCAAAGAGATAGACCGCCACGGCGAAGGGCACACTAGTCACCGCGGTGGAAATCAGTAACGCGACAAGTTCATCGAAGGATGCCGTCTTATGCCGCGATCGGTACAGGCTGATGATTTTTCCAAAGACAAAACTGACAAGGGCCAGAACCGCCCCAAGGATGCTGAAGGCCACCACGTCAATCTCCGTGAGGTCAAATTCGTACCGAAATACTCCTGCAAGAAAAACCGCCACAAACCAGGAGAAAGAATCTAAGAGAGCCTGGCCCCCCACCTTTCGGCGAATCCACCCAAAAAACACTCTACCCACCTCGTTTTAAGTACTCCTCACTTTACCCCACTGGTACGACAGAAGGTTCCTAGCAAGGCTGTCCCTGAGTTCGTCCTCAACCCCGGCGGAGAACCCCTGGCCTACACCCCTGCCCACCTCCACCGACTCGGGTCTCGACATGAAATCAGATTGCGTGAGTGAGTGCGTGTCCGATGAACGAGCTGGGCTTCGGACCAGTCTGCTACCAAGACCTGTCCTCGGTCTGAGCGCCATCTCTGTGCGAGCTAGAGCGAGAACGTAGGGTCCGCTTCATGATTTTTATATCCCACAGTATGGAACGAAGCTTCAGGTAGTGCGCGTCCAACTTCGCCAGCTCAGCTGGTGCGCTCATGTCAATGCCATTGACCTGAGCCCACCCAGTGAGACCGGGGGTAGAACCCAAAACTCCTCGTACTGTGCGGCTTGCGATAACTTCATGCTGATCCGGCAGAGAAGGTCTCGGCCCAATTAGATTCATCTCTTTCTTTGCGACGTTAATCGCCTGGGGAATCTCATCTATCTTGAACCTCCGCAGAAAGCGCCCGATTTTTGTAACAGCGCTGTCCTCCACGAGGTGAGTACCTTTCGACACAGTCCCGTTTGACATTGTTCTGAGTTTTATGCATCGAAAAACCTTCCCGTCGACCCCAACCCGATTCTGCACGAAAAAGCCTGGACTGCCATCTTTCATGACAACCACAACCCAAACAATGGCAAGAAGAGAAGAGAAAAGCAGCGCCCCCGTAACGAAAACCAAGTCCAGAGTGCGACGCCACAGACGATAGACGGGACTATCGTCCTTGTTATCGGTAAGAATCGTCACGCGGTCCGCCGTCTCAGCTGCATCAGAGCCGAGGTAGTTAGCGATTGTACGAACATTAGTTACCGGGTTTAGCGCCGAAAGCGCCTGAAACCCAGCCCGGCGGATGAATGGGGGAAGGCTGTTGAGAATCGCCATCTTGCCCGCAAACCTCGAGCCATACACAGCACCAAAATGGACGATTTCACAAGTTTCCCCAAAAGAGCGTCGAACAGATTGCTCGCCAGCTCGTTTGCTCTGCGCGTAGAAGGAGTCGCCCAACGGGTCAAGGGTATGCACAGAGGATGCAAAGATAAATCTTTCTACTCCCAAATCACGCGCCTTCGAAGCAAAGTCTGCCGACAAACCATCGTTAACGTCCATAAAAGACGCTAGTGAGCCTCTGCTGTCGTTGTTCTGAACCGCCAGATGGAGGAAGGCGTCGTAGCCCCTAGCTTCTTCGACCCAATCGGAGAACGAAACAGACTTCGATGCCGGGAAACGTTCTTGCAAAGAACCTGGGTTTCTCGAAACCAAGAGTAAGGAATGCCCCGCTTCCAAAAGCAACGGAATGAGTTGCCCTGCAACAAACCCGGATGCTCCACTGATGACCATCTTCATCTGACTCCACTCGGGGCGATTCCACATCTTTCGGACCGATTAACTATTCAACTTGCGCAGCCCGAGATTATCACTTCAGCCCGCCGTTTAGCCCGACCACGACCGATGTCTCGTATTTGTCCGAGATGAAATATCCCCAGCCCATCGCCACGGAGACCTAAAATAAACGCGAGCGAAAGCGGGAGAAGGAAAAGCTCAGCGACCACTCGAAATCGAATGATAATTCCGTAATTTGTCATCACAGCGGCTAAAACCACCATCGTCGCAAGAGATAGGCCCAAAAGACTGAGAGAAGCAATGTTTCTATTGCTCTTTTTAAGCAGCAGCAGAACACTTGTAGTTAACAGAAAAAGAAAATGCAGGGTGGAGGTAACAACAAGAATCCAGACCGGTTCGGGCCCAATCTCCCAGAGGAACGGGCCAAACATTAGAAAAGGTAGCCGAGCTAGAGAGTCACAGAAAAGACGCACGTAGGAAGCTGAGTCACAAACAAAACCCGGCAATTCCGACACTTCGCTGGATTCGCCTAAGGCAGTTGTTACACCGCCACCTGTCGCAAGAAGGGTGGCCACTATGGAGACTCTTTCCTCAATATCGCCAATCGCTGTCAATGCAAAAAACGTTGGAAAAAAGGTCGCACATAAGACAGCAAACAGCGTTGAGCCGACAAACATTCGACTGATTGACATAGATTCCCTCCTCAAGGCCCAAATAGCAATGGCCGCTGCGACCAATAGATAAGCAATGACAACCCCAAGGTTCGGCCGAATCCCAAGGACCACTAGAGCGCTGAGAAGGAGGAAAGCCACACCACGAGCGAATGATGCGCGGTAGAGATATGTGATGGCCAAGATTCCTGCGCTGATGCCAAACCAAAAGATTGCTTCTCGAAGCACCGTGGGCGCATTGAGCAACACTGGTGAACTCGTAAGAGCGAGAGCGATAATCGTCCACTTGGGCCGAACGTCAAAGAGTAATACGGTCGTTTGCTGGAGGAGGACTATGGAAAAAGCGAAAACCAGAGCGTTGATAACGATAACCGCAACTAAAACTGGGCCAAAAGAATAATTCACGACCGCTATCATGAGGGGCCACACCCCCTTACCGGGCCAGATAACTCGCCCGCTCCACGGCTGCCCGTCTCGCCACGCCTCCGATATCGCAAAGGCCCACTCAAGATAATAAGGGCCATCAAACAGACCCAGATAAAACGGGCTAGCTGCCAATTGGGTTGAAAGCCCCACAAGAATGAGTACGGCGGCAACAACCATAAAGGGCACAGGGGAAACATCCCACCTGCGAGTAGTGAGAAAGGCAAAACCTCCTGCAAAAACAATGATGGAAGCGGAGAGGAGGAGATCCGTTAGCACTCTTCCTCCATGGCCGCTAGTTGTTAATAGAAATACAGCCCCGTTGGGGAAGTGGCGACCTTAGTCTATTCGACCCCAACAAAGAATATTCCTCGAACGGTCAAGCACACGGTTTGTCGTGAAGATCCCGAGCCGTCCCATTGACGACACCCCGTCGCCCACCAAAGGACTCAACTGAGTTTTGTGAGGCGGGGGGCATCGGAGGGGCTGAGGCTTCAATCGGAGGCCGTCCTATTGCCCAAAAACCAGTCGAGTGTCCTCTTCACACCCATTTCGAGTTCCACAGCCTGAATCGTTGGGAAAAGCTCCCGCAACGATGACGAATCAGCTTGTGACGCTCGCACATCCCCGACCCTGGGGTGTTCATGATTCACCGGTAGCGGCCTGTTCAACTGGTTTGCCAGGATAACGATGAGTTCTAGGAGGGTGGCGTTAGAACCAAAGGCGAGGTTAACTGGCTGGTTGTGATTAACCTGTCTGACGCAGGAGTCAAAAAGGGCGGAGCAAACAGACTCAACATAGGTGAAATCCCGCGATTGCTCGCCATCTCCGTAGACGACAAGTGGTGAACCAGAGAGGGCCGCATCAATAAATCTGGGGATTACCGCAGCGTAATCGTGGTCTGATCGCTGACGGGGGCCATACACATTGAAAAACCGCATAGCCAAGGTTTTCATTCCGTAACTGAATCCGTAGGCGAGAGCATAAGACTCTGTGGCGAGTTTGGAGGCGGCGTAGGGGCTGAGTGGTCGAGTCCAATCCAACTCATTTTTCGGCATCGATGGGTTACTCCCGTACACCGAACTGGACGAGGCAACAACAACATGTTCTACCCCGTTTTCCCGAGCTGCCTCGAGAACGTTCAGTGTTCCCGAGCTGTTGGCCTCGTGGCTTGGGCGTGGCATCGCGATTGAACGTGGAACGCTCCCGATTGCACCGAGGTGGACAATTGAGTCCACCCTCTGCGACGCTCGAACGAGCGCCGGATAGTTGAGAATGGTGTCCTCAATTAGCGCGCACTGAGAACCGGACAGATTTGACTCTAAACCAGAGCTCAAATCATCGAAGACTGTCACCCGGGTCCCAGGGCTGTGCAGGTTGATGTAGTCGACGAGGTTGCTTCCAATAAAGCCTGCCCCACCCGTGATCAACACATGCTCAACCATTGCACTTCTCGTCATCGGACCTTTGAGTTGATTGGAAGTTTTGCTGCGCTTGCGGAACGGAACTTCTCCTACAGTGGTTCAACGTGTTCTCCCACCAGGCAATTGCGTGTGTCGAGGACAGTTCGGGACGAGCTTAAAGCCCATTCGTGATTTGCTCCTGAGTGGTTTGTAATCAAGATGGCTAAATCAAAATTTCCAGGCTCAGCGTCGTTGGCCCGGGAGATGTGTCCTGGCCAGGAATGCGATGGGACGTGATTGTCAATCGCGGAAAGGTTTGCCCCACGATCTGCCAGCAGCTGTGAGACCGCAGCAGAGGGGGATTCCCTCGTGTCACCGGTATCGGGCTTATAAGCAAGGCCAATGATGAGAATGGACGCATCTGCCACTGGAGTCCCACTTCTCTCGAGAATTGCACAAGCACGCTCGACCACAAAATGGGGCATTGATTCATTAACATCGTTCGCGAGCGAAACAAACTTGAAGTCCGCTCCAGCCTTATCTTTAATGGCCCAAGAAAGGTAGCTCGGGTCGATAGGAAGACAATGACCTCCTACGCCAGGACCAGGAGTGAACTTCATAAACCCAAAAGGCTTAGTGCTGGCTGCGTCGATTGCCTCCCAAATGTCAACCCCAAGCTGATTAGAAAACACCGCTAGCTCGTTCACCAGAGCGATATTGACGTGGCGGAACGTGTTCTCCAACAGTTTCGTCATCTCGGCTTCTCGTGTGCCACTGACGGGCACGGTCTGAATTCCAAGAGTTTCGTAAAACGAACGAACTTTCTCAAGCGACTGAGAATTAATGCCTGACACCACTTTTGGGGTGTTGATCAGGTTCCACTCGCTGTTACCGGGATCGATGCGCTCTGGGCTGTAACCCACATAGAAATCTGTTCCCGCGACGAGCCCAGAACCTTTTTCCAGAATAGGCACCAACAGTTCATCGGTCGTGCCGGGATACGTAGTCGATTCAAGAATGACAGTTGATCCCTCCGATATCCAAGGAGAGAGGTCCGAAGCTGCAGCCTCGATGAAACTGAGATCAGGTGCGCCTTCTCTGAGCGGAGTAGGGACGGTTATCACCGCTACCGAGAAACCCAATGACTGGCGGTAATCATCCGTTGGATGGTAGAGCCCTTGCGCGAGACCAGAAATGATTTCTTCGTCAGACACATCTTCAACCGGGGATTGGCCTTTTGCGAGAAACCCGACCTTGCGAACATCGAAATCAATGCCCGTCACCTTGTATCCAGCCCGGACCGAAGCCATCGCAACAGGGAGACCTACGTAGCCCTGTCCAACAATCACGACATGATTCCGCTCCAGTGGTCCCATTCTCCAAATTGTAGTCGCACCCAGGCTTCCCGAAGAGGAATAAACATCGCTTATTCAGCTGGGTCCACTATTCGGCGCCCGCTCTCTCAACCAGCCCCGCGCGAGTTCGCGGTTGAATATGGAACTCCGGTCAAGCCGAAGCGGGGCGAAGAGAGTGGGCTGTCAAAACTTAGCCCTAATGCGGAAGATTTTGATAGAACATGACATTGTTGGAAATCACCGTTGACGAGAGAAAATGGTTCATCACCCATGGTCTGGCATTGGAGCCTAACCTTGAGCGATAGAGGGGGTCGGATAGTACTCTCGTGAGCGCTTCTGCTAGATCTTCGGCATGCCCTTTTCGAACGACAATACCTGTGACGCCATTTTCCACTGAATCAACGGCTCCCGTAGCGTTGGTGGTAACCACGGGCACACCTGAAGCTTGAGCCTCCAATACGACGTTGGGCAATCCCTCTCTCAATGTCGGCAGGCAAAGGACATCGACTAAGCGAAGATATCTCTCGAGGTCATGAACCCTTGGAATCGAGACCAGATGAAAATCTGCCAGCTGGAGGGTCCTGGCAAAACCGCCGTTGGACTCGTCATCACCAATCGCGAGAACCTGAAAGGCCAGCCCTTGTTGGCGGAGGAGCGATAAGGCTTTGAAAAGGACCTCCAGCCCCTTATCCCTGCCGTGCCTGCCAATAACGCCGAGGACCGGAGCGTCGCTTCTTAAGCCAATTTCCTGAGAAAGCCGCTGCAGTCCAATTTTTTCTTTCTCCGCAGTCGGCCGGAACCTCTCTGCGTCGACGCCTTTTGATGAACCGTACCCGAGCACCACAATTTTTTCAGGCCTTGTCAAGTTTCTTTCTAGATAAACCTTCCGAAGGCTCGGGCTCACAGCAACAACATGAGTTGAGCAAGCCGAAGTAATTTTTTCCATGCTGGAGAGAACCTTTCGTTGCAGACCATTGGTGGTTTCCAGTCGAAGACCCCTCAACACATACACACGGTGAGGCACTCGCAATATCCACCCCGCGACGAGACCCAGAAGACTAGCCTTCGGGGTTCCAATTGAGATCACCTCGGGCCTGACGCTAATCAAAAGATACAACCAGCGAAAGAAAGACAGAAAATCTCTGGCGATAGAGGGTCCCCTGGTCATGGGGATGGGATGACAAACGATGCGATTCTGCTTCGCAGCATGTTCTAGTTCAGGTCCAGGGTTCGAGACTAGGTGCACGTCCCAGCCATCGTCGACAAGTGCCCCAGGAATCCCCCCCAAAAGATTTATGGAATAATCCACCGTGACAGCAAAAAGGATTCGCCGGGATTCATCAGTCTTCACAAAAGGGCCAAATCAAGTTCAGAACCATATGCAACAGATACGGGCGACGCTTTTTTCGACATCTCGTGGTCCTCCTGAAAACCTCCAAAGGCCGTACAGCTCCCCATTGAGGCCTCAGATGAAACGTCACCGCGCGACCGACATAACATTCTTGCTCACCGTCGCACCCTCAGTTCAAAAGCACCCACTGTCCGGGAAAAGTTAACACCGAAGTTACCCAAACCGGTGCCAGAAAAATGCTACCTTACTGTGATGACGAAGACGCTTGTTCTCCACCTCGGGATGCCTAAAACAGCAACCACAACCATCCAAGGGCATTTTTTTTCCCAGGCAAAGGGCTTTTTAGGCAAGAAAATGTTTCCTCTCAAAAGCGAACTCACTGATGATTTCGCAGGGGTGCACTATCTTTTCTCAATCGGAAAAGAATGGAGCGATGCCCTCGAATCGTGGCTTCAAAAGCTTGATTTTTCGGAGAGCGAGACCTTAATCGTTTCTGAAGAAG
>Ga0105050_10007973_pt1 | contig 12394 bp, 16 predicted proteins | sample FRY01_FD_78088 | JGI IMG/M metagenome (GOLD analysis project Ga0105050, IMG submission 78088) | Freshwater microbial communities from Lake Fryxell liftoff mats and glacier meltwater in Antarctica - FRY-01 | ecosystem: Environmental > Aquatic > Freshwater > Ice > Glacier meltwater ... | reverse complement strand
GTAGAAGTTGCGTTTGTACCACTGTTGAAGTTGATACCACCTATAGAGCCAATTGAGAGTAGGGAGCCAGGTGTGGTGGAGGCGATGCCTACGAAGCCACCGAGAGTTGCGAAGTAAGCGCTACCTGTCGAAGTAATCGCTGTCGTTGATGCGTATGGGAAAATAGATGCTGTGGTTGACGTGGCTTGAAAATATGAAGCCTTTACAACAGCACTCCAAAAGGATTGGAGAGGTTGCAGGATTTGTGTACCGAAGTTGCCGTCCCAAGAGACAGGAGCTGCGTATACATTAAAAGGAAGGAGAGTGAGAACGAGTAGGAGAGAGGTAATAATCTTTTTCATTGTATTTATATTATCGCACGCAAATAAGAACTCGGTGGAATTTCGAGCGTGATATTGGGGGCAGAATATGTATAGCCAAAATTTTCAAAATATGTCATCCCATCCGACACCACCCACTTAGGAACAGCACTGACACCAAAGACTGTGTTCACAGAATTTATAGTGCCCGTGGGGGTTTCAACGGATGATCCACTGCCTCCTCCGGTGAGTTGAGTCTCAACACCTGCTTCGTCCTTATAGTAAAGGTTGTTGTCGGTTTTCGAATACAGCTTTCCATAGCCAGCAGTAAGGCTTGGTGCCGATGCTTGCTCCAGCAACAGAACAACACCTGCAGTGCCTGTTTGTACCCAAAGAAGCTCGCTAGCAGTGAGTTCGGTTCCGGTGTTTTGTTTGTTTGCGAAACCACCAGTCATGTTTTTTAATTGAGGATTATCCAATCCGCACTACTTGCCGTACCGTTTGCGTAATACAATTTTGAAAGTGCGGTGTTAATGTACAGATCGCCAATTTTCGTTGGGGTAGTTGCAGGTACAACACCGCCAGAGCTGATTGTTGGGGTAGTTGATGGGGTGGAACCTGACCGAGGATTTGTGTATGTCATACTTATTTTTTATCTAATAATTCTTGTGGTTTTTTATAGGCAACAAGGTAACCTGTTTCTTCAGAAAACATCGAGATACGTCGCTCAAATATTCTGAAGTTGTCCATTGCCTCTTTAATAGCACCCAACACCGCATTTTGTTTTTGAACGAGTTCGTCAAGAATATGTTGTCCTGAAACAATGCCGTGCTCGAGCACAACTTTTTGCGTTAACAAATCTTTTATGTCCACACTCAACCGCTCAGATAAGCTAATTTGCCCTTCTACTTCAGCAGACACATCTATCTTTATTTTTTCCGCATACGTGATTTCGTCAATCACCATATCTCGTCTTTTTTCTAACTGAACAATAACGCCTTGGGTATTCCTTTGAGAAACATCTAGGCTGTCCAAAGTGGTTCGTGCTCCTAATAAAGGAACTGCGTCGAGTTGTTTTTGTTTTTCAGCAAGAGAAATACATGTGTTTTTTTTCTGGTCTTCAAGTATCAGTATGTCTTTTTCTAACTGAGCTTTTGATGCCTTGTGAGATTCAACATCTCCATATAACACGCCTAAATCTTTCGCCACCACCACGATTTCGTCGCGGAGTTGTTCAAGGGTTTTTCGTGCCTTTACGATTTCCCCCGCCATAGGATTAAACAGTACCGACTACTGCACTAAGAGTCATTAAGGAAGATGTCACAGTACCAGTGCCGAGGGCGCTGATTTTTATGTAGTTTGCTTTAATAGGAATGCTGATGATGAACTTACCTGTGCCTGTGAATTTATATTCACCGAGAAAGCCTGTCGCTACAGCGCCTGCAATGTCAAGGAATGTCTCTTGGAAATACGTTGTTCCATCATGTGAGTACTCAACTTTCACTCTACCGTCCGTCAAGGATCCGATAGTAAAGTCGACAAGAATGTTCAATTGGTTACGAAGTGCTGGGTTCGCATTCGCGTAACTCAGGACTGTACCTGCAACGTAGGAGTTGGTTAGTATGAGTGCAGTGCGGACGGGGAAAAGTGCGTAATCTTGGTTCATGGATTTTTATTATCTTCCAGCCTCGTCGCTGGTCCCCATAAGGACCAGAGCGAAGCCGTAAGGCTGATAATGGTTAAGCGTCTGTTCCAATAGCAGGTAGAACGAAACCTGAAGTATCGGCGTCGCCTGTATACTTGTTGTCCATCATTCCGTAGATTGCTCCTGTTGGAATGAGAAGTGCTCCAGCAACGTCCAGAGCCTTGACGCGGTTGTCCGTAATCATACCTGTGTTGGTTGTTGAGGTTGTGGTAACCAAGAACGCGCCGGTCGCAGAATCAGTGTTTGCGCTGAATACGATGTTACGAGCCATTTCAAGATTTGTAACTACCAACGCGCCGTGTGCAAGAACACACGAGGTGTTGTTGAGGACAGCTTTGACGAAGAAGTTGTCGCTAATGGTTAGACGACTGTGCGTTCCAGCAACCTTAATTGGAGTCGTGGTTGCTGTTGTACCAAGCATCGAAACTCGGTTATTCGTGAACACCAACCCGTCAGCAACTACCGAGACGGTCGTGGTGATAAGAGCAACGAAGTTGAGAATCGAAGATGTGTCTCTGAACGCGCAGTTATTCACCTCAAAATCTGGAGCTGTAGTGAGCAGGAAAGCTGTAACCACCGCAGCAACGTTGGCAACGAAGATACAGTTCTCGAAACTAATGTTAGCAGCGGTGACGTTGATTCTCGCTGATGTGGCTGTCGTGAAGGTAATAGTTGGGCGGAGTGCTCCCTTACCTAGACCGATAATTTGCACACCACTCTTGTTGAGAGTGAGAGATGTTGCGGAAGTGATTGTCTCTGTGTGTCCAGGAAGAAGAAGTAGAACGTCACCACGAGCTGTCACAACGTTCGAGTCAGCGAAAGCTGCCGCGAGTGTTGGAAAGATGCGCGTACCACCGTCTTTATCTACTGGATATTCTGCCGCAAAGTTCGCGTATGAAGGAAGCGAAGATGCTCCTACGAAGAAATACTTTGCGTTTGGAGCCATCAAAGGAAGAGTCTTTGAGATTGCTCCGAATCTACTTAGCTGATTTTCTTGTCCGGCCATATTTTTTATTAGTGGATTTTCTGCGCCACTTATCGCAGGATCTTATGCGGGCTAAATCGGCATCCGATAAATTCGGGTTCCGAAGCTAACCCGCAAGGGTTAGCTGAAACTTACGCTGTTCCGTCTCCGAGGGAGATAGAGAAAAATGTAGCTGAAGGAATGACAATCATCCAACCTCCAGAAACTTTGTAGATCCAATCCTCAGTCAAAAAATCTTGTGCTCCGTTTGATGAAGGAGCAGAAACATGAGGCTCTTCGTGTACACCGAGGTAGAACGAAGACGTACGGGACGATACCAAGCCCCAATACTTTGCTTTCGTACTGTCAGTGTTGCCGTCCTTATCGGTCGCAACACGAGAAAGTATAACGTGCTTGTATTTGCCTTGGTACACATTCTTTACGCTTGCGTTTGCACCAGCATCAATTGACGCAGTTGATTGCAAGAGAACACGAACTGTGTTGATTGTGTTCGGATCATCGGTTGTCCAGAGAATGTCGTCACTGACAGGCACTTTCTGTCCAAACTGATTGATGCTGTTTTCAACACGCATTTTTTCCATGGCCTCGAGAGCACCAAGGGAAGCTTGTGGGTTGTTAGCCAATTTGTTTCGGAAAGTTGTAGAAGCGCCACGTACTGTGTGAGCAGTAGAAGCAAGTGCGAGAGTGTCCCCTACTGTCGTGTCGACAGTACGACCATCCATGTCTGTGTAAGACGTAGACGTCGCGAATGTGAAGCGGTGTTGTAGGTCGAGTTCCATACGGTTCATCGCCGTAGGAAGAAGGTTTGTCAATTTTGCAATAACTTCAGGATATTTGCCTTGCGTACGCATTTCGTACGTAATAGCTTCAGCAAAAGCAACACGGTAAAGTGTTCCTGTTTTGCTGTATCCTTGCTGTACCTTTGCGTACTGAGCTTGCTCACGCTCTGCTTTCACACGAGCGTACAACTCAAGGTCAATCTCTGTGAACTCACGAGTGTTCCCAGAGTTCTGCGGAACAGAAACTTCTTTGACCATACCTGACTTGCGCATGACCATTGAGAAATCCTCCGCACCTTTGAGCCAAAGAATCATCGCATTTCGTGTGAAATCGGTGAGACTGATTGTTGATAGGTTATCCATGATTTTTAATTTATACTAATTTTTTATAAACAGACTAATAGCCGGCGCTAAATTTTACCCACAGTAACGCTTTCGTTGTGGTGAGGAACTTAACAATTTTGACTGCCTTAACTGAAGTCGCACCACGGTTCACTGTTGATGCGTCAGTGAGGTCAACCTCAAGACCAACATCCGTAGTAACCAACGTGGCGGTAACATCAGCCTCAACAAGGCCGAATCGTTGCATTGGAATCTTAATTGGCAACAGACGAGCTGTTGCGTAATCAGAGTCAGCGGCTGCAACTGCCTTCTCAATAATTCCGAATACGTCAACAGCGACAGTGCCTGCGGTGACCGCAACCAATTGTCCTGAAGTGAATGTAACGAGAGAGTTCTTGGCGAACACAGTGGAAACCGTTGCTGGCATCCAAACTTCTTTCCAAGTACCTGTTTTTGCAATGAAAGCCATAATATTTATTGTGATGTCATTATTTTTTTAAACCTGGAACTTACAGACATCTTGTAATTTTCAGGGTTGTCCTTTCGTTTGCAGAAAGCGAAGCACCGAGGGTGTACGTCGCGGAACACTGATTCGATGATCCGCGCTCTGTCAACGTAAAAGGACCGGCAGAGAATACCTAAATAAAGCTTTCGCCTTTTTAGATATTCCCGCCGGTCCTCGGTCAGCAATATTCTCTGTCATGTGATTTATACCACACTAATACATCTCCGCATAATGTCATCTGTGGATATCACCCTACCTTCTCACGTTCAATAGTCCTTTGAAGAAAGGTCGGAAGCCCATCTCTCACTTCAATTTGAATTATGCCGTATCTGTACTTACTTCGTATAAGAACCAAAAGGTCAATTTCAGATTGGTGGAGAGTCCCCCACATAACCTCATCGATTACAGGATCATCATTCTCCATTTTTTTCAACAACCTTTGTTGGGATACGGTTAATTACCCTTTTAGCATCAAGTAAAGTAAAGTCGTTGCCAGGTTCATACCCTTGCACATATCTACTGTCGTCTCCGAAGAATAGGTAATTGTATGCCCGACCGAATTTGTTATTCCACTGGTTACCAACCATAGAGAGCAGGTGGTTCATTTGGTAGCCAGGGAAGTTATACTCCTCCGCTAATTCGAGAATTTGCGGAACGAGTAATGAGATTCGCGCATCGCGCACGTGATTCGAATCCTTAATCTCGTCAGACACAACCGCAGTCAAACCTTTCTCTGGGAAAAGTTCCTTAATACCATTTTCGAATGTTACCTCGAACACCATACTACCCATTGCTGTTTTGAAATCAACAATCTGTATGTCAGCAATCTTTTCGGGACCGATGAACCGACCAACGTACATGATTTGTAAACTTGGAGTTTCCATATTAGTTAATGAACGAAGCGTTGAGTTCTAATGTTTTCCCATCAGGGGCAATACACGTGAAGAAGAGATTCCCGTCAGAGTCTTTTGATTCTTTCGTTACCTCAAAAGAAATGTACTCAGGAGCACTAGCCCACTGTCTCATCGACATATCCAATGCGGTGCCACCGTCAAAGAAAATACGGACAATTTGTCTTTCAATCAATCTTCCATTTTCATCTTTATACACCTCATCCTCAACCATTTTCCATCCAACAATATATTTCCCAGCGTAGCGTCTGACCTTGACGCTTTTTATCAATTTTCCGGCACGACGTAATTCTTCAATCTTTTGAATTTTATTTTTATCCTGCACCTGAAGCACGAGAGCCGAGGTTGTTTCTAGTGTTTCTAAACGCTTCATCAGTGCATTAAACGCCTCCGCAGAAAGGGTAACAGTCTCTTCCTTAGCTTCCACTTTTGGTTTTGTGGTTACAGCCACACCTTTAGTGACATCCGCTGCTGGAATATTATCTGTCGGTACACTCTCTAGCACTATAGGTGTCGTTGCGGTCACAGTTTCGTCAATGATTGGTTTTGCCATATTTATTATTAGTTAGTTTTTGCTTGTTCTGTCGCAACTTGTGGGGCATATTTTGTGACATCTTCAGGTGTAATACCGAGAGCCTTCTGTACAGCTTTATCGGCGTCAGTTTGTGCAACGGTCGGAGATGCTCCAACATTCCGTCCACCACTGGTACCTGAAATACTACCGACGTCAAACCCAGCAGGGTCAATTCCCACCATACGTGCTGCGTCACCAGCGCGTTCTGCCATCCCTTCTGCTGTGTCAGCGTAACCAGTCAACCTACCGAACTTCGTTTCAAACTCAGCTTGTTTTGCCACATCGCCACCAGCGTATGTACGTGCCAAATCTTTTATGTCGCGTGAGCGAAGAGTAGCCTGTAAATCACTAACTGTTTTTGATAACACATTGAAAGGTTCCAATGCTTTGTCTGCCACAATTTTTTCCGCAGCAATTTCTTCAGCTGTTTTCGGTACAACCACAGGATTCGCTTTTTGATAATCTGCCACCGCTTTATTGCCAGCAGCCACAACCTCCTCTGCATTCAACAATCCTTCAACCTCGTTTCCATCTGCGTCAAAATACTTTGCCATATATTATTCGTTAATTCTAATATTATTAAGATGTTCTCCTTTCAACAAATCCCCCCAATCTAAAAGGAGTTTGAAAGCATTTGTTGTACCACGAAGATAATTGTCATAGTCGAACCGAGACATGCCAGCAGGGTATCCACCTGCTTTTGGGTGTAGCCCGTCCATCTCTTCTCGCACCACGGCAATCATCTGAAGAAGTTTCGGTTCCAGTATTTCCGAAAAGTTAGAAACCTGAGCAACGTAATCGGCACGAGACTTGGAATCGGTAGGTTCAGGATCGCCAATACCAGCGGCAATCACCCGCACTGTTTTCTTTTCGTTTGAAGTTTTTCCAAGAAGTTCTGCCTTCAACTTTAAAACTTCATTCTGTGCTTTAACCAAACCTCGCTCCAAAGACTCGAAGTCTTTAACCCACGCGTCAATGGCACTGTCAGCGCCAACTAATCTATATAAAAACTTTTTTAACATGCGACGATTTCATTACTCCATTATCGTAACACGCCCTGACCTACCTGCGATGTCATACCAGGAGCAGCTGTGGATATTCCTCCAATGTTAGGAGTTCCTTTTCCTGACGCTTGTTCCGGTGTAATCGGCGCTGGTAGTTCTGATGCATTCGCAAACAACATATTTCTATCGATACCGTACACATTTCCAAGTTGGTCTTGCAGTCCTGACACATTTGGTTTCGCACCCAAGTTATACAAACCAACTGCGTCAGCAACCATCTCACGGAACAAAAGTTTTTCAAATGCCGAGCCGTCACGTTCTTTTGGATTCACCACCGCCTTCAAAACCAACTCAGCATTCTTAATTTGTCTGGCAGAGAGATAAATCCGCTGGGATGGGTATCCAGTCTCTTTCTCGTCCCTGATTTCCATGGCACGAATAATGTCTTGATTTGGCAATTTACCGTCGATAGGAACCACGAGACGTGTTCCCTTTCCAGAATCGGCAATAGTGACTTCCCGTGAAGAAACTCTGTATGTTTTTTGAGCAACATTGTCATCCCCCATGAACTCACCAATAGGCTCGAAATAATTTGCCGTGAGGATCGGCAATCTTAAATATGCTAGTTTCACCTCAAGCAAAGTGCACGCAGAGACAATGATACCGAGGGCAAGACGTGCTTGTCGTTGCACCTCAAGAACCTCTGTCGCTGTAGTGTTCGACCCACCGAACTGTCCTTGGAATGATGGCCCGACAGTTGACTGTTCCACGCGCGTAAGAATTTCCTTGTACACCTGAAACTCACCAGCAGTCACACCTTGTGATTCAGTTCCAATTGGTTGTAAGGCACCAGGAGAGATACCGGAAGAAATACTTCCTGGATCCAAAACTCTTCGAGAAATAATTTTACCGCTGGTGTTGATGTACGGCGGAGTAATGCTTTTTCGTGTCTTGAGAACGAACAAACGCAACATTTCATCCAACACCTTCGAAAGTTCATACACATCTCCTGAAGAAACAAAGCTTTTCCCGTACGCGAACTGTGGATTGATTGGGTATAAGATTTGCTTGACAACATTAAATCTCCCCCCCGGTGTTACCGCCGACAATGGGAATCCAATTGGCAACAACATAACTCCATTTATCTGTATTTGAAATTCATCCCTTGTCGGATCCTGATATTTAATCACCTCAACTTGATTTTCCTGCAACGTAGTCAAACGAAACTTTCCATCGTAAATAGTTCTTCCGCCAATAGTGTTCGCAGCTAACGAAGCGATAGATACACCATTCATCCCTGGTGTTACATGCTCCCAATTATCAAACGTTCCATACAACCCTTTCGCACTGTCATAACTCATCGTCTCTATCGTAAAAACATACGGCTGACTTTCCATCGCAAACTGAGTGATGTCACCTAAATAAACATTCGGGCCATAGAGCAGTGTCCGCTCGCAACCTTCGTACACAGTTTTCCATGCAGTATCCCACGCAGAAAAATTAAACGATCCGTCGTACTTTCGTGACAAAGTTTTCTTCGCTTGTTTTTTCGTACACCACTTATCTTGCACAAACACAGTTCCTTGTTTCAATAAATCTTTCTGTCTCACCAATCGTTTCTCCGCGTCACCACCGTCAGTTCCTCCATCATGTTCGGCAACCCTCTCAAGAATATCTGTGAACGCTAAACCTAAATCATGCAAAGGTTTGTCAAACTTATCAAACGCCAAAATTTCTGGGGCGAGATTCAAGTTGTCGATGTGAGAAAGCAACGTATTCAACTTTGCTTCAATAGTTCCCGACGCAATCTTCACGTCACTCTCATTCTTTGTCGGCTCCAAATGTGTGTTAGCAATTTTCTCATTCTGTTCGTAAAATTTCAGGTATGTCTTGTCAGTAAACTCTGGCCAGCTCCTGTCACGCATCATTTGCGCCGCCTGTAATCGTGTCTCAAAGAAAGTTTGATACTGAGCCTGTGCCACTGACAACTCTAACGCTTCATCTACAGCTTCGTCAGGTTTTCCCTTAAAATTTTTAGTGTCCAGTGGGTTACCCAACACTGCTGTCGAGTCAACGTAGGCAGTAGAAATTGTTGATGGCATAATCGCTACCAGTATATCCTAGAAAATCAAGTATATATATCTTATCCACATCAGTTGTCAAAAAAATTAACAATCTTCACACCACCATCCCTAACAGGCTCTCCCCATTCATCCACCCCATCGCCAAAATTCTCTGTCCACACGACACATAAATATCTAATGGCGTCACACATGTGACTCTCTGGGCCATGTTTCGGTTTATCCATCCAAACACCATGCCCTTCGTCAAACTCTTTCCTGTATACCTGCAAAGCATCCAAAACACCACCCGCCTTTTGCTTATCAAATCTGAATCTTCGAAATAGAGTGCGCACACGGTCAATTCCGTCAGCAATATACACCTTTGGTGCGACTATCACGTTTGTAACACCTAATGCCCACAACGTTGAGAGCCGTGAAACGCCGGTGGAGATATCAGTAACCTCAATGTCATGCGGCAACACGTGTTTCTCATACCGATACCCCCTTTCTCTCAATATCTTTGCGTAATGTTCCAACCCAACCCCATGAGCTTCGTAACTATCCACAATTCTAATCTCTGGTCCGATACTTTGAAAAAACACAATCGCAGTAGAATCGGCAACTCCAATATCCCATGCAGTACTCACGGGATACATTGGATCCACAGGGAAGAAGGCAACCCTATTTTCTGCATACACCGCATCCACCTCATGCTTGTAATACGCGCCCTCCAAAGAAACCGAGAACGCCTCGTTCAACGTGCCAGGAAACTGAGAAAACATATTCTCACCATTCGTCTCCTTCGCTTTCACGTGCCACCTTTTCTTTTCAATCGAAAGTTTCTGCCCAATCTCTCTTTCTAGGTTGGCAAAATATTCCTCTTGCTCTTTCGTCAACACCATGTGTCCCGCGCCATGCAACTCGTACTGTGGATCCAACCACCAAGGGAAGAAATGGATACGCCAATCCAATGCCGTGAGTGGTGTGTCGGTAACCCGCAACTTTTCCGCCTGCATACAAATCTCATAGAACGGTCCCTGCCTACCGTTGTCGGCAGTCGACTCAATCGAGACAATGTTCTGCGAACCCATAGACACAGAGTTCACGGCACCAGAAATAATTTCAGCAGCCTTATCCGGTGCGTGCGCGGATATATACCCAAGTTCACTTACATGCAAAAAGTTCGGGGTATCGCCACGAGTGGTGAGGGACACAAAAATTTGCCCACCGTTATTGAATTTTAATTCGTTGGCGGTGGAAATGTCAGGTTTCCCAATGTAACTCTGCAACCACGGATGCATGTTTTCCACCGCAAACAAAATCGTGTTACGAAACATTTTCTTCATCGCATCCTGTGTGTGCGCAATGATACCTGCCGTTTTATTCTCCGAGAAAAGAATGTGGTCGAGGGCGAAAATACAGAAAAAAGTTGAAACCCCAAGCTTCCTAGCTTTAGGTATTATGTTACGAAAATGTAGGTTATCTAACAACTCCTCCTGAATCTTTTTCATCCGAAACAAAACCTTGTTTCCGTCCGAGTCCCGGATAAAATACAAATTATTTATCCGCCACTTTCTGTCAGAAAGATGCACTCGTATCTCCTCTTCAGTGGTTTCTTCAATCATGGTGCGACAATAACCTTCGGTTTAACAATCGTTTGCGTGTGCGCGTTATTCCGCACGAACTGTATCGCCCTTTCAATAATGTCTGGCTCACGTATCTCGTCATCCCCCTTCTTTTTGTCAAACTCTTTCGGATACTTTTTCTCCAAGAGATACCCCGCCGACTTAGATTCTCCATCAAACGCAGATCCCGTGAGTGTGTTCAACAACACCGCTTTGTAGGCGATTTGTTTGAAGATAATGAAGTTCTTTACGTCTTCATTCGAAGCCATCAGCGACATCAATTTGATGTGTCCAACTCTGGCAAGAATGCAGCTCTCTTCGAGAGACAGCCCCCTCATGATGAAGGCGCCGATGGTGCGTATTGCTTTGTATTCCGAGGGAGAAAAAACATCCCTGAGTAACGTGTCGAAGTCTGCCGAGGCACCGAGAATTGACTCCTGAAAAACGTCATTCGGGATTACCCTCTCACGTGGAGTAAGTATCTCAGGTTGCGCAGAAGAATCTGTTTCAAATTCCATATGTGAAATAATACCACACCATAATTTCTACACGGTTACTAGGGTTGAGATGTTGGCATCCCTGTACGCCTGCACCACAAAGTCATCCGACACATGCAGGTACATTTGCGTCGTCATTATCGACGAGTGCCCGAGCAGTTGTTGCACTACTCGAATGTTCGCACCTCGTTCCAGGAGTCGTGTTGCGAACACGTGACGCAGAGTGTGAGGTGTGACAGTTTCTTTGGAATGAGTTGTGAGGGTTCGCTGTAACCACCGAGAGGAATTGGGGAAGAATTTTTTGGTAGTAAGTGTCTTCTCATATTCCCTCACTAACGCAACCGTACCGGAGTCACAAACAATTTTTCGTTGCTTCGAACCCTTTCCGACGATGATAAATACATCTTGCACCTGACCAATTTTCAAAGAGAAAAGTTCTGCGATTCGTAGTCCTGTGGAAAGAATAATTCTTGACGCAACGTATCCGGGGAAATTATTTTCCTTGAGAGAAGCTAGCATAGAATCAATTGCAATTTGTTCTGGAATATTTATGTGTGCGGAAGTTCCGTTTCTATCTTTGAAAGTTCGTAACACATCACGATAATCAATTGGTTGAACATTTGTTCGTTGATTCAAAAAAGAAAGAAAGGATCTCACAGGAACGATTCGTAGATTTTTTGTTTGTGTTGCGGATTCTGTTTCTGCGATGCTGTCGCGATATGCCAAGAGGATTGTGCGGGTGATGGTGTTGGGGTCTGGCATGGTCTTGATGAATGCCAGGAAGAGGTTGATGGTGGTCATGTAGACGGTGCGGGTGCGGGGGGAGTAATTGTTAGCTTTTAAAAATTGCTTCTCGTAGAGTGCGACGTTTTTTTTCATATACGATTAGGATATATGACTTACAATAAATTGCAAGGACATGGGTGTGGAAAACTGAAAAAATATAAAACTGGGAATGGGTCTGGAAGCCTCTGTAATGCGTTTTGGGGTGGGGTGGGGTATTGGGGGGTGTTTTTTAAAGATAATCTTTGTGGCGACGATTCTGGTTCGGGTAGAAGTGATGTTTGGTATGGGGGTGGGAGGGGGAAAGGGGGTATTTTTCGGG
>Ga0105050_10007970_pt1 | contig 12397 bp, 5 predicted proteins | sample FRY01_FD_78088 | JGI IMG/M metagenome (GOLD analysis project Ga0105050, IMG submission 78088) | Freshwater microbial communities from Lake Fryxell liftoff mats and glacier meltwater in Antarctica - FRY-01 | ecosystem: Environmental > Aquatic > Freshwater > Ice > Glacier meltwater ... | reverse complement strand
GATATTTGATACCCATTCAGTATCAAGAAATTTATTGGTAGATTCGATATATTGAGTCTCTATTTCTTCAATACGTTTATTGAATTCTTCAGGTGTATCGCAGGTATATTCATTTTTTTCTTTATCTTTTTCTACATTTACTCATTTATCTGTTTCTTTTTTAAAACCATAATATTTATCATCGTTTTCCTCACTTCATTCTGCTGATGATTTATTTTCATGTGAATCGCCATGGATAGATGTTGCCATTGCATCGATTCCAAATCCTAATCCGAATGTGATCGCGAGGATTCATAATACTTTTGCACTTCATCGGAATCATTTGACAGCTCTAGCGTGTGCATCTGTGAGAGTAATCTTTGGTTTTCTCCCATTGAGAAGGTCTCCCATAGCTTCCCGTATTTCTGAGAGTTCTTTGTATTTATCTCTGTAATCTGCCATCATAGTACTATGAGCTTTTCTTTTTGTATCTAATTCTTGTTTGAGAAGAGTATTTCATGGTGTCGCTGCATGTGCTTTTTCAGCTTCCGAGAGTTCTGCTTCTATTGTTGTCCTTTTTTCTTCCATAGCTTCTATTTCTTTTTTTGAGTCCTCAAATGCTTCTTTTGCTTGTTTTTTTCATTCTTCTGTTTCCATATCTAACCACTTATTTTCAGGGGTATCTTGCAATTCGGGTCATTTGGCTTTTTCTGCTCTTGCCTCTATAATCACTCTATTTTGTTCCATATGAGCAGCTCTGTTTGTTGACCAAGGAGTGACAAATCTGACAATCCTTTTCCACATTACGGGGTGAAGAAGTGTTACATTACTCCATCTTCCTTTTAATATACATCATATCATTATCGCTATGCCTGCCTTCGTGGTAAGTGCTACATACTCACCATCTCATTCTGAGATAAAATCTGCTGTTGTATTAATTCCTTGGTTTATTTTTGAAAATGGTGCTCAGATTACCATCCCAATTCTTTTGATATCACTTGGTTCTGAGATGTCTATTCAATTTAGTTGAAGCTTGTATGCTATAGAAGCTAGCATTCTATCACCGGGGTTATCTAAACGGAGGGTTGAAATATTGATTTTTCAGAGTTCTGATTTCACGAGTTTCTCTGCTATATCTGACATATACTTGTTTATGTCAACCTCTGAGAATCCTGCATATCACTTTTCTGCTATTAAAAATAATAGTAACATCTGAGATATATAATCATCAGATTCATTATTTTTTGAAACATTTTTTGCCAATTCGTGAATAAACATTTTATCATTTATATTGAGTTCTGATATCCATTTTGCTAGATTTTCATCATTAAATTTTTCTGCTTGATCTTTTTTATTTGATTCAAATGGTATAGCTGTGAGAATATTTTTGACCCATGTGTATGTGCTATTACCACTCTCAAAACCATTGAGAAAGAGAGTGATAAATTTTTTTTCAACATCATTTAATTTTTTTTCTTGAATTGCTTGCAGATATACATTGAGTGAATTAAACAGATCGGGCGTTACTGGATCACTATATCCCTGAGATATCAAATAATCTAAGCATGATCATACTTGCTTAATCCTCACAGATTTTTGTTCAGTCTCGTTGAGACCATCCATATTATCCTGGACAAAATATACTCCTACAGAATTAGATTTTTCGAGTATTTTTTCTCCCATTTTTGGTATTTTTCCCTCTAACTTCTGTAAAGCAAAAAGATCTCAAAAATTGAACTCACTTAATGCATCTCAAAATGATTCACTTATTTTTCATGACACTTTTTCGGCCTGCATTTTCATCATCAATGGGATAGCTATTCTGAGTGGTGTCTCCTGAGCGAAAAATCCTGTTTCTTCTTTTTCTTTTAAAAATTCATTTCCTGGCTGTGTGGATTCATTTTCTTGATGCATTATGATAGTTTTTTCATAATATTTCATCACTTTTGAGAGCATAAGAGCTACTAAGAGTTTTCTGTTTTCTCTTGGTATATCGAGCTTCCCAGACGATGTATCTATTATGCTACCAGTAATCATCTGGTATATCCTCTCTCCGGTTACTCGTGGTGTTTCACCTTCTTCTGCTAATAAATCACCTAAAGAGAGATTTTTCTCTACTGCTTGAGCCAAAAAATTTGCAAATAGTGTATGATTATCTTTATCTGATGTGATATCATCATCCTTTCAATGAACAAAATTGAGCTCACGAGCGGATATTGTGAGTTCTACGGCATGGTAGGTAACGAGCATATCCTTCGCGTCTTCTATAAGCTTTTTTGTGACACTTTTTGAGAGAGCTATGGTATCGTTTTGTGACTCTATTATAGAAATAAGCGCAGTCAGTTCAGTATTGTTTTTGAGCTCTGCATTTGTGTGATACATGCGCATGAGCATACCCCACTCATCTATATTTAAGCCTTCCTGAGTAGTACCATTTCTGGCTGTTAACAAACCTAATAGTTTCTGTAAATATTCTGATTGCTTTGTGTTTTCTTTAGTTGTTTTTTCTATAGCTCTTATTACCTCCCCTTCTGCATTATCGAGTTGTTTAGCCATATAATTGTATTAATTAAAGTGTAGATTTTACTATCTGAGCTATCTCATCAGCTCTTTTTACTTCATTATTATTATTGCGCTCAGGTGTTTTCTCCCCTGTTGGTGGCCAATTTATTTGATTTGTTGTAGCATCTATAGGAATTCATCTGTCATCATCACTAATAAGAAATGCATCAAGTCATACTAATAACTGATCATGTACAGGCTTATCCTTATCATCTATTATTCACAATTTCCTCACCCTCTCCATACACACATCATAAATCATTTTCCGCCACAATGGTTCGAGGATGCTTTTTTTATTTTTATCTTCAGCTGGAGGGGTGGCTGTATTTAGACAAGCATCAGTAAACGCTGTTTTGAGAGCGGTGAGTTTGGATTCTACTCATTTAACTGTTGGTGGTGTTCCTGTATCATCCCACTCCATATTAGGTGTGATACCTCATTTGTTCTTTAGTTCTGTGAGTATATCATCATACCCAGTTTCTTTTTGTGGCGCGATTGTTATTGCTTTGCCCGTAATAGCAATTTGTATATCACTGGTAGTTGTTTGTTTGGCTGCCGCAATATTTTTCTCGATAATCACCATTTCCAAGAGTGTATCTTTCACAAGATCATAACCAGCTAATTCTTCTAATGCCTCCTTATTTTTTTCTAGCGCTTTAAGAGCCTCTTTTGGTCATCATTTTCCTGGTTTTAATTGGTTAATAATAATTTTAAATTGACGATTGATTTCTGGGGGGGTAGTATCTATTTTACCTTCTAATTCTCAAATTTTTCTATCTCTGTAAGTCTGTATTTCTGATACTGGTGGCAAAACGTTTGGAGCACTTGGCGCACCTGGTGGAGCACCTGGTACAGTCACTGGAGGAAGTAAGCCGCCACCAGCAGCTCAAGGAAGGGTTCAGAGTTTACCTAAACCGACCACGGCAGCTATAGTGTCATCAATACCTTTCTTTGCAAGATTAGCCAATCACTTAACTGTACTACCTAAATAACCTTCTTTTCATAGCCAGTATGTTCCTCATCAAATAATCGTTGCTCAAATAAGCAACTGAACAGCTTGTGCCATTTTTGTCCTTAAGCCAAACCATCCTTCATTCCATGCGCCTCTTTGCTGTGGTTGATTTGCTGGCCCATTTCCACCTCCACCACCTCCTCACACTGTTGATCATAATACTGTTCATCCTCATGCTACTCATTCACCTCCTGATGTTCCTCCGAAGAGTTTTTTCACTCCTCTGTAAATTCAATAAAGGCTTAAAGCTGCGACACCCCAAAACATTGCGGGGTTATCAATACGAGCGTCATCGAGAGCTTTTCATCCAGGTATTTGTCGAATTACTTGTGAGAGTCAATCGGGTCCCGTAGAAGGATTAGCTGGTTGATTTGCTGTGTTGATAGAGAGGCCATGGAGGGCTTGCTGTGTCAATCCTTGTACTGCTTGTGTGGTTCCAGCAGCGAGTATCTGTGCCTGATGGAGAAAATGTTGGGAATCATCGAGAGCTTTTTGGGCTGCTTCTGGTGTATTGAGATCAATAGTAGTGAGAAATTGTTGTTCATCCATACCGTTTGGATAGACCCATGATTTTGTGGGGCTTCCGCTGATACTGACGGTTTCACTCTTGTCATCTATAGTTAGTTCCATCTTATCGGTACGCATCTTGGTGACGATAATAGCTCGAGCACAGTCTGTGATTTTTTGTTTTTCCTGTGGAGTCAGTGCTAAACCGCCCGTGAGCGATGCCCAGTTTGTATTGATATCCTGAATTGCCACATAGAGATCAACACAATCCTGTGGTGAATTCATCTCTTTCTTGAGCGTATCGGCAAATTCTTTTATCGCTGCACCTTCGGTTTTTGAGAGACTTGCCAATTGTTCCATGGTATAGCTTCCGAGCTCCTGTTTGAGCATCTTCAGATCAGCTATTGAATCACGGTTTTTGATTACGGTATCGCCAAAAATTGTTTCGAGAGGTGTTTTGGGAGGAGTTTGAGAAATAGTCATAGAAGTAAAAATAAATATTTAGGGTCTTGAGTAGGCGACACCATCTATCAGCATCGCGGAGACAGTGTAGATTTTCGAATTTGGTTTACTCTGAGTGAGGACGCAGAGACACTCTTGTGGAGGAGTAGTTGATGTATCTGTGATTTTTACGAGGTAATTATCACCATCTTTGCATTGTTCGTAAGTTGGAGTGTTTGGTGCTGTATACCCGAGCTCCGCTGGATCCCAGAGGGGGAGTTGAAGGGTGTCAGTATTTGGTGGGAGTCCAACATCGATATTTACCGGCTTTTTATCGTATTGTGTTATACCTGTGTGAGGATTTGGAAGTCGAACGAGATCGGTAGATGTGAGAACCTTAAATTTATCCTTAATCTCTCATTTTTTCGTCGTTTGATCAAGACTTGGTGCAAGACCGAAATTCTTCATACGATCCTTGGACATATCAAATCCTTCTTGTTCTGGTATTTCTACACTATTTGGTGAAGCACTGTAAAATTTTGCCAGAAAATTCTGGAGACTTTCATCTGGTGCAGGATTGAGTTTGGTTTCTGGGAAGACGGCATCTGGAAGAGCTGGAGCAGCAACTACCTTGAGACGAGCTGCCTCTATATCCTGGCGACGGAAATAGACTTTACGGTAGATGTCTTTATATGCTTTGAGGGCTTGTGGGCTCGCTACGACACCATCGATTTTGAGCTCTGGTGTTTGGTCGACGATATTTGGATGGAGAGAAAAAGATGTTGGGTTATTGAACAATTTCTCTGCTTTTACGCGTTCACCAAATGGTCGATTGTTTGTATCTTTTCCAAAATGATTTGAGAGGACAAAAAATCATGGAAAAATATCCTGGTGAAATGCTCTGACACATTTACTAAATTGTGCTTCGAGTTTTTGTTTTTCCTTTTCATTTTTTCCAGGATCTATCTTTTCGAGAGGGATATTTTCCATGAAATTTCCTGCGATACCTCCTCCGACATTAAATGCCGCGAGCACACCAATAAATCCGAGAGTTTTTGTGAACCATCATGCTTCTTTTCCTACCACTTTTCCCCCGATTTTCCATGCGGCAAAACCGAGGCCTATGAGCATGAGTAGTGATCCAGAAGCGCCAAATCGCTTTCAAGTTTCACTGACGGGGTTCCGAATCAAATCGGCCATATCCTTGTAGGATGTTGGCAGTTTCCCTTTTTTTGCCATATCTGCAAATTTTGATGTCTGATTTCCTACCATCTCCATCGTATCATGGATATTGGCCTGCTTAAATTTCACGGCATCTTCTGTTGCATTTTCGCTTATTGTATCATCAATAGGCATAGAGTTATCATTTTCTATATAGCTGATTGCGAGAGATTTCTGGCTATTGGAAATATTGGCTACTTGGAGAATATTCGCTCGTGTCGATGGTGCATTCGTCGGCAATTGTGCGAGGAGATTCTTGACCGTCTCATTTGGAGCTCTATCGCTGGCGGTATATGCCATAAATCCCTGGAGAGTATCGGGAGGAATAAAAGCATCAGCATTGCCACTCACTGAGTTCCAGGCTGTTTTCAGAGGTGCACCACACTGTGGGGTGAAGTCGAGGCGAGTATGGCCATCCGATCTGATATAGGGAATGACGCCTTGTTGCATGAGTGCTCATAGAAGCAGATAATTGAGCATTCTCTCGACGAACGCAGAATCGACATCTGGTGGGAGGATATCGAGGACTTCTCATATTTCTTTTTTTCTGGTGTTATTAAAACTAGCAGGATTATCTGTCATACTATTTTTCATAGCCTCTACATCATCGACTTCTTTGAGGACTTTTTCTCTTGTTTTTACGTTTCCTATTTCTTTTATGATGAGTTTTTTGAGTCCAGAGAGGTTTTGGGTGGTTTCTGTATTAATGAGAGAGGTTTTTGTTTCGTTTCTGAGTCCTTCTTTCTGAGCTCGGTCTATCATATAAAAAGCCACTTGGCTATAGGTGACTCCATCATCCCGATCAACGCTGGATTCTCTGAGAAGGGCTGGATTATTGTTTGTGAGGTAGGTATAGATATCTCTGTAAAAAGGATGCTCAGATGGAAAGCTTAATCAGCTTCCATATGGTTGTTCTACATGAACATCAAGAGGTGGTTCGAGTGTATAATTCTTATTCAAGAGTTTATTGACCGCATTGACAAAATCTTGCTTTAATCTGTCATCGAGAATCGCAAAATTATGTGCCGATTCTATAGCCATAGCATCGTCGTATTGAGCTACGTTATTTCATTCTCGGGGTTTTGTGTAGGTCATAATGAATATTTACCCCTTTATACTGCCATATTCTTTTTTGGAATGCAAATATTACATGTTCTCTTTTTTCTGTTGTAAATTTTGGCAGATACATCACCCCCCAAATGTCCTGTAATATTTTTGCTCCCTCACTTGCCTTTCATGACTCGTAAGGGGGAGTTTGACTACAGTTCCCCCCCCAAAAAAAATCCCCAGAGAGGGAATTTCTGTGATTTTTAATGCGTTGCTGCTGGTTGTGTTGGAGTTTATGGTGTTACTGGAGGTGCTGTCGGAGCTGGAACTACTGGAGGTATTATGGCTGGTGCAGGAGCTTGAGCTGGAGCTACTGGTGCTGTCGGAGCTGGAACTACTGGAGGTATTATGGCTGGTGCAGGAGCTTGAGCTGGAGCTACTGGTGCTGTCGGAGCTGGAGCTACTGGAGGTATTATGGCTGCTAGAGGAGCGGTATCATGTGTTTCAGGATGTGTTTGTTCTGGTGCAGGATCTTCTCCGAATTTGAAGTCAAAGAAGCCAAAGAGTTTTGCCAGTCATAGACTCGCGGCGAGGGCCATTATTGGACCGGTATTTTCATTGAGATTACGAGAGATATTTCAGTCGCCAAAGATACTATCCCAGAAACTACCTCATTGAGTCGTACTCCGGAGTGTTTGGTCAGCTTTTGGTGATCATGTATCGATCTGGAGTGCCAGTATCTGACGTTGGGTCTGTGAGGCTTGTCAGACAATTGAGACTTGTGGTATGAGTTTTTCTGTGAATGGTTGTTTATGTTCCTCGATAGTATTCATGATTTTTTGTATCTCATCAAGATTTTTTATTCATATCGAGGAAAGTAGATCATACTCTTTATCCTTAGGAAATTCTGGATTTAATTTATAGGTGTCTCAGGATACCTCTATCTCATACCCGTTTGCTCCTAATGATTCGATGATAACGACACGAGCGAGATGCAGGAGCTGTTGTTCTCTATCGTTCGGGAGCTGGAGTTTGTGATCATCTTTTAGAGCTTTGATAGCCTGGTAGAAATTCTCGGATGCTTTCACTGGATCTTTTTTAATCCCTTCACTCAGTATAGCTCCGATACTTCCAGGAGTCTCTGTCTGAGCTATGATAGCTCTTGCATGCCTCTCAAAATCCCCTTGAGAGTATTGTGGCTCTTTGAGGGCATTGAGCTGATCGATGGAATTCGGTATGTCTGCCATAGGGAGAAAGAATACAGGATTATTTTACGCTATTTTTCTTCTGGGTGCAATTTTTATTGTACATCAAAACCAGCTCGTCTGATTGCTGCCAAAATATCATTTTCTGATGCCCCTGGCGGTAACTTTAGAACTTCTCGTTTGGCTATAAAAATTCTCGTATCTCAAATAATCTTTCGATATTCATTAAGTATCTTGAGATACTTGGATTGATTAGCTGTGGGGGGGAGGTCCATAAGCTCTTTTTCTAGTCTATCTTTCTGAATTGGATTGAGCCCTTGCACAGCAGGAACAACAGGAACAACAACAGGAACAACAGGATGAACACCACCGGGGGCTGAAGGAACAGGAGGAACAGGAGGAACAGGAGGAACAGGAGGAACAGGAGGAACAGGAGGAACAGGAGGAACAGGAGGAACAGGAGGAGCTGGTGGTCGTGCCTTATTTGTGACCCATTTGACTCAATTCCATGCCTTTTGGCCTGTCCATTTTGCCATATCTCTATTTCTCAAAGATGTAGCTACCGCCCAATCTTGTGTCGTAGGTGAATACTTCCTGACTCATTTCCAGAGGAGTGCTAATCCTGCGAACAACTTTATAATCCACTCTATATCAGTGCCTATACCGTTTTGGGCATCGGTAATACGGTCTACGATAACTCTCTGCAGATGTTTTTTGCTCGTTATTCGCATGCCACCGAGTGCCTCGACATTCATAGGGAATGATTCCTTGTCCTGGATATTGAGAGCTATTATAATGGCATTTGTTCCGTTGGTCGCCTGTATGAGCGTGAGGAGATCTCCTTTTGAGATTTCTCAGATATCAGAGATAGCCCTATCGATGTCATCTCCCGTATAGGTCGTTCCCAGTTCTTGGTTGATATTGTCGAGCCAGCCATCGTTTCACCAATTTGCTTTGAAAATATTCAATCGGCTCCATCCTGAACGAACAGCATCACCTTTGTTTGCTCACGCATACTCTATAAATTTTTGTAGACTATCACGCAATGCTTGATCGAGTTCTGATGTGCTGAGTGTGCTCAGTTTCGAGAGATGTTCAGAGGCCTCGCGGAGTCATTTGTCTATATCGTCATCTGTTAGTCTCTCATTTTCTTTGAGATCTTCGAGACTCGTGAGGGCTTTTTTTCCATTCTGCACCATACTACTGTCTATAGGGGAGTTTTCATCTATCATGTCTGGTAGGTCTTTGACGATCCTGATAATCTTTCCGAAGTCTGCAGGACTCCATATTTCCATATGTTTCATCTTTTGTTCTCCCATAATCTGCTGGATTTTACTCATCGTATTATGGAGGTCTCTAGTGTGCCCTTCTCATATACTGGAGTTGGTCTCCACTCATATATAGCCAGCAGCAGCAGTGACAAGGATAAATACATATGTTTTGACAGATTTGAAAATCCGGCTTATACCTTTTGGGGTCGTAGCTGGTGCAGGTGTATGAGATGGTGTAGGTATTGTGTTCATATGTTATGCTTCAATGTTCCGCAATGGAGAAGTACCACTTTGTGTTATTCCGTTCCAGTAGTCTGGATTTCCACTTAATCAGTCTAGTATTTTTTCTTGTTTCAGAATTTGTGCTATTACCTTTTCGTATCCTCCTTCTATATTTTTAGTGAAATTCTCCACCCCATCTTTGCCAGGTTCTCTGAGATACCCAATTAGCGATTTTTGGAGCATAAGTTTTGCTTCCGAGGTAATACTCGCTTTCTTTTCAATTATATTTTCGGCTCTGGCATAGATCTCGTCAAATGCGGTTTGAAGATAGATTTTTAGTTTATCAGGAAGGCCAGATAGACTATATTCCTTGATTTTATCCTCTGTCGAAAAATCTACTAATTTCTTTTTTTCAGTATCTTGCAAGGCAGCAATTTTTGTTTTTTGGGTTATTTCATAAATCAATTTTTCACTTACCGTCTCCAATATTTTCGTACCTTTTTCTGGTTTTTTATCTCAGGCTTTTTCATGGGCATCTTTATTTTCTTTAAATGTATCTGCAAGCTTTGTATCGATTTTTGCTTCTGTACTTCCCAGAATCGTCTCAGCAGATTTTTGGATGCTTCTAAAACTAGCAGTAGATTCAGGTGAAGCCTCGATAGTTGTTTCTGTACCATCAGCTGTGAATTTTATGGCTTCTATGGGTGGAGCTGTTTCTGTAGGAGCTGCCGATGTCTCAGTTTCTTGCGCAACTGGTTGAGGAGATTCTATCATATATGACTCTGGATCGAAACCGAGAATTTGTTTTATGGCCATGATGGGGTCGGAATTGAGATGGTCCTTGACAGCGAGATAGTTGTCTCGTCCAGCGCCAAATGCTTTCTGGAGATTGCTTGGAAGGGTCTTGATATTTGCACTGTCGTTGGTGATAAAGTCGAAAAATGCAACCGCATCATCGGCGCCGATACCCAGGACGGCGAGCTTATCCATGACGAGATCTTCTGCTTCTGGTTTTTCTGAGAGATCGATATTGAGTTTATTGTTTATTGCTTGTTCGATACTTTTCTGGAACGTCTCATGATCTTCGAAGGTAATCTTTTTTCCTGAGAGCCAGCTCTTGATAGAATAGAAAAATTTCTCTATTACCCTTCAGAGACCATCCTGAACGGTTTTTTTCGTTGTTTCTACGGTTCATTCTACAGTTTGCCCTTCTGCGGATGTTGTATCCGGGGGTGGTAGCAGATCTACAGACTGAGCTGCTGGTGTATATTCGATACTTCAATTAGTGACCTCGAGTTTTCACTCGAATTCTGGTTTGTTATCGAGGATATGAGTTGCGAGTTCCGCGAGTTCCGCCTTGCTGATTTTTTTGATATTTTCTTCCTTTTGTTCTAAAAGTGTCGTTAATACCTCTATTTTCCCTTTCTGTGTATCAACTGTTTCATCGACTCAGAGTTTTGTGAGTTCTGCTTTGAGTTTTTCGGGGCCCCCTACAGCAGGATTATCTCCTGTGAGATTTATGTCTTCAGCGGGGGCTTGTCTTTTATTAACCATATTAGATTTATTATTACCTCTCTAGCTTATCGCACTTTTTTCCATAATGCAAATAAAGCCCCTCTAATCTCAAAGAGTGTGGTGAAATTTTGGAATGCCATACTATTGTATATATGGATTTTTATAAAAGAGAGGGTTCTGGTAGTCCATTTCCCCCTCTATTACTTTTCTATCTGACTGAGATGCTTGTATTATTTTCATTTCTGGGGTTATAGTAGTAATTATACCGATATGATTTGTTATACCATTGTTACTTTTTAGTGCAACAAAGTCACCAATTTTTGCATCACTTCTCTCTATCTTGATACATTTTCGTGTAAAATCTTCTGCACATATTTCTCCAGTGAAGTCACCGAAAATTGGCTTGAGAGATTCGAATATTAATCTCGAACAATCGATACCATCTCTATCTTTTCCTCCCATTTTATATGCCGTATTTCTATAGGTTCTTAAGTTCGCTAAAAAACTGGAGAGACTTACTTTTACTGATTTTTCTGAAATATCATCGAGAGTATACCCGATATCATAGAGTCATTTTGCCTGTTTACCTCAAATATTTTTGATAATTTTGACTCATTCAATACCTGTTGATTTATACACTTGGTCAAGAAAAGCAATCGAAATATTATCAAACCTCACACAGCCTCCAGAATCTCTCTTTCAGAGATTTTTTTCGACATTTGTTCCATGGAGATAATAATCTCATTTTGTGTTCAGTGCCAGAATGGCTGTGGTCATTTGTGGATGAAATCAGTCAAAATCAATCATCCCATTAGTTTTTTGATCTTTATATGCCTGTCCAAATTTTTTCATCAATTTGGTTCGAGGATTATTATCTAGTTTATTGCTCATTGATTCACCATCTCTCAGTATCCTAAAATCTCCTTCGGGGCTCGATGCACCAGGTTCTCTCCCTGCTGATATATCAAAGCTTACCTGAGGAACTCAGTTTCCATCAATGAGATACGCTTTTTGTCCCTGAGATCTATTATCAATTAACAGTTTATATTTTGTGTCTTGAGTCTGTTTCCCAAATACTGTCTCAAATGCTATTCTGTCTTTTGTGTTGAATGTATGTATGTGCGGTGTGCTTTTTAGGAAAATTTCTTTTTCTTCGTTACTCATTTTTTTTATCATTTCTGTTAGGTTTATGCCTATTTTTCAGAGAGTTTGATCCTCTATCTGTATAAATGTTTTTAAAATTGTATCTATTTTTGCATCTACCTTTTCATCTAGTTTTGCTTTTTCGTTAAGTTTCTCTTCAGGCTTAGGTGCTGGCTTAGGTTTCTCTTCAGGCTTAGGTGCTGGCTTAGGTTTCTCTTCAGGCTTAGGTGCTGGCTTAGGTTTCTCTTCAGGCTTAGGTGCTGGCTTAGGTT
>Ga0105050_10007968_pt1 | contig 12399 bp, 11 predicted proteins | sample FRY01_FD_78088 | JGI IMG/M metagenome (GOLD analysis project Ga0105050, IMG submission 78088) | Freshwater microbial communities from Lake Fryxell liftoff mats and glacier meltwater in Antarctica - FRY-01 | ecosystem: Environmental > Aquatic > Freshwater > Ice > Glacier meltwater ... | reverse complement strand
TTTATTTTTATTTTTTTCATTATTAGTTTTATGAATTATATTTTTTACTAATTTCTCTCAATTACTCCTTAATTATATTTTTAATCATATTTCTATTATTTGTATATGAAAGAGAATTAAATATTTCACTATTATCAACTTCTTTTTTATTATTAAAACATTTTTTCATCAATCTTCCAATATCCAAAGAAGAAGGAATATACCAACTTTCTCTTGCTGTATATATCTGTTTAAATTGATGATCAGATCCTATTACTATTTCTTCCATATTTTTACATGATTCTATACCAGAGCTATCTGATTTTAAAATATTTTTCATATATTTCATTCCTCCGACAGGATTTAATATAACTCTTTTGTTTAAAGCTAATGCGTCGGCTACAATCATTCCCCAGCCTTCTCCAAAAGAAGGATAAACTAAACAATCGCAAGTATGATGTAAATTTAACAGATCGTCTCTTTTAAGATTAAAAGGCAGAATATGTATAGATGGATATCTATCTAAATCACTATAAAGTCGTAAGTGACCTGCTATTGTTTTGCATCTATGCATAACTTCTGCTTTTATCTGTTCAGGAGAAGCACCATATTTAGAAGGTTTTAATATAAGGGTAACATTATCAGAGTTATTAAAAGTAGAATAATATGAAGATATTAAACATGATAAGTTTTTTCTTCTAGATAAATCACCTGCCCAGTAAAATTTATAACCTTTTACACTGTCTAATTTAACAAGTTTTCTATTCTTATAAGAAGAAATACCATCTATTGGAACAGGAATAACAGTACATTTGTCTTTTTCATGATTCTCAGACATATCTTCATTTGGAACAAACAAGTGATCCATTTTATTAAGATGGTGTTTCCAAGGGTGAAATCCTCTCCATTTGGTTTCACCATAATACATACCTATATTTAGAGAGATTTTTTTGTCTTGTGTCATCATTTCTGGTAATACATGCTGAATAGAAACATCTACATTATTTAAATCTTTTTGTTCTAATTCTTGTATACGTTTTGGAACATTTCCGTTTATATTATTTAGTTTAATATTTCTACATACAACATCTATACCAACAGAATCCATAGCTAATATATATTTTAGTGCAGCTTCAGACCAACCATTATCTCCATCTTTGTAATTTGCTATAAAAAGCACTTTCATAACGTCAATCCTCTCTTATATTCCCAATTGTTAATATTTTCTCTATAAGATCTAATATTATTATATGCTATTTCTCTATTGAATTCTGTTATTTTACGTCTAGAATTTACAAAAGAGTTTTCACTCGCACTATCTTCTCCATATCCACCGATAGAAGCACCATAATTTAAATCTCTCAACATTCTTGCTTCAAAATTACTACCAATTTTTGTTTTATCGCAAAGAACATCTGTTATTAACCATCTTACATATTCAGAATTATTACAATTGGATGGAATTTTTATACTAGATTGTTTAATTTCTGGTTTAGACTTCCATAAATCTTCATATTTTTTAATATCGACTGAATCAAAATAATCCATCCAAATATTAGCAGTGTCTGACCAGCTTCCAAAATTATCGTTTGTATTTTTTACAGTCTTTCTTCTTTTTTCTCTTCTATCATTTTCATCTAGATCATAAAAGAAATAATGCCAGTATTTTTTTATTTCTTCTGTACAAGGTATAGATTTATATGCACCAGATTCTGATTCCAAAATCATATGTAAATTAGGAATAGGGAACCCATCAACTTTTCTAATAATAGAACTCATTGCACTATAATCACTTGCCATACAAGGAACACCACACTTTGCGGCTTCTAGCAAAGGCATTCCAAACCCCTCATTCGTTGAGATTTGGATATACAGATCGAAAGAATTATAGATTAAGTTTAATGTCTTATTATCTACTCCATTTTGTACATTTACAAGCGTACATGCTTTTTCCTTACATTTATCACAAATCGCAATAGCGTCAGAAAATAACATAGGTGCTACATTAGCACATTTTTTACACTTGTATGTAAAGTATACTCTACTACTTATACCGTTTTTTAATAATAACTGAGGAATATCCCAACCTAAATCTGGAAAACTTGTATGACAGTGCAAATAAGTATTTTTGTCTTCATTTTCTTCTATAAATTCTTTAAAAGCTTTGAATAAATCTGGAAATAGTTTTCGTTTTTGATTACGCATAACTGTTCCGATTATATTTTTGTTAGATAGACCTAACGAAGCTTTAATCTTTTGTTTATCTTCATAACTAGCAGGAAACATTTCTTTATTTACAGAAGGAGGAGCAATATTTCGGACTTTTAATTTACCATTAGACTGTTTATTTAAAACTTCTGCACTCCAGTCTGTATATGTAAATATAGCATCTGCATTTTCATATGTTTCTAACCACTGTTCCATTTGTGGCTCTGAATCAACTGTTGGCATTACTGCGAGGTTGTAGTATTTTCTTAATGGAGACAATGTCTCAAAAGTAAACATCCAAACATCTCTAATATCAAAAACGATATGAGGCTTAAAGTCCAAGCATACTTGCTCAAACTTATAAGCCCCAAATTCGTTTACTATACTTTTTTCGTAGAATTGTTTTTCTTGTTCACTTTCTGGTAAATTAGTATACACTTTCCAAGGTATATTTTGTATTCTCGGATCGTCTTTTTTAATATACATAGCAAATTCAGCTATTTCATATTTACCAGATTCATACAACCTAGATAATACTTCTTTTCCATAAATAGAATAACCAGTATTTAGTACACATGATTCATTAACCATTAGTATTCTAGGTTTCATATTTTAATCCTTAAAAGGGTACATCATCGTCTTCTTCTACAACTACTTTACTTTTTGTAGTATCAGAACTTTTAACATTATTTGTTTCAGGATTAGAATCTACAAACTCGAAATTTTCTACAACAAGAAGTACCTTACTACGCCTTTGTCCGTCTGTTTCCCATGTATCTTGCTTAAGCCTTCCTTCTATGTAAATTTTTCTACCCTTAGAAAGATATTCAGCAATTATTTCTCCTTGTTTTGACCAGCATTCACAATCAAAAAAGCTTGTTTCTTCCTTTTCCTTAAACTTTCTATTGTGAGCTACACTAAATTCTGTAACAGTAACCTGTCCAGCAGCTCTTGTTTGTGGGTCTTTTGTCAATCTTGCTACACCATTAAATCTCATTCTATTCCTCCGCATTCAAATAAATCTTTAACTAACGAACTATAAACACACTTGTTTATATCTTTTTCGCTCTTTTGTAAATTACTAATAACTTCTGCTTTATAAAAATCTACTTTACTTTTTTCTGCACTGTCTAAGATTTCTATATCACTTTTTTTCAAAAGACTTATATCAACATCCATTTTTAAGCACTTGATATATAAGTCTGTATTTACTATTAAAATAAATTCAACTAAATCACATTTTATGTTTTTTACAGTATTGTTCACAAAAACGGATAAAAGTTTTTCATCTTTATCATATTCATAAGTAAAGCTTTTCTTTTTTTTGTTTTTTCTATTAGGAAAATCTATTTTAATAGTCAATATATTATCGTCTTTTTTCTTTAAAATATCGATACAAAAATCGTTTTTAATCAAATATTCTTTAACTTTTTCTTTCATTATACAACTTTTGCCTTTTCTATGATTATTCCTCCTTTGTCTGATTTTTTACCGATGATCATTACAGCTGCACCTATATATAGACTTTCTTTATTATTTTCCCAAGAATCAGAAAAACAAAACAGATTATCTATTTCTCCAGTTTCGTCTTCTCCAACCAAAACAGCCATCGGTTTTCCCTTGTTGGGTCCGTTCTTAATAGTATACTCGTTTCTGTTGGTGATTTCCAGTAAAATCCTGACATTTTCTCCTTTGCCTTCCAAAAACTCCTTAACGGTCATGTTCCCTTGGTAGTTCGTACAGTCGTCCAGGATCGTCGTTGTGAGATTAACGCCTAATAGCTGCTTTTCGTTCGAAGCGATCTCACTGGGCATGTCTCTTAGCTCGTAAGAAGGTTTATTGAGACTGCTGATCAAGTCTTTGATCGTCAACAGTCTTTTTTTATTAGATGGTCCGCCTTCTTTTCTTGGTACTTCATTAAGTAATTTTAATCCTTTTGAAAAAGAAGAGTATTTATGAATATTTTCTCTCATCCATTTTTTTTCTCTTTCTACTAAAGATGATAATATAGAATATTCAAATAACTTCTTTCTTCTATCTTTTCCAAAAAATCCAACATTTATTAAATTAGTTGCTATCGTTTTTGAAACAGAATCTAAAACTAAAATAATTGTCTCAAGCCATGTTAATTCTGAAATACTTTTATTAGATATTCTTTCTGCTTCTTCTATTGTTGCAATAAACTTTTTTGTATTATTTAATCCTATACCTTTTATATTATGTATTCCAAAATGAATACTATTTTTGCCGCTCATTCCAAACTCTCCGAAATTTCCTAATCTTAAAGATTTTAAATTTGGAGTTTCTAAGTTTATACCAAGTCTTTTAATATCAGAACTCAAATGTTTAATTTCATATTTTTCATCCTGCTTTTCATTAGCATAATATAAAGAAGCTGTAAAAAAATGTAATGGAAAATGAGCTTTTACATAAGCGGTTTGATAAGAAATAGTTGAATAGGCTACTGCATGTGAATTAGAGGTTGCTATTCCATTAGCATAAAAAATATGATTATCACTATTTACTGTAATATCCATACATCTCATGGTTCCTATTTTAGTAACGTTTTTTACTTTTGATGAATCAGTAGAAACTTTTTTATGACAGATTTCAAAACCTTGTCCTATTATCTCATACAAAGGTCTTATTTTACCATCAGAACACATAAATTTATGATTAAGTGTACAATTTATTTGATTTCTATTTTCTAGTTCTATTTCATAGACTTCTTGATCTCCTTGATCAATTATATCTATAACCTCTATAAATCCATCGGGACTATTTACAAAGTCTCCAATTTTTAATTCTTCTAATGTTTTATAACCATTTTTAGTTTCTGTAACAGTTGCAGGATCTAAACAAGCGTTGAACAGATATTTTTGTCCTTCTTCAATCCAGTCAAATATTTGATTCGCTATTTCGTCGTTAACAATACCTGTTTTCTTACAACCCTCTATAAATTTTAGTTTAATCTCTGCCATAAGAACAGAATCTTTTTTTCCGAGAGATTTTCTTAGTGATTCGCTTTCTTCTTCTGTAAAACCAGCTATTTTTTTTACAATCAAAATAGACTGTTCTTGAAATTCTAAAACTCCAAATGTGGATTCTAAAACTGATTCTAGACTAGGATGAATATAACTAATTTTATCTTCTTTGTTTTTTCTATCTACATAATGCTGTGCCAAAGATTTTCCATTTAATAATCCATGAAGACAGCCTGGTCTCATAAGACTAATTAAAGCTGCTGTATCATCGATATTATCAGGCTTTACTTTTTCAGACCATTCTTGACCAAGTTTATTTTCAAGTTGGAATACACCTTTAGTTTTCCCAGATTTAAATATTGACCAAGTTTTAGGACAATCTCTCAAATTATTATAATCTAATTTTATAGAAGGAAGACTATCTTCTTTTTTAAGTTCTGTTCCAAGTTGTTCAAATTCACATCCGCATTCTAATGTATATTTCACTTAGCAAAAGCTCCTTTAAATTTAACTCTCTTACCCATAGATCTTTGTAATGATAAAAATTTAATAAATAAATTTGCACCGTCAATAACATCTTGTAAAGCATCATGAGCATTATCTTTAGACATAGCAAAATAATCCCTTAATGAATCCATGCTATATTTTGTAACCTCTTCTGAATTTTCAAACCATCCAAGAGCTATCTTAAATAAATCAAAGTTATATATCGGATGAAACAAATTTTGCTTTTGATACTCTTTATCAAATGGACCAAATTCTGAACATAGTCTATTGATTATGATATCGTCGAATCCATTGTTATTGAACCCAACCATAATAGGTGCTGTCCATTTACTCTTTTTATAATTATATTGATTAACATAATTAACAAATTGATTCCAAACTACTTTTGGTTGCTTTGCAGCAAAAATTTCTTCTCTCGTTTTCTTATTTACTGCTAACGCTCCATCTTCTATAATATCTACACCTTTAGACTTTGCGTCCTGGTCATTAAGAGCAGACATCATAGAATTAAATTCGCTACCAGGAATTATTTCTAATTTCCTAGAATGAATAGCTACAGCAGCTAATTGAATAGGTTGTGTTGTATGTGCGTTTCTAGAACCTGTTTCAAAGTCATAGAAAATATAAGTTCCGTGTATCATTCAAAATTCCTTAATGTAAAATATTTTTCAAAATCTTTTTCATAAATTATAAAACCTGGTTTATTACCCATATATCTTATATTGATTAACTTTTCTTTTTTTACTATATTATTAATAGATTTAGTATTTATAATTGCCCACTTTATGTTTTTAATATTATTAATTATTTTATCCCAATGTTTATCAAAGTCTGTATCTTTTGGCTGCTTTAATGTTTCTTCTCCAGAATTATAAATTAATAAAATATCTGCGGATTGTTTAATATAATTAATTAAGTCTGCATTTTTAAAAGAGACTTTTCCTTTTGTTGGACACCATTTAATTTCAAGTAAATGGTCCTTATTTCCAGTAATTATGAAATCTGCATTTCCATTACTTTTTTTTTGATATTCTCCAGAATTATCTATTCCGTTTTCCTTATAAGAAACGGTATCTGGATAAATATTTGACTTTTTAATAGAATCAAAAGAATGTTTCATCCATAGATTTTCTATCATTGTTCCAAATTTAATATCTTTTTTAAACTGCTCTATCGTTCTATTATCAAATCTCGACATAATTATTCCTAACCGAAGAAACGAATTCTGTTGCAGCTTCTTCCGGTGTATCAAAATGCATTATTTTTTTTGTTTTTTCATTGATAACTTGAAATATGGTTTTTTCAACTGCTTTTCTATGAAAAGAACATATACAAATATCTTTATATTTAAGTTCAAATCCGTACTTGATAAAGTCTTTTACATAATTTTCTAAGTTTTTCATTTTTTCCTATCTTACTATTTTGCCGTATTGAAGTAAGTCTTGAGTAGCCATCAGACGATCAAGTGTCAATAACCCTAAAATATCGAACTTTAGATTTCCTGTTTTTTCTAAATCAGACATTTCTAAACCTGCTAGTTTTTTATTAGAATCTGACTTATCAACAGCCATTGGACATTCTTCACTTAATGTATCTCTTGATATAACAATACCAGCTGCGTGTTTTCCAGAAGACTTATATGTTCCTTCAAGCTTAATAGCTTGTTCAAAAAACATCGCATAATCACCTTCTAGTTTACCTTCTTTATTTAATCTACAATAATTTTCTATTTTTTTGGGTTCATTTTCTAAAGTCCATAATAAAATCGATCTAACATTCATATCTTTTAAAAATTCATCGATTTCATGTTCTTTTGGCAATGCTTTTGTCATATCGTTAGATGTTGAAAAATCACACGCTTCATGAACTTTTAAAACTTCTTTTAAAGCAGAACTACCTTGAAGCCTACCAATAGTTATCATTTGAGATACTCTATGTTCGCCGTATCTTTTTTTAATATATTGGATTACGCCTTCTCTTTTCTTAACAGGGAAGTCTATATCAATATCTGGATATTCTCCCTTTAAAGCACGACCTTTATTAAAAAATCTACTAAAAATCAGATTATGTTTTATAGGATCTATTTCTGTTATATCAAGTAAAAATGCTACTAAACTTCCAGAACAACTTCCTCTGCCGCTTCCAACCAACCAATTTTGATTCTTTGCATATTTAACATAATCTTGAACAATTAAAAAATAACCAGAAAGATTTGCTTCTTCAATAATAGCTAATTCTTCTTTTACTCTATTACCATAAATTTCTTTGTTCCATTGATAATTATATTTCTTTCTCCAACCTTCTTTACATAAATGCCTAACATATTCAATCTCAGACATTCCATCTGTCCATTCAAAATTAGGTAGTTTTGGAGGATGAAAAACATCGAAATTTTCACACATGTCATTTAATACATTCGTGTTTTCTATTTCTTCTTCAGTGTATCCCAAATCAGATACATCTACTCTAGTATAAAACTGATCAGATATGAAAAAATGCTTATAAGAAAAATCTTCGTTGTTTTTTAATTTCTTTTCAATTTTTGGTAATGTAGTTTTTAATAAAGAGCAAATAAGTATTTTGAGTTCTTCAGAGTTTTCTTTTTCGTGATAAAAAGATTCTGCCGTAGCAACACATTTAATTGAATTTATTTTAGAGATTTTCCTTAATAAGTTATTTATCTTTTCTTTATTTGGTAAGATCTTTTCTTCTACTTTATCAATACAGTAGAATACTTCACAAGAAATTTTTAAAAACTTATCTGTAATAAAAAGTATACGCTTTTCACTATCATTTGTTAGATTTCCTTCTATAATTACTTCTTTTTCAAAGAAAGAATCATTACCTCCTAATAAAACTATATTATCTGAATTTATACCATTTAGTAAATCATTTAATTCTAACAAAGGTCCATATTCATCAGAATTTACGCTTGACAAAGAACTTAACTTAATCATGTTTTTTAAACCTTTTTTATTTTTAGCTATTATAGTTATATAACCGCTAGAATCTTCTGATTTCACTCTAAAAGAGGAACCAAAAATTGGTTTAATATCATTGTTTTTAAATTCGTTATTTACTCTTACATAAGATGTAAGATTATTAAGTTCACAAATTCCAAATGAACTTATACCATTTTCTTTTGCTTTTTTTGCTAAAATCTCTGGTTTTGAAAAACTTTGCAAGAAAGAAAAATGGGTTGTATTTTTAATATTTATCCACATTATCCTGGGCTTTCATAATAATTGACATCAAAATCTTTTCCTGAGTGTTTTTTAACAACGTAATCAATACCATGCTTTTTAATATCTTTATGAATTGCCATGCATGTATTTTCTTTTCCTATCTTAGTTTTATAAAAATGGCATAATCTAGTGCATTTAAAAGATTTTTGAGAAGCATCTTGTAATTTAGGTACTTCACAGTTTTTTATTGTATTAAAAGTTTCTTTTAAAATCTTTTTTAATTGTAAAATATCTTTATGTTCAAAACACATACTAAAAGGCCCACCATCTCTTACAAAGAAGATAGTTAAAATAATCTGTTTTGCCTCTGGAAATAATCTATGTGCTGCATAATGATATAATAATAACTGAGTATCATTTTGCAACTTTTTATAATCCTTTTCTTTTCCTGTCGCCCAATCTAGTCTTTGTCCTGTATTATGAGTAGGAATAAAATTCTTTGTACATAAATATGTATTACTAGGACTATCTACAGATATACATTGAGTTTCTCTGTCTTCTACTTTTCTTATACTTTTAATTTCTCTTACGCTAGATTTTCCAAGTCCCCATTCTTTTTTTACTCTATTATGTTTTCTTGGTAATGAAAATGGATTAATATCAACAGGTTTAAAAAATATAGGAGAGGTATTAGCCCCTAAACCAAACGCCATTCCATTTACTGCTTGATATGGCTTTTGCCCTAAAGAAAGTAATAATTGTTTTACATCTTCAGGAAACTTTTTATTACTGTTTGTAATAACAACTTGTTTTCTGGCTGAATTAATATATCCCTCAGAATCTAAAAGTCCTCTTAAAAGATCTAATCTTTGTTCAAATGATGCTCTTAAATATATTTGTGGAATATGTTTATTATTTAAAACATTTAACTCTTTAAAGATATTTGCTGTATTTAATACTGTTTTTGAATACAGCACCTTTTGGTTTTTTATTTTTTTTCTTTTATTTTTAAGAAGAGAATATCCTTTTGCTTTTATTTTATCAAAAATAAATTTATCACCACTTATTATTTCACCTAATTTATTTTTTTTGTTTCCTAACCAAACTCCAAATAAATAAGGATCTATTGGTAAGTCTATTTTTTTTGTTTGTATAGGTTTTGTTAAACTTATTGTATCGCCAATTTTTAATTTTGTAATTTCTACAGTAGTACCATCATTTAAATACCATAAATGTTCATTATCGCAAATTACGGTACTTTTATCATCAAAAGTAATTTTATAACAAGGTTTTATTTTTTTACTCGATTTAACAAGAACTTTTGTTTCATTTCCATTTATATCAAATACTAAATCTCCTATTTTTAAATCTCCCATAGTTGACCACCCATTTGGCGTTGGGATTTCAGTTTCTACAGGAAGACCTTTATAATCTACTATTTCATAAATACCGTCTCCTAAATCAGTAACACAGTCGATTGTCCCCTTAATAGAAAGATTTCCTTCTATAAGTTGATTTGTTTTTGGGTCATTATATTTAAACTTTGCCCAATCATCTTCTATAGTTAAATCAAAATGAGGTTCTGGATAAACAATATTACTTTTACGTGGATCAAACTGTCCGTTATTATGTTCTAAAACCATCCAAGACCAATTAGTACAATCTTTGAAATCTACAGGCTTCCATTCGTGGTGACTATTTTGCTCTACATAATAATCATATGATAATCGAATAAGTTTTTCAACAAGATCAACTCCGTATCTTTTACTTTTATATGGTAATTTACAAGGAGTTATATATGTACTTTTATTTATTCTTGTTTTATTTATCGTTTCTGTTTCTAGATCGCTTAATTCGTAAGGCTTTAAAACATCTTTTCTGATGATATTTTCAATAACTCCAAGAGCGTCGTCTTCAATAGAAAATACATCATCTTCGCAGTCTTGCATTTTCTTTTTTATTAAAGCTAGACATTCCATTACTTTGTGAACAGTTGTTCCTTTATCAGCTTTTTTATTACTTGGACTTTTTAATCCTAATCCATAAGTTAAAAAATATTGATGTTCACAAAAAGAAAAATTAGAAATAGAACTGCTGCGAAGATACGAAACTATCATACGTCTCCTTCTTTAAAAATAGTGTCTGTATTAGCCACTCTTACTGGCGGCTCATCTTTTACGGGAATATATTCATCCACAAAATCCCATTCTACCAATTTTGGATAAACGTATTTTACTAACGTGTCATATATAGTACGATCTTCATTATCGATTATTAAATCAAAATTCTTTTCGCTTACATCAAGCATTTCTGTTTCCGAATTATGCTTATCTCTTGGTCCATTTTTTAATGGCTTGACATAAATAATTTTAGTATTTTTATTACGCTTTTCTCTTAAAAACATAATTTCGCTTCTAAATCTACAATCTGTAATAATTGCAAGATCAGGTTTTTCAACTCTAATATCATTCATTGCTCTAGAGATCCAACAGTTTGGATCAATATGACGAAAAATATCAGTTCCGACTCTTTGCATTAATTCTCTATTTGATATAAAACTATTTTTTCTATTTTGATCTACCAACTTTTTAATTTCCATAGGTGCCATAAATCTAAATAGATCTTTCCATTTAACGGATGTTGAATAATTTTTTTGCAAATCCGAACCATTTAATACATCAAGACTAATCCCAAATACTAAATTAATAACCATTTTAAGACGTTCTGCAAAACTATAACATTTTACAATAGGCCAAACATTATTAGAAAAATAAGAAAAATGTTCGGGTTCTCTACTGTAAAGATTTAAAATCCCTTCTCCTATTTTAGTATTTCCATTTTCATCTTTCCACTCAGCAGGAACTATTAAATCACCTTCTTTACTAATACCAAAATTATCTACTAATCCATTTTGCCTCAATAAAAAACCGGTAACAAAGTTTCCTATTGTAGTTTTTCCAGTTTGTTTGCTTCCGCAAATAACAAGTATTTTTTGTGATTCTGTTGCCATTTATTATAGTCCTATCTTTTTATAAATTGAATTAACTAATTCTTGAATTTTTTCTTCTTTTGTATCTTGAGGGTCTTTATCATTACTTATAGAGAAAATATTAAAATATCTACCAAGTTCTTCTTTAACAGAATCTGCAAATTCTTGCCCTGCTTTGTCTGGGTCTGCAAATATTATTATATTCATAATACCGCTATTTATAAGAGTATTTTTTTGATTTACTTTAATTTTTGAACCAAAACATCCTAAAACATTATTGAATCCAGATTGAACTATACGCCAAACATCTCCTTGTCCTTCTACAAGAATAACAGTTTGTGTTTTTAACATTTCTTCTTCAGCAAACCAGTAATTAAAAAAATAATTTTCGGCTCTAAAACCTGGACTATTAATCCATTTCGCACCAATATATCTTTCTAATTTTGTTTCTGGACATCTATTATTTCCATCGTGATAATATTTACATTTATCGCATTTTTTATTAAGGGATCGACCAACACAACCTATAACAAATTCTGCTCTTTTG
>Ga0105050_10007966_pt1 | contig 12401 bp, 5 predicted proteins | sample FRY01_FD_78088 | JGI IMG/M metagenome (GOLD analysis project Ga0105050, IMG submission 78088) | Freshwater microbial communities from Lake Fryxell liftoff mats and glacier meltwater in Antarctica - FRY-01 | ecosystem: Environmental > Aquatic > Freshwater > Ice > Glacier meltwater ... | reverse complement strand
TTTTTCATGATTTTTTTTTCAAATAACTGAAAATTGTAATCAAAATATTGTTCACTGGAGAGATCCTCCAGTTGATATAATGAACTGGAGACTTCATCCAGGGCGCCATGAATAAATCAGAGAACTTCCAATTTTCAGGTCACGAGACCTTTCCTTTGAGACAGCTTTGGCTGAGAAAGGCATATAAAGCGGTCAAAGGCTCAGAGCCTAAAATCCCGAAAATAACTAAAAGTATTTTTTCTGATGAAAAGGCTATTAGTAATTTTGGTGTTGGAAAAAACATGGTTTCATCAATACGGCATTGGGCTTTAGCTGTTGGTGTGATCGAGGAAAACCATGAAATTGGCTACAAGGTTACGGCCCTTGGCGATGCACTGTTTAACGATAATGGTCTAGACCCCTACCAAGAGCACCCCTCAACAGCTTGGTTAATTCATTGGAATTTAGCAAGTAAAGGTGACCGCTCGACGACTTGGAAATGGCTTTTTAATTATGTTATTGAGCCCACTCTAGATACAGAACACTTAATTATTCAGCTACAAAACTTCGCCAACGATAATGAATACAAAGTTGCAAATGCAACTCTTAAGCGAGATATCGAATGTTGCTTAAGAAGTTATGTTCCTCGCGTTGCAGGGGATTCTCCAGAAGAGATCTCAGACACTGTTTTAGGGGAATTAGCACTTGTGCAACAAATCGGGCGAGGTCAATTTGAATTTAGACGCGGCGCCAAACAAACGTTGAGTGATAACCTTTTTGCATACTGTCTTGTCGACTTTTGGGACAGATATTCCCCAGAAACAAAAACATTATCATTTGAAGCTATTGCCCACGAGTATGGCTCACCTGGTAGGGTTTTTAAATTAGACGAGTTTAGTGTTGCAGATAGAGTTCAGTCTTTAGGTGACAACACAAAAAACCAATTGACTTGGTCTGATACTGCAGGCATGCGGCAAGTTATTAGAGGTCAGATTAAAAAAGATAAGCTGTTGGAAAACGCATATGTTTGAAAAATTAAATTCCAATGTCACGATTTCGCGTCAATTTTTAAAATCAGTAAATCTAGAGGCTGACCTTGGTAGAACTGATGCGCTGCAGGGTTATCTTTGCCAAGACACTGCTAAAAGTCTTGTTAAGAATATGGCACATCACTTAAATAACACCAGACAAAAAGCTTTTACATGGACTGGGCCGTACGGTGGGGGGAAGTCATCATTAGCGCTTGTGCTTTGTTCTTTAGTTTCTCCCATTACTAAGTTAAAAACAGAAGCAAAAAAGCTTTTGCAACTTGAAAACTTTGATGAAGTCGAACTTGCATTTGGTTCTTCTAAAGAAGGCTGGCTAGTTTTGCCTGTAGTTGGAAAGAGAGATAGTGCAATTAACGCGATATCAAATGCATTAGATAAAGCAACTGGTACTGTAACTAAAAAGCCAAAGGCGACAGGTGTTATTGAACGTTTAGCTTCAGAAGCCTCTAAACGCAAGACAGATGGTGTTCTTTTATTAATCGATGAACTTGGTAAGTTTTTAGAGTCTGCAGCACACACAGGTGAGGACATTCATTTCTATCAAGAGTTGGCCGAGGCCGCTAGCCGTTGTGAAGGAAAACTAGTTGTTGTGGGTATTCTTCATCAGGCGTTTGAGCAATATGCCATTAGACTTGGAAGGGAAGCCAGAGATGAGTGGGCAAAAGTACAAGGTCGTTATGTTGATATTCCACTTGTAACAGGTACAGACGAAGTCATTGAACTGGTTGGTAGGGCAATTAGCAAAAAAAATCAGCCCAACCCATTAAAATTATTTGATAAGTTTTCTAGCACTATTGCAAACGCTATCATTAAACGAAGGCCAAATGCTCCAGCAAACATCAAAAAATCACTGGTAAATTGTTGGCCTTTACACCCAGTAACTGCTGCCTTGCTTGGACCGATATCGAGAAAAAGATTTAGTCAAAATGAACGTAGTGTTTTTGGGTTCCTTGCTTCGGCTGAACCTTTAGGCTTTACTGATTTTTTAAAGTCAATGCCAAATTCTGAATTAGCGCTCTATGGCCCCGCTAGATATTGGGATTACCTAACAGCTAATATGGAGCAATCTATTCTTGCGTCATCAGACGGTCATCGCTGGGCAGCTGCAAAGGATGCAATCGAACGAACAGAAGCTAAAGAAGGTTGCACTGAAATCCACATTCAACTTTCAAAAACCATAGCGCTAATTGATATGTTTAGAAGTGGTTCAGGCTTAGCAGCAGAAGATTCAGTAATTGAAACATGCATTGAAAACGCAAACTCTGAGAGCGTACATTTAGCACTTCGTGACTTGTCTAACTGGTCAATTCTTGTATTCCGCAAGCATATAGATTCATGGGCAATTTTCTCTGGTAGTGATTTTGATATTGATGCTTCTATAAGCGAAGCTAGAAACGATTTAGGTGACATAAATATTAGGCAGCTTATTGAGCTGTCGGAATTAAATCCTATTGTTGCCAAGAGGCATTACCATTTAAGTGGCACTCTTCGCTGGTATACACGTGCATTGATTGAGGCTAAAACTGCCAATGAATACTTAGAACAATTTTCTCTTAAACCTGGCGCAGCAGGTGAATTTGTTCTTTTTGCGCCTAGCGCTGAATTTAGTATTCGACAAAACAAGATTCTTGTAAAAACATTGTCTGAAAAATTTACTAAATTACCAATTGTTATCGGCTTTGCTCGAAATTCTGCAAAAGTACATGAGTTCGGAATGGATCTCGCCGCGCTAGAGCGAGTACAAAAATCTAGGCGTGAGCTTGATGGAGATACTGTAGCCAGAAAAGAAGTAAACAGTAGGTTGGCTGCTGTTAAATTTGAATTAAGTGAAGAACTTAAAAGCTCATTTGATAAGGCTGAATGGTATAAGAATGGCATTGTAATTAATCGTGTTAACAAGGGCACACTTTCATTTATAGCTAGCAATTTAGCTGACGAAACATATTTTTCTACGCCTTACATTCAAAATGAATTGGTTAATCATGAAACCATTTCTGGAAACTCTGTAAAAGCTAGAAAATTGCTTATGTACAGAATGCTCGATAGATATGGGGAGTCTCGTTTAGGTTATGAGGGCTTCTCATCTGATGCAGGACTCTTTTACTCAATTATTGAAGCGAACCAACTCTATCAGTGGATAACAGGAAAATGGGTTTTTAACACTAACGAAAAGCAAAGTGGTTTAGGGGGGTGTTTCACGGCCCTTTGGAAAGCAGCTGATTTGGTCTTCAAGGCCGACCAAGAAGCCGTAACACTTACAAAGCTTTATGAAGTTTGGCAGTCCCCACCTATTGGGGCTAAAAAAGGTGTTTTACCTTTATTCGCTCTTATATATTTCTTAGCAAATAGGCAGCATTTAGGTCTTTATATTGAAAATACTTTTATTCCAGACTTAACTGAAGCTTATCTTGATGAATGGATGCAAGATACAAATAGGGTAGCGTTTAAGTTTGTTGAAATTAGCGAAAAACGAGAAGTTTTTTTAAGATCGTTAAGCACTTCTCTGGCAAAGAGTCTTGGAAAACAGATTATTGCAAGCCCATTAGAGTCTGCAAGGGGTTTAGTAAATTTGATCGCCACACTTCCTGGCTGGTCAAAAAGAACAACAACTGTTTCTGTTGAAGCCCAAAGGCTTCGAGTAGCAATGCTAAAAGCCAACGACCCAATTAAAGTTCTTTTCTCAGATTTGCCTAATTTATTGAATCCAAAAAATGAGTTGGATTTGGTTGAGATCATTTCTAATTTAACCAAAGAACTACAAAACGCATATCCGAAAATGTTAGATAAATTTAGAGAAATACTAAATAAAGCGTTAGATAATAATGGAGATATAGAAAAATTAAATATAAGGGCAGAAAGTATTAAAGGAATATCTGGTGATTTTGGTGTTGATGCATTTGTAGCTCGCCTGTCTGTCTACAAAGGTGATATCGAGGGACTTGAAGGTCTGCTATCGACCACAATCAACAAAAACCCAAAAGACTGGGTAGATAGAGATCTAGATGCTGCCATTAACGCGTTAGGTTCAACCTGCAATACGTTCAGAAAAGTTGAGTCGCTTAATTCTTTGCGCAATAAAAATGCAACTAGGAATTCTTTTTCATTTGTCTACGCTGACCCAAAGCAGCAAACCATTTCGAAAAATTTTGATATCTCGAATGACAAGCTTCCTGAATTAAAAGTTATTTCAACCGAGCTACTTAAAAACTTAAAGAAAAAAGGTTTGAATCGAGATGAAATTCTTGCAATATTTGCAGAAGCATGTTCTGAAACAATAAACGTAAAAGGCTAAAATGGACAAGCACGTTTTAGGTATATCTGGCGGAAAAGATAGTGCAGCGTTGGCTATTTATATGGCTCAACACTATCCCGAACTAGACATTGAGTACTTCTTTACTGACACGGGGGAAGAGTTGCCAGAAGTGCATGAGTTCCTAACCATGCTAGAGGGCTTTTTAGGCAAGCCCATTACTAGACTAAACCCTCATCGCAATTTTAAATTTTGGCTTCGAGAATACAATCATTTCCTACCATCCGCTCAAACTAGATGGTGCACACAGAAGTTAAAACTTGAACCCTTTAGACATTGGGTAAACCAATGGATTAAAGCTAAGACGATAGTTCATAGCTATGTTGCAATTCGAGCAGATGAAGACTATCGAGAAGGTTACAACCCAAACAATGAATTTCTGCAGGTCAAATACCCTTTTAGAGAAGATGGCATAGATAAACAAGGAGTATTTGACTTGCTCGAAGCTTCAGGAATAGGCCTCCCTAAATATTACGAATGGCGCTCAAGAAGTGGTTGCACTTTTTGTTTTTTTCAGCAAAAAATTGAATGGGTTAGACTAAAAGAAACACACCCCGTAGCGTTTGAAGAAGCAAAAGCGTTAGAAAAAAGTGCAGAAGAACATGGTTCGCCATTTACATGGACACAAGGTGAATCTCTTGCAATGCTTGAGCGCCCAGAGCGAGTTGCTCAAATACGTGAAGACTTCAAGAAAAGGGTAGCAAGAAATGAGGTACATAAAGTCAAATTTGCCAACCCGCTCAGATCTAACTTAGTCGATATTGATGATTTGTACGATGCAGATGAAGGTAATAACTCTTGTAACGTTTGCCATAAGTAATCATTACTTTCGCTTTTAGATTTACTTCGTATTTTAGGCATTTGAAAATAAAAAAAATATTTTCTTGCGAGTTATGTTACCTTTATTAATCTGATAATTATTATTTTATGAGCTCATTTTTATAGGTAGGTAATATCAATTGTTATTTTGATGAATGAGGCTTTAACCAAGTTCGAAAACAATCAGAATATCAGATGAAAAGGGACTTTATATGTCTAACGCTTTTATTGCATACCTCAACTCGTTGCATAATTTAAGTGCGGATGGGTCTAACGCACTAGCCGAGTCTCAAGCGCTCAGCCCCTACTTTTCAGAACTATACGAGAGGCTACCTGTCAGCCAAAAAATTGTAGATCTTTTATGTAGCGACGAAGATCGCGTTGTTGTGCTTACCGGGCACGCAGGTGATGGCAAATCAACAATTGCACTTGATGTGCTAAAGAGCGTTCGAAATTTTCCTATTGATCAGCCTTTAACGAAACCGTTACTAGAGCGTGAAAGTGATACAGAATCTAATGTTCACATAGTTAAGGATATGAGCGAGCTCAGCTCAACACAACGGAAAATGTGGCTTAACGAGGCTTTTTCTAAAGACGGAAGTTGGCTAATAGTCAGCAATACAGGCCCTTTACTGCAAAGCCTCAAAGATTACGGTGAAACCACCTCGGAAGGGTGCATTGCAGAGAGCCAAATTCTTGATTGTCTAGATGCAACTTTTGAATTAGAAAGTATCGAGCATTGCGTAATTACTCATTTCAAAAAACCACTAACAATCATAAATTTAACTAAGCTTGATAATGCTTCGCTAGGAGCAAAAATTCTCGGAAACCTTATAGGGCACTCAGGATGGGCCGAGTGTGAAAAATGTGCTGTCGCCAGCGGCCGTCCGATTAATTTAAATAGAAACGCTCTCTATCAAGCACGCGAGACAGTCGAAGAACGTGTGCGTTGGATGTACACAAGAATCGGAGCGTATGAAAAACGACTTACAATTCGGCAAATGGTTGCGCAACTATCCCTGAGCACCACAGGCGGTACTGCCTGCATGAATGAAGCACGCTATCAAGAAAATCAAATCGAAACAAATCAAGGGCTTCAAGATGTCCTATTCAGTGAAATTTTCTTTGGAAATAGAGACGGTAAACCTTGGCCTGAAACGGAAGGTCTAGAGGCCATTGCTGCCACACAAAAGACGTGTTTTGGCGGTACAGTGAATGTAAAATTTGAAAGGGAAATTGCGGTAACATCTGGCCTAGGATGGGCTGTTCTTCCTGTGTCCTTAGAGAAACTTGAAAGCCAGTGGAGATCTCGAGCTGCGGCCGCGAATGCTGTACGTTGGAGATACGCTCTACGTAGAATGGCCTATATGTTTGGAACTACTAGAGAAGGCAAGTCTGAGGATGCGATGCAATTTCTCGACGGTTTTCTTCAATCCCCCACATTAAGAGATTTTGATCTATGGCAACAAAACAAAAGGGCAACCCTAACCAAGCAGCATAGTGCGCGACTTCGAACCTCCTGCTTAAGGTTTTTGCTTGAAGCCTACTCCGGTTTTAGTCCCGGCCAATTCATCAGGAATGATAAGCTTTATATAACGCTTCGTCGACCCGATCAATCAGTAATTCAGCCAACGCAGCTCGTAATCAAAAGATTAGATTCTCGTGAGTTTGAACTCGATTTATTAGATGGGGTGCTGAAATTAGTCCATCGGCCGTCTAAGGCGGAGCTCATTTTGACATTGCCTCTTCTAGACCTCATTCAAAGACGCGACCAAGGCGAACTAGGTTCCGGTCTTTCCCCGATACATCAAGCCCGAATTGACAGATTCCGATCTGAATTATTGGCCACTGACGAAAGCAATCTCATTGATAATGAAATAGAGCTTCTTCGTGCAACTCTTGATGGCCAGATAGGGGTGCGAGTTCTCATGCTTGACGAAGAGACCACAAAACTAGCACTCTATTGAAAAGGTATAAACTTATATGGTGGAGCGTTACCCTAGCGGCGAACTTCAAGGCCGTTATCAAGATCCAGATAATGTAGCTATTAAATTATATGGCCGCAGATTTCACAAGGATCAAACCCCGGTAGAGTACCTAGCCGAGTTTCTTCTTGTTTTTACTTCTGCAAAAGTAAGCCAAGGTGAGAACGAGTTCAGCTTTAATTTGCCATCTGGACCTGCTGTTTATTGGCCAAAAGGCCACATGCCATTAAAGCTATTTACGTTTTTCCCTACATCTAAACTGGAAACACGACATCCCGTACACCAACAATCGTATATACAAGCAATAGAGCAGCTTCGCCATCAAATAGAGGGCTCTGGCATAGACAAGGAGGATGCAATAACACTGTTGCAGAGTCTGTTCTCAGGGTTTGTCGGAGTATCAAAAAATCGAACATGGGTCACACACAGCTTTCTTCCAGCCACGTCAGAATTGCTCGCTCGTGAGATTGATTGGAAGCATTCTGAAGCCGTAAGAAATCCCATTCGCGTCTGGGACGACACCACCGAGTACTTCGCAACAGATCGTCATAATTTTATGGCACGTGGTGGCGAGGTACTATTTCTGCAGCTGAGCAACCTGTTTTCGCAACCGCTCATGCATATAACTATGTGTGAAAGAAAAGAATATAAACACCTGCAAGAAAGATCGATTCCTGACCTGAAGGAGCGGATTGAAGTAAAGCTTAAGCAAGAACTTACCAGTTCCGCACCCGCATTAGATGCCCTTGGTCGCTTTATCGAAACAACACTAAGCGAGTACGACTTCGATGGTAGCAACAAACAGTCCCATCTAGGATGGGCTCCAGCAGAATCTCTTCCTGAAGCTTTTCTCTTTGCTTGCGAAATAGACAATATTATTGGAAGCAGCCTTGGCACACTAGAAAAATTTGAACTTATCCGCCAACTATGTTGCTTACACGTATTACGAAGTCTTTGCTTCCAAGCCAAACGATATGATCTAAACGAAAATATAACGCCTGGCTTTGTTGGCAATTACGCCTGGATCGTTTCAGATATAAGCGCGCCCCGTAGTGATCCCACGCGAATGCTGGCACAAAAATCCCTTTTGCAAATAGAAGGGATGTTGTTTCGAGTGCTTCGTATTATGGCAAACGGCACTCAAGCAGGGCATGAACAACTAAACGAAGCAGACAAGCACGGATTTCATATTTTTCGGAAAGTAGCGAAAGAAATTGAACTCGTGGTTCCACGCAAAGGCCAAGGTGCAAGATTCGCCTTAACTCCACAGCTCTTAAGGCTTCTTGTCGCCACGCTGCTGAGCCCTAACGAAAAAGTTCGACTTACAGAGTTCTACGACCGCGCGTTTGCTCACTACGGAATTGCACTTGGTGAGCGACAACTTGCAACTGCCCTTCGTTGGGGCAGTCCCGAATATCAATCAAATGATTATGCCGTTGCAGCTCAGACTGCATGGGTAGAAGAGGCACTTCGTCAAGGGGGGTTACTTGTAGAGCTCTCCGATGCGGTCTCAATTGTTCACAATCCGAGCTAAGCTACTTATATGAATCTTTATGCTGAATCACTCGCGAACTATTTGATCGATGAATGGGCTCGTATCGGCTCCAGCGATAGCGGTACGCCAGAGGCTCGTTTTATAATCCAAAGCTTAAGCCCAGAGTCCACTTTTGAGCTATTTTCTGCCTTAGAAAATCAACGTATCAAATGGATAGCTGAAAAGAGCGTTGCATGCCATTTCAAAGTAGCTAATGCCTTGTGGAGTGAGTGGCAGCAGAACACACCTGTAAAAGAACTCGATAAAGAAATGGCCCGTATGGGCGGAATCACAGCTAATGGGCAGCGAGCATGGATTGACGAAGAGGACAGATTGACGTGGTATCGAAGTAGAACTGCAGCGTCGGAACAATCTGATGGTTTATTAGTAGTGCTAGTTGGACTCAACCACGCCAAGGATCAAGGAGGTCTAAAAGACTTTCATCGCGTTGACGAAAACCGAATTTGGCATGAGATGGGCGAGAGCTTCATACCTTGGCTTCAACGAATTGATTCGGAATTAGCACTAGGAGCAACGGACATTGAGCTCGAACGATTCGACGCAACTCTTCAACAACTTTTTAAGCTGCGGCCAATGCGTCTTGGCCAGTTTGGAAACTTTATCGATAAGGAAATTATAGTTCGCAATACGTTTTTTAGCGTTCAACAAATCAGTGATTTTTTTCTTACGCGTTTACCACATTGGGGGATTCCTCCGATAATTATCAGTGAAGAGCTCTTCGCACGAAAGGTACGAGATACAGATATAAAGCTTGCCGATGAGTTCATTTCTCATCAAAGATACATGACAAAGGCGGGTCAAAGAAAGGATTGGAAGAAGATAACGGAATGGCTTGATGATCCAGAGTTCGTTATGCCTCAAACTATCAAAGAATCCTACAGATACAACGATGTGGACGAACTCAGGGAAACGCTTCGTCTATTTATTTATGACGCGGAGTATGGATCGCATTCGCGTCTTTTAAATACTGATGTCTCACAGCTATTAAATGTGTTGCGGCTAAAAGATGGGAATAGCTCTGAATCAAAATCCATACCTACTCTAAAAAGTCAGAGTCTCGAAGCATTTTTAGAGGCGATTTGGATAACGGTTGCCAATAGCCTGAAAGGCACCAGACCGCCGCTGACGGAACCTATCAATTCGATTGGAGTTCAAATCGACGAATTTCAGCACGATTTAGTTGCCGATGATATCCACGGTGAAGGGCCTGAGCAATTAGCGAAGAACCTGTTAAAGGGCTGCCTAGGTGGTCTAGATCAGTTGCTTTCGCACCTCGACTGCAAGGTTCCAACAAATTCGGAGCAAGCCAGAGAGCCTCGTGCACTATGGACAGCCAATGTACCCATCAACTTTACTTTTGATCTTGAAAAGGTCCATTGCTCAGTAAGTCGCGCCAACCCGAAGGTTCGCTTTAAAGTCACTGTTAGTGATGGTGTTAAAAGCACTCATACTCAGTTCTTTAATTGGGCGCTCGGCCCCAGCCAACCCGAACGGGTCCGATTCGAATGTGGGAAAAGGGTTTTAGACGATTGGATCGCGTCGAATAATTCACCGCGTTTTCTGCCCGCTTTCGAGATTTCTTCAGTGAGAATGACTGCCTTATATTTCGCCTCAGATGAAGAAGAGGCGAATAGACTTCTTACCCACGCAATGACCGGCCTAAAGCTGATCGACTTGTTAAAAGATTTAGATGTAGATCACATCGAATCTGATCTTTGGCATCAGGCGAAGGCACTTGTCGAATCCTATCGTGCCTGGCTGGATTCAGCCATCAACGAAGGATTCTTCACTTCATGTACGAAACACATCTCAGTCTTATTGAATAACTACATCGACCTAGCAGAAAGTACCCTCAATACCGATCGCTTAGGAAGCACAGAGTTATTACCACGTCTCTATAAAGCCTTTCTAGTTATAAATGAAAATGCGAAGCCTGACCGGCCCTATCTTCCGGCCGCAATAGTCTGGGGATTGTCTCCCGCAATGCTGGAGTTATCGCAAGCAAATGTTCGATTTCTATGTGATGGATTTTCTGAAGCAATCGGAGAGCTAGTGGCCAATAGGGCGGATAAAGCATTGTTTTCGCGATTAATAGACTTGGGGAAAATACAACGACCGCTTACAGCACTTCTCACAGATTCTGACCAACGCCTTTCCGCAACAGTTAAATCTTTTGGGCTTTTACACTATCTAGGCCCGGAGCCTAGTACCGATAGGAGCTTGGCAGTTCAATCACTGCTTCGAGAGGAGGAAAGTGACGACGACGGTGACGTTGGTGAATTCATAAGGTCATGCGAAGAAAAGCCTCTTGTGGAACGTGTACTAAGAGACTATCAACAACTTTATCCTGCGTCGGAGGATGGACTCCGCATACTCGCTGCAAATGTTAAAGAGTTATCAGAGATTCTTTCTGGGATAGACTTTTTCCTGAAAAGCTATCTTAAGGACTGCTCGCCAGAGTGGCCACCATTTAACTGTACAGTGATGGTTTATTCTCGATCTTCTTCACCGCTAGCAATAGAGAGCCAGCTAAAAATGTGGCGCGAGCATGTACTTGAGCACCAGCGGTCACATTCAGCCAGGCCTCTGAATTTAACTGTCGGGCATCGATATGCTCCCTTTGACAGACTCGAAGAATTACTCCACAAAGAATCACAACTTTATGACATTTCGTTCCTATTCCATTTCCTGAGAGATAGTCTGTCTGGGCGCGCTGATCCCGCCTTACCCTTTGAATATGAATTTGGTGGGTGGAATGGGCTTCAGTTCCCGATAGCGGAGTATCCAAGACCAATTAGGCATGCAAGGCGATACAGCAGGCAGAGCCTATTAAGTAATCGTCGATTACGGATACAAACGCGCCACGCAGACCTTTCTGCTCGCTTGGCCTATAGCCATAGCGCTAACTTAGATCATCTGATCTTCGGTGAGGTCAATTATCAGCCTTGGGCACCAATAGTTCAATCGTTACATAAGAAATCACATTGGGTTGCTTGCATAGACCCCTTTATCGATAAAGGCCTTCTATCGAGCGAACATTCAGGTGGGGTTCGAAAGATTGTCGGTTTCTCGTCTGGGCTTGGTGCTTATGGCGAGCTTAATGTAACTTTATCTACAGAGCAAGATACACTTAAACAATTGTCTGAGGCTGTAAAAGGTAAGCTAACCAAGCTTTTACCTCACCAAGACGCGGTTTCGTTTGAGACAATAGCCGCTCAAATTGTGCAGGAGTCCGAAGAGATTATCGGGCTTGCGTCATTACGTGCAGTAGTTGGAATTGATGAGAAAATCCGAGAAGTAATCGGTTTTGCCGCAATCCGAAGAGCTTTTCCTCGCGATGAGCACCCGATCTGTCAACTAGTTCCTATTGACTCTCTTCTTCATTGGTATGTAGGAAGCGAAGTTACGCAACGACCTGATCTACTACGTCTAGCGCTCGAGGTTCGTGAAGGCGACATCCCGCTAATACATGCTGCCGTTATTGAGTGCAAATTAGCGAACAAAAATCCTGATCGCCTGACTAAAGCCTGTGACCAAGTCCAGGATGGACTGCGCCATCTCACAACACTACTCGCACCAGTACGAAATGACTTGGATAGGGTAGGTTTCGACAGGAGATATTGGTGGGCACAGTTACACCGCGCGATAACTTCACGCGCCACGGTAAACGTTGCTGAACAAGAGTGGAAAAAACTAGAGCTTGC
>Ga0105050_10007965_pt1 | contig 12404 bp, 19 predicted proteins | sample FRY01_FD_78088 | JGI IMG/M metagenome (GOLD analysis project Ga0105050, IMG submission 78088) | Freshwater microbial communities from Lake Fryxell liftoff mats and glacier meltwater in Antarctica - FRY-01 | ecosystem: Environmental > Aquatic > Freshwater > Ice > Glacier meltwater ... | reverse complement strand
TCCTGTTGTGCCTTACAGTCCTACTGCCCTACTGCCCTACTGCCCTACTGTCCTGTTGTGTCCTACTCACCTACTCACCTACTCACCTACTCACCTACTCACCTACTATGGATGTATATGGATGTATATGGATGTATTCACCTACAGCGGATATCCAGCGGTCCTACGGCAGTCCCATACTCACAGCAAACCACGTGAGCAGTAGATACCCTGTACCTCCTAAAATTATTAAACAGATTAAGAATCGCATCATAGCACTATTATAGCACGAGGTTCTACGGCTGTCAAGCCACATTTAATGGTTGCTTTATACCGCACTTATAAGTATAATTGTTATAACGACCCAATATCAACCTATAGGAGACACAATGGCACACACTACAGCTTCATCTCGCAACACACACACGGAGCTCACACACGCTCAACCACAGACCCCGCACGATAAGACCGTGAGGGAATTGGACACACAAGTCACACAGGATAAACTTATGACGCTGGCACATTTAGGTGCTGTACCGCTGGGCACTCGTTTGATCACATTTTACAAACGCTATACCACCACATATGAGAATCAATACGTGATGCTGGTACCCACTCTCGCTGAGTTCCCTGATCACTTTGTTCACGCGGATGATTTTGAGGATGATGAGCTCGTGAGCCTCGAGGACTACGAGGGGGTGCCCACTGATCACTGGGAGGTAGACGAGGCAGTAGAGGGGATAGAGATCACAGAGTCGCACACCACCTACGACCCGCGGGATCCGTCACACATAGCGGCTGTACGCACCTATGTTAGAAGCCACATTTAAACGAGTTTCTGAGCAGGATGTATAAATACAATTGTTATAACGACCACAAACACAAGGAGCAAACAATGGCAAACAACAACAACCGTTATCCCCACACAACCGCAATCCGCGATCACCTCGGAGACGCGGATTTAGAACAGTTAGCACTGTTACATTTCTTACACGCACAGCGAATATTAGGTCAATTTGAGGGTGTGTGCTGGCAGTCTTTTAGACACAGGGTGATGACCGCACACACAGCCACGCATCGCGAGGAGGTGCTGGCAGGATGAGGGAGATCACATACGATTTAATAGAATGTAGGGTGCTGTACGCTCGTTATTTAGAGCGGCAGATCACACAGTTGTCACAGATATACCCCCAAGACACGGCAAGATCCACCACGATCACCCGTTTGATTATGGCAGGACTATGGCACAGGAAGATTGAAGCTGACACAGACACAGTGAGCTGTAGGTTGATTGAAGCACCCAAGGAAGCACCCAAGGAAGCACCCAAGGAAGCACCTAAGGAAGCACCTAAGGAGGCAGAAACACTCACACAGCGAGCCGCAAGAGTAATGGGTGACAGTTATACAGCACCTAAACCCGCACCCGTGCCGCAGAAAACAGACTATTCAAGTATGCTGTTTGAGGAGGTACAGTGATGCTGATACAAAAATACAGACCGCAATGGAAACACGACTACGTGTTCCCCAACCGCGAAACGTTACAGTTGTACGAGCGATGGCTGAAACGGGGGGAATTACCACACGTGATCATACACGGGCCTGTAGGCACGGGTAAAACCACGTTGATGGAAATCATCTTTAAAGCACTACAGATTGACGAGTCATACCATAATCTACTACGTGTAGATACAGCAGACGCGGGCAAGGATGTACGAGTGTTCAAGAAACTATTGACTGATTTTATAGATGGGCCTATGAGCTGGGTATTAACAGAATCACCGTTTGCTAAACAGGTTGTATTCATAGATGAAGCAGACCAGATGGTGCCCAACGTACAGCAATGGTTAAAAAGCAACATTGAGCGGACACAGCACAGGGTGACCTATGTTATGACCACTAATCATATTAAGGACATTGATGATGCTGTACAGAGACGCTGTTTGACAGTGAATCTTAAGTCGCATCACCCTAAGATCGTTCAACAGTTGCTACGTGACATAGCAGATAAGGAGGGGATATCAGCCAGTGATCTACAGATACAAACCATCGTAAATCGTAACGGCTCCAACATAGCCCGCAGTATCAACGATTTAGACAGCATATAACCCAGAAAGGTTAGGACCAGATCATTGTGACCAAGTGACCAAGTGACCTTACCAGATTCGGTAATACCAACTCGTAATGGTAATACCAGAATTCTGATTTCTCGTTTAAATTACCAAAAAAATAGTGTACCAAAACCAGGTTTTTACCATTACCAAAAAAATAGAGTACCAAAACCAGGTTTTTACCATTACCAAAAAAATGGTGTACCAAAACCGACCAAAACACCCAAAAGTACCAAAATGCCCAAATGCAACAGGATCAACTCATTACCAGACATGAATCACATAACTTAATTGAATTATTACCACCAATGCAAGTTCTACAGCGAGCACTGTGTGATACACAGTCCACATTACATCTCTGCTGGGTCGTTTCATTGTGTCCAAACCACCACAGAGTATCTCTCACCCCCGGTAACAGGCTCTATTTGATGTGGGAATGACAGGCTAGAGGGAAATACCACAGCATCACCTGCTTGTGTGAATCCACGTGGTACATATCTGCCTTGCCAGAAACTTAAACCACCACCTGTAAAATTATTATTCAACAGTATGCTGATGCTGAGAGTGCGTAATCCACCTGAATAATGATCAATGTGCTCTTTAAATTTGTGTCCTGCTTGATAACGTATCACCTGTATGCCTGTTATAGAATGCGAATTATGCTGAAAAGGATAATGTTCATTCACATGAGTTAAGGCCAGCTGGAGATTCGCAAAATTCGGTGCTCTTTGAGCGTTTAACATAGTGAAATGACAGGTCCTATGATCCGTCACAGCGTTGCTGTCGTGTCCTATTGCGGCTTCTGACTCTGCCCACCCTGTCCACGGGTCTGCGGACTCCGGCAGTGTGCGTAACCAACTCATCAGTTGCTCGCAGGTGTCGTTGCTCAATAAATTTTTGAAAGAAACGACATAGTCCTTGATATCAAGGCTATCCGCTATTTTCATTATCTACCGTTTTTCTCTAATCTATCTAATTGTTCGTACACACTGTACAGTTTTTGACGATGTATTTCACCCACTGGATCTCCAGGAGGCAGTTTGAATTTTTCATCCAGTCGCATATTTCTTATTTCTTCTCGCACGGTGTTTACATCCTGCATGGGTGCCGCACGTGTGCTGGTGATTGGATTGGGCATTTTGCCCGATTCCATTAGTGATTCTAAAAATTGTATGCCTTCTGCTGTGTCTATCAAGGGCATTTGTAGCACTCTTTCTGGTAGTGTGGTTGCAAACTTTCTCACTGTGTCCAAACGATCAGTGTAATCTGTTCCCCAAATTTTCTTAAGACTGCCTGCTTCTGCTTGTATATCCACCATAGGTGCTGATTGTAACTGTGATTGCATTTTAACAATTTGATCAGAATACAACGCTATTGCTGTTTTTACTTGATCCTGTGAGAACCCGGCTTTTTTAAATACCTGTGATATTTCCGCATCTATCTCTGGAGTTACGTCTTCTAATCCAAACTCTTTAGTCATAGACCAATCGTACTTTTCAGGCACTTTATTGGTAATTTTCTTTTCTAATTCTGAATAAGATTTTGCGAGATCTTCTGGTGTTTTAAATTTTTCTGGTAGCCATTCGGGTCTATCTTTACTCAATGCTCCATTTTCAATTTCAGTTGCTGAAGGCACAGTTTCTACTAGTGCTGTTTCTGTAGCAGTTATATCTACGAGATGTTCTGCTCCTGGTGCTGTTTCTGTGGTGGGTGCCGCTACTGTGTTATTCTGTTCCATTATAATATATGCTCCTTGTTGTCGTTGTTGTGGTTGTTAGATATATGTTTTTCGTTGCACATATTCTTAATTCTACGAATCAAATGTTGTTGAGCCACAATATACACTGCGGAATATGGATTAGGTGAATCCGATGTTATTCGAGTTTGATTGATGATTCTATCTAAATCGGCCAGCACTTCTTTACCAGCTGGGGATTCAAATATCTGACGATAGAATTGTTGAAGTTGCGTTATACTACGACTCATATTCTTTTCTTTTTGTTTTAGTTTAATTTACGTTCGCAATTATTTATCTACTGCTATTATAGAGCAGTGGGAGTTTGAGCATTTTGCTCCTGTAAACTCTGTGCAAGTTGTAGCATCTGCTGACTTTGTTGCTGTTGAGATTGCTGTTCAATTTCATCTCGTACTTGCATTTCTGATTTTATAACTTCAGGACTCATATCACCATCACGTAGAATTTTACGAGCCATTTTTTGTAGATCCACATTCAATATTGCGTTTGGACCCAGTGCTGATAGTTGTTGTAGTATTTGTAAATCTCTGGTAATTTCTGTAAGAGCAATACCTCTTTTTACCGCAGAATTTACTACGAGTTCTAATGCTTCTTTGCCTATTTGGATTTCTCCAATTTCACCTCTCATCATCAGTCTTATAATTAAATTACCCACTAATGGTCTTAAAAATTCTTGTTCTAATCTTAAACCGTATGGCCCAATCTTTTGAAAGAAGGCCGCTTGTCTTATTTGCACTTCTGCCGCTGTTTGATATGTGGGTCTATCTGGTGGGAGTATAACGTCATTAAACAGCATAGAACGTATCATGGTTCTGTGTTGATTTATTGTGGATTCTGTGATGTTGGTATTACCAGCAAAAGGTATTGCTTGTAATGGTTGATCCACTGTTACCACGTCTCCTGGTCTCAATTTCATATTGCCAAAATTAACTGCTGTGTCTGATGACACTTGCCACGCACCCATGGACATAAAAGCCGCTGATTGCATAAAGAGCATCTGTGCTTCATTGATGACTCTGATGTGTGGTAATGCCATTCTCACTGGTGAATCACCCCACATGTCAGATACTGTTTTACCAAATCTAAACACAGTAAACATCTGCACGGGCATTTTTGTTTCTTCTAAAATAACACCCTCTTTTTCCAATTGAACCACGTATGTGTAATCTTTTTGGTTGGGTTGTCGGAAACAACTCTCTAAAATTTTGTGTGTTTTAAAAGGATCTTTTTGACAGGCCTGTAGCATGGAAGATTCTAATTTTGATGCATATGTTTCTAATAGATAATGTCCTGGTAAAGAATGCGATCTAAACACAGTGTCCACTTCGTTTTTATGGTTATCTAAAAAATATAATTGTGATGATGGAATTGCTATAAAATTAACTTTGTTGTCTTCGTATGTGCCAATACAACCTACTCCTGATATAATAGCATCAGTTAATGCTTCAGATGCTGAAACATAAAAATTTGAATCACGTAATGTTTTAAACACAGTTCTGTTGACCACATCTAATTGTGCTTTAATATCGCTGGCTACTCTTTCTTTTAAATCTTCTCGCACAGACAAAGTAGCCCATTGCTGGTTTTGCGGAATGAGCAAATTTAAAATCGTTGATACTAAATTTTGTACACCTTCGGGTGCTGTAGAATCGTATATCTTACTTCTATCTGTGGTGCTGTTGTCTTTTCTATATAGATCTCTGTTTGGACGAGTGTATAAGAACGCTTCAGAAATTTCCGATTCGTGTTTATCTCGTTCAGTTTTTGCTAAACGATAGGCTCGTTGTATGAAATCTTTCATTACTGTTTTGGATAGAGTGTGTCAAAAGTATTACCCATCGGGTCTTCCCCTAACAGTCCCAGTCCACCTGTTCTTGAAGTTATTAGACTTTTATTGCCTCTGCTTCTTTTTCCTTCTAGAGCGGCTCTACGTCTCTCTGCCTCTGCTTTTTTAGCTGACTCAGTAGCACCTTGTTCTTGTAATCTTTGCTGTATCGCATATTGTTCTTCTGCAGACGGTTGTTTTGGCCCGCTCATAAATCCACCCATGTTAGTATCCTCCTCCTAAAAGTCTTAAAAAATTTACAGAGAATTCTTGTTGCCCCTGTAATAGATTTTTTCTTGCAACTCCGAGATCTGGTTGGCCCGGTGCTATGCCTAATGGTTGTCCTTGTTCAATTAAAACACCTCTGCCTCCTGATGCTGATTTTAATGCTCTGCCTGCTGATTTATAAGTGGTTGGACTTGGAGCAACAAATGGTGGTGGTGGGGGTGGTGGTGGTGGTGGGGGTGATCCACCTCTACCTCCACACATAGAAACAGGTCCAGAATATTCTTTGGATTCAGATTCTATGAGGTTATCGTATTTGTCAAAAACTATTTTCGAATAAATTTTCATCGTGTTCAAAATCTCTTTCGCGTGTGCGTGTGTTTTCGCGTGTGCGTGATTATATATATCAATTGATATAAATAATCTGTCAGTCAAATTATTTATCAGAATGTTGATCAATTGATCCTAAAACGGGCACCAACATTTTGCAACGGGTTAAACACCTTAGCCACCTTTGTGACATCCACCGCAATATTCGGTAAGTTGGAGATGCATTCTGCTGTAGCATCTATACAGTCATCGTGTTTCATACGTGGAAACGACTGTAATTCGTCTAAAAATAAAGAGTGATCACGTACTCTTTCATGAACAAATAACCTGCCCACTTTAATCAACGGCTCTAATATTTGAGCAATGAACACCATTTTATTTTTATTTCTAAATTTAGGAATTACTTGTACCATTATTTTCATTTCACGAGCAGTCCTACGCAACTCATTTGCAAGTGTTTGAGAAAAGTTTTCCTCAACAAACACGTGTGATATCTTGTGTTTGGCACAGGAAGAAATAATTTCGCGACACTGCCCTGTAAAATCTTTAGTTTCTTTATCCACTGCTGTGAGAGTAATCACGTCATGGACAAAAGTATTACCGTCTTGATCTCGAGCACAGATAGATAGCACAGAAGCATCTCGACCTTTTAATCCTGTGGCCGCATCCCAGGCCGCACACACTCTTGATACGTTGTGTTTGCCCAAATGACAAGTGGTAATAAAATTACCCCATGGTTGTGCTATGCTGTTCCAAACCAATTCGTCGTTGTAATATCTAATGTTTTCTAATTGTACCAATGTATCAAATAAGTTTTGTGGTACCAACATATACTGGGATAGGTAATCTCCCTCTGTAGTTTCTAGACGCTGTCTTTCTAACCATTCATAGGTCATCATACCTTCTGGGTGGTCTGGCCAAGCCAGATACTCCTCGTCAATTTCTGTGCTGTCTTCCTGTTGTATCTTACGTGTCCTGATAGCGGGAATTTTCTTAAGAGTATATCCCTTATCCACAAGATGGTCATACACAGAATCCTCGTTGTGCGGTGTGCCAATTAAAAAAATATTCTTAGCAATTTTACCAAACTCTGCAACTCGTTCTTTGATCCTTGCTCGTGAATCCACACTGATAACGTTGTCTGAAGTCTCCACGTCATCGGCCAAGATGGTTGTTGCGTGTAATCCAGTGTATGAAGCACCCAGTGAAGAAATGGTAACAGATGGGTTAAGTTGCATTATAGGTCTTTCTACTGTGAATGTTTCTGTTTTCCAGGTGTAAAGATCTGATTTAAGATGCTGTAGTAAAGGATGTGTTTCAATAGTATGTCGTATAAACTGTGAATTCCTTAATGCAAGATTTCGTTTGGCTGATATAATGATACAGGTCCAGTTGGGATCTGTCAATAGTTTCCAACAAACGTATGCTCCAATGATGTAGGATTTACCTCCATTACGAAAAACCTGCAGAATTTTTCGTGGATTTTCTTCTTCTGATTCAATCCAGTCTGCTATTTCTTTATGGAAGTTGGGTGTTTGGTAACCAGCAATAATATTAAGCGTATCTAAAAACACCTTGAAAGGTATTTTTTCCATTATTCATTTGCCGCATTAATTCTTTTTTGTGCCATTTCCAAAAGTTTTGCCGCTTCACCCTTTTCTTGCATATTGTTTGCACCTACTGGATGTATAGCACCACTTTTAGATTGTGCCATTGCTTTTAACATTTGCAATTTATTTCTTTTAGCATTGTCTAAAAAAGTTGTTTTTTTAATATAATCGGTATCGTCACTGCTGGGATATAGAGCATTGAATAATTCGTGTGCTTCATTTAATTCTTTGTCCCAATATTGATCTGCGAAGTTTTTTAAGATGCCCGTCCATTCAGGATCCACTCTATTTTTTGACATTGTTATTTTCCTTTTTATTTCTATTAAGTTTGTGCTGTAAGTTGTACAAACATATGGCTAATGGTAGGACTCACAGCAACCTTATTTATATTGTATAGATGGTGCCCCTTTCGGGACACCACTATTAAAGTTACAGGGAACGTAACTCTAATTCTTTAATGCAAAAACGAAATGTTCTTCAAACGGATTACTGCTTGTTTTTAATGTTAACTCAACCATTTCTATTTTGTAATGATCTGCTGTAATCTTGTGTACTCCAGTTATGTGACTGTTGTATAACTTTGCAGTTACCTGTATGCTTCTGTTGAAGTTTGCAATCTGATATTCGCTAATCCTGGCTTTATTGCCGGCATACTGTTTGGCTATCTGTTGAGTGAGTTGTGCCCATAGACATCTTACGCTGGGATTGTGTTTGTGCTGGCCAGTAGCCCATTGCACCTCTTTGCCCGACTCTTGGTTGTAGATTTTCCAATCACGTTCGTCTTCAAACCCTGCCGTCCTTTCTGAGAAAAATCCAATAACCGTTAGTATGTGTGCGGCCAAAGCATTCCTTTGATCTGTGTTCTGTTCATAGTAATAGTTGGGCTTGCCGCTTTTGGTCAGCCCTATCTGTATCTTTTTATTGTAGTAGTGTTCTTTTGTCATATTATAACCTCTTTTTAAATAAATTTCCAATTACATCATATTTTAAGAATTCATAGACCTTGCTGACTTTAGGGTGTATCATCACCGAAGTTGCTGGAGAAAATTCTTTACAGCCGTTTGCTCTTGCCCAATTTTCTGCTTGTCTAATCAAACGAGGAGCCAACATGGGATAGCGATTTCTGTATTCTGGAGCAACATATAAAAAATAATCACTGCCCATCTTTTCATCACAAAAGAAATAATGATTGATAAAAGCCACATACATAGCAATAATTTTATCATCTATCTTGGCCACCCAACCATTACCATATTTGCGATCTCCTGATCTTATGTCTATGTCTAATTGTTGTAATTTTTCTGGTAGGTATGGAAGATAATGATAAGCACCTTCGCGATGCATTACAGCACCTAGAGCAATCATTTCTGCCACATCTTCCAATTGATATTCGTGAATAGTATAATCTACAGTCATTAGTCTATAAACTCGTATTCACCCGTTTCTGTGTTTAAGACAGCATTATGGGTTTTTTCCCATATCATGTTTGCTACATAATTTAAATTATGCATAGCATTTGCTTTATCACTGCCCTCAGCATAATGGTCTTTAATAAAAACAACTGATTCATTTAATTTTTTTATTATAACCGTGTTTTCTGCTTCTGTAAATAATCTGTTGTTTTCATGTCCGATTATTTGAGCCATTACTGTTCGTGATAGTGTTTTACTAAAATGTTTAACTATTTGTGCAAAGTCATCTCGATCCTGTAATAGTTTTAATAGATTTTCAGCTGATTTTAAATTTGCGTGTGCTTCTTGTGCTTTTTGGATGAAATCATCACCTAAAAGGTCTTTGATTGTGGATTTGTGGTCTGCCATTGTTTCTTTCTTGTTAGTGAAATGCTGTGTGGTGTTATAACGATCAAACAGTGTGGAGCACGGCTTGGTAAGTCTCACACAGCACTTCTATGTTTAAAGTAAAATTATTTATCTATAATGAAAAAAATAGCTATCTTTCTGAGTTTGACTCAATATGAGGTTGCTTTTTTTACTGATCAGATATATAATGTTACAATGGCTTTCAAACTAACACCCCAACAAAGACAGATAAACCAGGTACAACAATCCAGGTTTGCTCGTCAGCAACAGTTAGTAAGCCGTTGGCAGGCACAAATAGGCATCACAGACATCACCCAATTAGGCACAAAACAACTCCGTGACAAACAAAGGCAACAACAAAGGCAAAAAAGAAATCAGGCAATACTGCTTAGGAAGCAAAAAAAAGACATCAATCAAGTCTCTAACAGTGAAAATAACGTGGGTTGTAATATAGTGGTCAATGACCCCACCTTGGGACAGACGGAATAAACTGGTCTGTCCTGTATGGAGCCGCAAGATTAATCTCGCTTACCGTGGGAAACCCGGGTAGAGGAGTTGAGTTTTCAATACATTCGTTTTCTCATCAAATCTTAGTTTATACTGATACGAAAGTATCAAGTGATGGCAGTGTGTAGAATCTATTTTTTTTATTTAGATTTTACATATTGCCATCTGATGACTCCAATATCAAGTCAAAGCCTTCCATATGGTCTTGCTGAGTTTGAGCGGAAGTAGGCCTGAAAGGCCAAGAATGAAGTGTTAAAAAGACGAGTCCGCGAGTCTTTTTGGACTAACGCAGTTGGTCCCGGGTATACCAGAACACACCCATTTTTTTTATATTGATACTAAATATAAATGAGACAGGTTCGTTCCAAACGTTAAAACTAATGCCATTGTGCCTGTCTCATCTATTCATGAAGGATATCCAAAAAATTATAGATTCATTAGGTACATGGAGATGTTTCAGTTATAAGTTTGGTAGAGGCTATCGTGAAGTATGTCCTGCAGGACATAAACACACCTGCACTTTCATATTGAACAATACACCCATACCACGAATTATACGAGTAGGACTGAGTCCTATGGCTCGTGCTCGTGCTCGAAGATCTAAACGAATTTAACGAAGGTGTTTTGTGGTGTGTGTGGTATAACGAATCTGTAAGTACAGATCCATCCTGGAGGGTGAACTAGTTCACCGTAATCATTAATTAAAAGTGGTGTCAGATGAAGGAGTAGTCCATTCACCATCAATCTGTTCTTCTATTTGAAATGGTATCGAATACCACTCATTGCCTGCTGTTGATTTTACCCAATCAATTAATTCTTGCTGTGTATCAAATGTGTGCATCGTGTCCATATTCCAATTTATTCTCCACATATTTTATGTCCTTGTTGATCCTGAACCAGGTCCGTCTGCGGTTGTGAGGATTGTTATTGTGCCTGTGCCAGCGGTGGCTGTTGCGATTGTTGGTGAAAGTGATCCTCCATTGACCAGTGTTGACGCTGAATGATAGAGATAAAGTTCTGGTTGGCTCCCACCACCAGCTGTTCCATCTGTACCACCATCCACATAGCCATCTGTGTAGCTGGCATCATAATAGTATCCACGCGTGGTTGCGTCAGTCCAGTCTAAATCTGAATCATAGAACCATATAGGTCCTGTGTCAGCGGCAGGTAAATCTTGGTTCAAATTTCCATAACCACCAGTAATATCGTTAGCGGCCAGGACTCTAAGTGATACGTATCTTACGTCATTCAATTTGGTATTTGTACCTGTGCGAGCGTCCACTGCTGATCCAGGTGTGTTATTTGAAGAATGGTCTTCACCATCTAGATATAGGTGCCTTTTTGCACCGTTGGTATAATCACACCTCACCATTACACAATGCCAATTGCCATCACAGAAGCCAGTGTTGAACGCTGACCTTGTATCACCATAGGTTGAGCCTGTTTTCATTGAAAATACAACAATATTCAGTGAACCATTGTAGAGGTTGAACCCTAATCCATAATTGGTACCACTATTATCTGTTATCCAGCACCCACCTCCACCATTAGCTATATTATAGGTTATTAGTCTGTAGTTATTTGTGCCTATTTCTGCATCCAGAGCTCTGATCCAGTAGACATAAGATATAATATTTGAGTTTGCAAATCTATTTCCCGAAGTCATTTCAGCCTGATATGTGGAGACATCTGTGGATGACATACTCCTGTCAGAGAAGAAAGCCCTGGCCGCTGTTGTTGCCACCCCTGCAGGGGCCGTTGTTAAAACTGATCGAGCGATTCCTAGTGGCATGGTATTTCCTTATGAGTAATCTTTTGCTATATTGCCTAGATAATTGGTACCATCATTGAACACCGATACAATATCAATGTCTCCGGCACCCGTACTTAAACTTGGAACTCCTCCTGGGAACTTGACCGCTGTCGAGGTGTCTGTGCCAAACGACGCAGTCCTTGATCCGGTGCCGTCCTGTGTGATGATAAGGGTGACAGTTTGACCTGTGCCCAAATTAGCAATGTTGAATTGTGTGTTAATGGCAAGGGTCACTGTGTGTACAGGTGCCAATGCACAGTTGGTGGTAATAGTTGATGAACTTGTAAGTGCGTTGATTGATTCTTTGTAGGCCTCAATCTTACCAATTTTAGAAAGGTAGTCGTCGTCCTTGATGTAGAGTCCATATGCTTTGCCCATGAGGGCTTTCCCCTCGTCGTTCACATATAGACCATAGTAGGTGCCAATGCTAC
>Ga0105050_10007961_pt1 | contig 12407 bp, 10 predicted proteins | sample FRY01_FD_78088 | JGI IMG/M metagenome (GOLD analysis project Ga0105050, IMG submission 78088) | Freshwater microbial communities from Lake Fryxell liftoff mats and glacier meltwater in Antarctica - FRY-01 | ecosystem: Environmental > Aquatic > Freshwater > Ice > Glacier meltwater ... | reverse complement strand
TCCCGCAGATTGTGGTTCTGGAGGCCGCCGGTTCAAATCCGGTTAGCCACCCTTTCAACAAACAGGCCAGCCTTTAAAGGCTGGCCTGTTTTCATTGATGAGCGCTGGAATTGGCGAAACGTTGATTAGCCTTCCGCCGCCTCTCGCATCGGCGGGGCCGATGGTTCGCCCGATTCGTCTTCGCCACGCAGCTCTGGTACCAGTGCCTCCACAATCGGGCCAGCGATCGCCATTAGCTTCGGGCCTTTCCGATTAGCGTCAATCACCTTGTGCATGTGTTCGGCCGACATCGTTTCCATTTCAATCAGGTCGGCCGTGAGCTTCTCGAGCGTTTCCCGCTGCGATGTCAGCGTGTCCAAAGCCGTCCGATAGGCTTCATCAACCAGCCGCTTGACCTCAATGTCAATTTCCCGCAGCGTGGCTTCCGAATGGATGGATTCCGATACAATCCCACCTGACCCTGCCAGAAACGGTGATCGTTGCGCTTCACTGTAATACATCCGCCCGAGTCGGGGGCTCATCCCAAACTCCGTCACCATGCGACGGGCGAGGTCGGTCGCACGCTGCAAGTCATTTTGAGCCCCGGTGGATGTTTCGTTATAGATCAATTGTTCGGCAGCGATCCCGCCCAGAAGAACGGCGATCCGGCTTTGCAGTTCTGACTGCGTCAGCAATTCGCGGTCATCCTCCGGAAGCTGCAGCATGTACCCCAACGCACCCATTCCTCGTGGAATGATTGAGATCTTGTGAACGGGATCCGTGTGCGGCAAACTTGCGGCGACAAGTGCATGGCCCGATTCGTGACAGGCGACTCGCCGCTTCACGTCCTCGACAATAATCCGCGAGGTCTTTTCAAGGCCCGCGATGACTCGCTCAATTCCCGCCTCGAACGATTTCATCGTAACGCGTTTGTCTTCCCGTCGAGCCGACAGCAGAGCCGCTTCGTTCACGAGATTGGCAAGGTCGGCGCCGACAAATCCGGGCGTGAGTTTGGCCAGACGCTTCAAATCCACATCATCCGACATCTTGATCCGTTTGGAGTGAACATTCAGAATCGCTTCGCGGCCCTTGATATCGGGGCGATCCACCAGAACATGTCTGTCGAACCGGCCAGGACGCATCAGGGCCGGGTCCAGCGTTTCCGGACGATTCGTCGCACCCATGACGATGACGCTCTGGTCAGTGCCGAACCCATCCATCTCCACGAGCAGTGCATTCAGCGTCTGCTCGCGTTCATCATGCCCGCCAGGAGCGCCGCTGCCGCGAACTTTGCCCAGCGCATCGAGTTCGTCGATGAAGATGATCGCCGGTGCTCGCTGCAGAGCCTGCTGAAACATGTCACGCACTCGAGCAGCACCCACACCCACATACATTTCGACGAAGTCAGATCCTGACAGCCCGAAAAACGGAACGCCCGCTTCGCCAGCCACTGCCTTGGCCAGCATTGTCTTTCCTGTTCCCGGAGGACCAACCAGCAGAACGCCTCGAGGAATTCGTCCTCCCAGAGCCTGATACTTCTGAGGTGTCTTCAGAAATTCAACAACTTCCTTCAGTTCTTCGACCGCTTCCTCAATGCCGGCCACATCGTTGAACGTGACGTTCACATCTTCCTGCGCATACAAGCGACCTCGACTGCGCCCGAATGACATCGCCGAACCGGCTCCACCCACGCGTCGCAGCACAAAGATGAAGCCACCGATAAACAATGCGGTGACAAACAGCATCGGAATCATGGCGGTCCATTCAGAAGGTGGTTCGGTCGATCCGAAACGAATCTTGTTACTGGTCAGCAATTCCTGAAGCTTCGTCCGTCCATCTTCCGTAATCCACGTCAGTGGTGTGTAGAAGCGTTTGACGGTTGTGGCTTTTTCCGTTCGCAGATCTTCTGCCGCCTTGTCCTGCCAGTAAATGGCTGAGGAGGCAATCGACAGCTCGAACATATTGTCCTTGTTTAGCGTCCCGGATTCGACCTGCTCCAGAAATTCGCTGTAGTCAATCTTCTCGCCGCTTCGCCCGCGGCCGGCCACGGAGAGAAACACAGCGGCCAGAATTCCAATGACCAGAAGGTACCAGAAGCCGTTATTGGCCTGCCCCTGGCCTTTGTCTTTACGAACGCCTCGCGCCGGTTTTCCGGGACCAGACGAATTTTTGTCTGGCGTTGGATCCTTTGGACCTGACATAGTGCCATCGCTAACTGGTAGAAATAATGCTCATGCAGAGCTGTTGTTTTCGAAATGACCGCTGTCAATCTTCAACTTTAGACCTCTGGTTATCCCTGGTCAACCAGAGGGTGCCATTCAGGAATGCGAGCGGGCGGCCGGAAGTTGCAAAAAACGCCCTTTTCGACCGGAACATCACCGACCTGAACGCTGGAATCGGAAAATCAGGAGCCGGCTGACAGACGTCTTTGATCCCGATGAACATGCCGTTTCATTGCTTGACAGTCTGATTATTCAGGGTAAAGATCGATGAACGTTGGGAATTTTGGCGCCAGATTCTGTAGACTTGCCGACCACAGACGGTCGTGCAGACAAAATTACAGCGAATTCTGGACTTTGCAGGAAACGATCGCTCTTACCCATTCTTCGCGGAACGCCCCCAAGGCATAGAAGAGGCCACTTATGTCAAAGTCCGATCGACGGTTAGATATCGAAGAGATCAGCGGTGTGACGGTTGCGCGTTTGCTGGAAAAAAAGATTCTCGACGAAGCCAACATTGAAGCCCTCGGGCTCGAATTGTTCGCCCTCATCGACAAGGACGGGCGCAAAAAGATTGTGCTCGATTTCACTCAGGTGGAATATCTGTCCAGTGCTGCTCTGGGCAAGCTGATCACGATGCATAAAAAAGTGACCACGGCCAAAGGCAAGCTCGTCCTGTGCAGCATTCAAAAGGACATCCTGGACGTCTTCAAAATCACACAGCTCAATAAAGTTCTGACGCTTTGCACAGATCTTGACGACGCTTTATCAAAGTTCTGATCGGGTCCCCACATCAGCGGAGGTTGTTCCGCGAGCGGCCTGGGCGTTTTCCCTGTCACTTTCTTCCTTCGATTTTCCGATGTTGCCATGAATGATCCGGTGCAGTTGGAAATGAAGATACCCAGCAACACGGCCGATGGGCTGGCGCTGCAGGAGCAACTGGTCTCCCTGATGGAAGACTTCGGTTACAGCATGCGCGATATTTTTGCGATGCGGCTGTCGCTTGAAGAGGGAATTACCAACGCAATTCGGCACGGGAATAAACTGAGTCCTGAAAAACAGGTGATAATCACTTGTGAGATTGACGAATCCCGGATGCGCGTTGTTGTGCTGGATGAAGGCGACGGCTTCGAACCTGATACTGTTCCTGATCCAACGCTGGAAGAATTTATCGAACGACCGTGTGGCCGTGGCCTGATGCTCATGCGAGCCTACCTGAATGTCTGCGAATACTCACTCGGCGGTCGCTGCCTGACGATGGAACGCGAACGCAACAGCCCGCTGCCGATAATCGAAGACTGAACGGCTCGTTCCGAATCCTGAAAATCCTGAATGGCTGATAATGCCGTCGGCTCCTTTTCAGCCCGCGCGGCTCTCAGCAGTTTCTGGCCCATACCGGGTGGAAACCGGGCGATTCATTTCGAGACGGTGACTGGAAGCTGATCGAATTCTATGAATCTGACGAGGCCAAACTTTATAACCTTGCGACCGACCCCGGCGAGCATCAGAACCTGGCGGATCAGGAGCCCGCATAATTTGCTGAACTGCGAGCAAAACTGAACGAATGGCAAAAATCCATGAACGCAGCGATGCCTCAGCCAAACCCCCGTAGCGCAACGCCGTTAAGGATTTTTGTAGCCGGATTCGTGAGAATTCGGACATTTGCCATGAAACGCTTCCGAAGTCTCACGACTTCGGCTACTAAAAACGGCTCTTTTCCTCAACGGAAAATCCTTAACGGCGTTGCCCGTTGCAGGGCATCAGATTACTCCGGAGCACCGCTTTCCAGGAACCGGGCCAACTTGTGGAAGTCGCTGTTGTGTTTGATGAATCGCACAACGGTGACCAGCGTTTTAGGGTCAACCAGCTTTTCGAAGGGAACGAAATGCAGGTCGAGCTGTCCGGACACGGAGACCATGGCCCCGTTCAGATTCTCTTCGCACAGAGCGCGGTAGGCACCAACGCCCAGTTGGGCGCCCAGCATGACGTCGAAGGCGTGAGGTCGAGCACAGCGGCATTCATAGCCCAACTGCAATCCTGTAACTTTTCGCTTCAGACCGGTTTGCTTTGTAAACTCCGCCATGATGCGTTTGGCGAACATCTTGCCAAGGTCCACGTTCGCCACGGAGATATGCCCGTGGTCATCGCGAGGCACGTCTTTCAGAACTTCGTCTGACAGGAATTCCGCGAGTCCTTCCGCAAGCACAACGACACCGTATTCCTTGCCTTCCTTTTCCTGACGATATCGCATCATGCGGACGATCTTGCCGACAACCTTGTCGATGTCCATCACCTTGCGTTTGGGCGTGGAATCGGCCGTCAGGAATTCCTCGGTCATGTCTTCGACGCTGAGCACCATGTTGGCTTCGCCGGAGATTGCAGCTCCATAAGCCAGCCACCCTGCACTGCGTCCCATGCTTTCGACAACGAAGTAGGCACGAGCGGCTTCGGCGTCGGCGTGCAGATTGCGGATTTCCGTGCCGAGAGTTTCGACGGCCGTGAAGTAGCCAAACGTAAAGTCGATACCCATGTAGTCGTTGTCAATGGTCTTCGGCACATGGACAATCGGCATCCGCTTCTGACCTTCAGGAAGCCGATCCTGATACATCTTGAGCTTGTTCGCCGTCTTCAAAGTATCGTCGCCACCGATCGATACGAGTGCATCTACTCCAATGGATCGCAGAGCTTCGTAGACTTGCTTAAGCGGCGCAGCCTTTTCGACATCGTTCAGATGTTCCGGAGCAGTAATCTGCTTGCCCGGATTGGCTCGTGCGGTCCCGATGATGATGCCTTCCTTGCTGCGAGTGCGGCGAAGAGACACTTCGGTCAGATTTTTGTAATGCAGGCCTTCCACGAGCGGAGTGGCTGGCGAATATTCCATCAGATTCGAATAGCCGTATTTGATCCCGACGACTTCGATCCCATTGCGAATGCAGGAAATCGCACAGGTGGAGATAACGGCGTTAGCGCCCGGGGCTGGTCCGCCGGCGAATAGAAGAGCGACTCGCTTGATTCCATGTGACATGAGTTTGATCCTTCAATATTTGTAGTGCGAAATTTGAAATCTGAGATTTGAAATGCGAAGCCAGGATGTGACCACGCTGACCACGCAGGCAGATCCGTGAGCGCGCCTGCAGACTGCACAACTCAACCGCGAGTCGTTTAAAACTCAGAACGTGCGTTCCACGAACGTCGTGTCGATGTTGAAGTCCACAAAGTCCGCGTGGCTGAACATCTTCTTCGCCAGCGGCAGCGTGGTTGCAATGCCTTCGATCACGAATTCTCTCAGGCAGCGTCGCATGCACTGAATGGCTTCTTCGCGAGTCGGCTTGTGCACGATCAGTTTGCCGATCATGGAGTCATAATACGGGCTGACGGTATAGCCTTCGTAGACATGGGAGTCGAAGCGAACTCCAGGCCCGCCCGGCAGACGCAGCTTTGTGATTTTGCCGGGACTTGGACGGAAACTGTTGTCAGGGTCTTCCGCGTTGACTCGCAGTTCAATCGCGCATCCGGTGTGCTTGATGTCGTCCTGTGCGAAGGGCAGCTTTTCACCGGCCGCCACCAGAATCTGCTGTTTGATCAGATCGATTCCGGTGACCAGTTCTGTGACGGGGTGTTCCACCTGAATACGAGCATTCACTTCGATGAAATAGAAATTGAAACTCTTGTCGACAATGAATTCCACGGTGCCTGCGTTGGTGTACCCAGCTTCACGAACAAGGCTCACAGCACAATCGGACATCTTCTTTCGCACGTCGGCTGGAAGCTTGGGTGCCGGGCTTTCTTCGATCAGCTTCTGGTGACGTCGCTGCATGGAGCAGTCACGTTCCCAAAGATGGACAACGTTGCCATGGTTGTCGGCCAGGATCTGAACTTCCACGTGGCGAGGCCGTTCCACGTATTTTTCCAGGTAGACGCCAGCGTTCTTAAATGCCTTTTCTGCTTCGGCACTCGCGGCCTGCAGACCGGCCCGCAGAGAAATCTCGTTCCCGGCGACGCGCATTCCTTTGCCGCCGCCACCGGCGGTCGCTTTGATCAGAACCGGATAGCCAATTCGATCGGCGACTTTCACAGCGTCTTCAACGTTGGACACCAGCCCGTCGCTGCCGGGAACGCAGGGAACTCCGGCACGCAGAGCGATCTCCTTGGCACTGACCTTGTCTCCCAGTGCCTGCATGGCAGCCACCGGAGGACCGATGAACTCAATGTTGCAGCTGCGACAAACTTCGGCGAAGTGTGAGTTTTCGGCGAGAAATCCGTAACCCGGATGCACGGCCTGGACGTTGCCGATTTCTGCAGCGCTGATAATGCGATTGATCTGAAGATAGCTTTCACCGGCCTGCGCTGGCCCGATACACCACGCCTCGTCCGCCATCTCAAGGTAGTGCGCACCGCGGTCTGCTTCGCTGTAAACGGCAACCGTTTCGATGCCCATCTCACGACAGGCGCGGAGGATTCGAAGGGCGATCTCGCCTCGGTTTGCAACCAGAATTCTTTGAAACATGGAATACTCAATTCAAAAACAATGGGCGCCGACATGAAATCAGCACTGGTGATTCAGGACGGATCTCCAGACCCATCCTGTTCATCGTCAGAATGGAACACCACAAGCGAATAGGATGGTTCTCAACAGAAAGGCCAACGCCCAGACATAAACGCAGGACGACAGGGCTTCCACGCATCAGATTACGCCGGTTCGATTCGAAACAGGGGCTGATTGAAGCCGACAGCGTCGCCGTTCTCGACGAGGATTTCCACAATTCGGCCAGCCTTCTCAGCCTGAATCTGATTGAAGACCTTCATCGCTTCAATAATGCAGATTACCGTGTCTGGCTTAACGACTGTGCCGACGGAGGCGAACGGTGGATCTTCCGGGCTGGCGGCTGAATAGTACGTGCCAACAGTCGGAGCATTGATTGTAATACCCACTGGAGCAGCGGCTGGTGCAGCTGCAGGAGCGGCGGCGGCGGGCGCAGCAACCGGTGCTGCCTGCATCATAGGTGCGGGCGGATATTGAGGATTAAACGTTGGCTGAGCGTACCGCGGGCCTCGGCGGATCTTCCAGGATTCCTCATCGTTCTGAAGGTTGACTTCAGACACGTCAAATTTTTCCATCAGCTGCAGCAGCTTGCGGAACTTATCCAGGTCAAAGGACTCGCCCTTTTCTTCGTTTTCCACGGGTCTCGCCATTTCAAAAATGCCTCCAGACGCTGACTTCATTTCAGCGCCTCGCCAAATACAAACAACGTGCAACGCAAGAAGCCCGGCTTTTCCAGAAAGCCTGACTTCTCTCACCGGCGAAGACGTTTCAAAGAACGTACAGGATCGTGAACTGCCTCAATTTATGCAAGGAAAGGAACGATCGCCTCTTCGAATTCGCGAGGAACGTTCGACAAAACCTCGTTTCCCCCCGGCGTCACCAGAATGTCGTCCTCAATCCGCACGCCGAACTTTCCAGGCAGATAGATGCCTGGTTCGACGGTCACGACCATTCCGGCCTCAAATTCCTGCGTGGAAAGGGGGCTCATGCGGACCGATTCGTGGATTTCCAGCCCAAATCCATGGCCGAGACCATGCCCGAAGTACTTGCCAAACCCCGCATCCGCGATCATTCCCCGGGCAATCTTATCCAAGTCGGCACATTTCACCCCGGGCCGAATGGCTTGAATCGACGCCTGCTGGGCGGCCAGCACAATTCTGTACACTTGTTCCATTTGGCGGGTTGGCTTGCCGGTGAAGAAGACCCGTGTCAGATCGCTGCGATAATGCGATTTTGTCTGTGCGCCCCAGTCGATCAGAAGCAGCGGACTTTCGGAAACCCGGCGCAGGCCCGCATGCGCATGGGGCAGAGCGGCAGTCGGGCCGACTCCAACGATCGGCTCAAAGGCAGGGCCACTGGAACCGAAGTCGCGCATCGCGGCTTCCAGAAGATAGCGGATTTCCATTTCTGTCTGGTCAGGCCGCAGTGAGCTGCGAATCACGGCGATGCCTCGTTCAGCGATGTAAATGGCTTCACGAATCTGTTCCAGTTCCCACTTATCCTTCACTTCACGCAGTCGTTCCACAAGCCCGCTGGTGGGAATGAGTTCCGCGGCAGTCACCTTTCCTTGAAGAGCAGCGTGCTGGGCGATGGTGACGTAGTCGGCTTCAATACCCACACGTCTGGCTTTGGAACAAGCCATGATTTTTGCTGCCAGATCATTGATTGTGCTCGCAGCGTCACGAATTTCAACATCCAGCCTCGGACACTCGTTCTGCAGTTGAGTCTCATACCGAGTGTCGCTCAGGATGACGGCGTTCGTGGCGTTCAAAAACAGCCATGAAGAATCCCCGGTGAACCCCGTCAGATAGCGAACGTTCGCCGGTCCCGTGACCAGCAGGCTTTCAACAGCCGGATCTTTTTGATCCCGCAGTTTCTTCAGCAGTTTGTTGCGGCGCTGTTCGTAGTTGGGGCTGTTCATCGGTTCGAGAATCCTGGTTGCGACCGTCTGAGGACATTGTGTTTACCTATGAAAAGGATAGCTGCTAAGAGGATAGCAGTTCAGCAGTCGTCAACAACTGCACTGGCGTCTTTGCAATCTGTTGGCCATCAGGCGAAGATTATGGATCGCGTGGGCTGAGGCGGAAGGCGCTGTGTCTAAGCGCACACTCGTTTGATTGTCGCGTCCTTTTTGTTTCATCATCCCTGTGTTTTACGGAAGCCATTTGCTATGTCTCGAAGGCTGCACGGTGTTCTGCCAATCGTCCACACGCCATTTACGGACAATGATCGCATTGATCGTGAAACACTGAAGCGGGAAATCGACTGGGCCTACAGCATGGGCGCTGACGGTCTCGGGACAGGCATGGTTTCCGAAATCCTGCGGCTGACGTTTGATGAACGTCTCGAGCTGACTCATTTGATCGCCGAATACAGTGCCGATCGAGGAGTCGTGTTTGCCGCTGTCGGAGCCGAAAGTGGAAAGCAGGCTCTGGATTATTCGGTCGCCGCAGAAAAGGCCGGATGTGATGCTGTGATGGCTGTGCCTCCGCAGACGACACGCCTTTCCGCTGCGGGAATGGTGGACTACTTCAGTCAGATTGCGGACGGAATTTCATTGCCGGTTATTGTGCAGGACGCCTCCGGTTATGTGGGCCAGCCGATTCCGATCACGGCCTGCGTTTCGCTGCTGGAGCGATACGGAAACGAGAAAATCGTCTTCAAACCCGAAGCTTCACCCATCGGCCCGAATCTTTCTGCGCTGCGCGATGCAACGGCCGGGCAGGCGAAGATCTTTGAGGGCTCCGGCGGTATATTGCTGATCGACAGCTACCGGCGAGGTATCTCGGGGACAATGCCCGGCATGGATCTTCTGGACGGAATCGTCAAGCTGTGGCAAGCGCTGCAGAGTGCGGACGATGCAACCGCCTATCGCGTCTACTTTCCGATCTGCGGCATCGTTGCTCTGCAGCTTCAGGCAGGTCTGGATGGATTCCTGGCCGTTGAAAAATATCTGTTGCACAAGCGAGGTCTCTTTCCTTCCGTTCGCCGTCGACAACCCAACTCGTGGGATATGGATCCCGAAACAGCTCTGGAAGTCGATCGACTGTTTGCACTTCTGATGCAGGCCGTTGCCGAGTAAACAGCGTGCTCCCATGCGGTCGTAAAAGACCGTGGGCAATGTGACTGCGGCCGACACTCTTGCGCGATTTAAAATCTAAAATCTAAAATGCCCGCGAGGCCTTTCTGGTTCGAAAGCAGGCAGAGCACTTGCGCAGCCTGCTAATACCGTAGTGGTGTCCAAAAGCGGTTGTGTTGAATTGGGGAAGATCTCATACTGTGACCAGTTCTGAATGATTTTGGCCCTCAGTGGAATTCAGCCATGTCAGAGAAATCGCAAAATGAGCCCCAGAAGCCAGTTGGTAACCGCGTCCAGCAGTTGGGAGATTTCGAGCTGAAGAGGAAGCTGGGCAAGGGCGGGATGGGTGAGGTGTTTCTGGCTCACCAGATCAGTCTGGATCGGCTGGTGGCGCTGAAGACGCTTTCCAAAGAACTGGCGAAGAAAGAAGACTTCGTCAAACGCTTTCTTCGCGAAGCACGGTCGATGGCAAAGCTCGACCATCCGAATGTTGTCAAGGTGTATGCGGTCGACTCGTTCAAAGGCATCCACTTCGCGGCCATTGAATTCATTGACGGTCAAAGTATCCAGAATTGGCTCGATAAGACAGGAGTGTTTTCTGTCGGCGACGCAGTCCATGTTGCAATTGTCTGCGCGCGTGCGCTTCAGCATGCGCACGAGCAGAACATGGTGCATCGCGACGTGAAGCCCGACAACATTCTTGTGACCAAAAAAGGTGTGGTGAAGGTCGCCGACTTTGGTCTCGCCAAGGTGATGGATGAAGATGTCTCCATGACTCAAAGCGGAACGGGTCTCGGCACACCTATTTATATGGCACCCGAACAGGCAAGAAACGCCAAGCATGTCGATCAGCGTTGTGATATTTATGCGTTGGGAGCGACTCTTTACCACCTGCTGACAGGAAAGATACCATTCACGGGCAACACAGCGCTCGAGCTGATCATTGCCAAGGAAAAGGGAACGTATCCGAATGCTCGTCGTGTTCGTGCTGACATCCCCGAGCGTCTGGATCTGGTCATCGACAAGATGATGGCAAAGGATCCGGCTCACAGGTACAAGTCCTGCGATGAAGTCGCGAAGGACTTGCTGGCGTTGGGCGTTCACAATGAAGCATTGAGTTTTATCGATGGGGCCGACGCCCTTCAGACAGTCTCCCGATCAGCGGCACCAACAGTGATTACCAGCGGAACTCCTGCGGTCGCGCAGAAAACTGTCGCCACTGCGGCTTCGCGAGGCCGTGGCGCCACTGCGGAAACGTCGCGAGTGTGGTATGTGCAGTATGAAGATGCGAAAAGAAAAACGGTTGTTGAAAAACAATCAACGGACCGAGTCCTTAAAATGATTGCTTCGGGAGTGATCACTGCGAAGGCTCGTGGAAAAGCGAATGCGGAAGGCGCCTATCTGCCACTTGCTCAGTACCCTGAATTCACCAAAGCAATTGAAAACCAGCTGGCTCAAAAAGCCGCTAACGTTCGCAAGGAGGATATGGGAAATCTTTATGCAAAAGTCGCTCATGCAGAAAAGAACCGCCACTTCTGGCGGTCTCTGAAAAACTTCGGCCGCGGAATCGTCGGCTGGACGTCGTTGATGCTCTGGCTGGCCGGAATTGGCGTTGTCGTCTTGCTGGTTGTGCAGTTTGGAAGTGCGAAGATTCGAGAGATCGGTGGATCGTTGGGTCTGGTTGAAGAACAGAAAGCTGGTGACGCGAAAACGTCACCGCAGGGCACTCAGCCTTTGCCAGGTGCTGGTGCTGCAGCCAACAAATAGGAGCCGCTGAGCGATGCAAATTGACATCATTCGTGTGCTTCCCGCATCATCTTGCTGGCAGAGATTCGATAGCGTGATGGACGGAATGAGGAGCAACTCGGCGATAAACACTGACGAATTGCTGCGGGCAGTTACGGAGGTCAGTGACGCGGCGGGCATTGGCACTAAACTTGCCGCATGATGCCTGCGGTCCCTGCTCCGTATCGTTTCTGAGCCAATCTGCCATGTTCATTTCCTGCTTCAATCGCTTGAAAGTCGTCATTTTAACGGGGCTGCTTTGCTGCCGGCCGGAGAGCGCGGCGCTGGCGGGGATGCCTCCGACGGCCGTCACGGTCCACATGCTGAATGGAAAGTTGACGAAAGGACTGGTGGATGCGGAAACAAACGACGTCCATCTTGTCATTCGGCGCGAATCGCCAAATGTCCTACTGCGAACCCGAGTGCCGTGGATGTCGGTCTCAGTCGTCACCGTGGGCGAGTCGGTACTCTCGGCTGAGCAAATGAAATCACAGATTTCGCAGATGTCATCAATCGGCCCAAAATCAGCGGCTCAAGGCATCTCATTCATAACGAGTTCTGATCAATCCAGGACTCCTGGACCATTGGCAGCGGGTTCATCACGCGGCGAAATTGTCCCGGTCACGGCCTCGGGTCTGTCCGGCAATGGTAATCCCGCACGGTCGGTGAAGTCGCTGCACTTGATCACTCAGCTGGCGAACTGGGACAGCGATGCAGAAATCGATGGCTTGCTCGTGGAGGTTCGTCCGCTGGATCAGTTTGGCCAACTGATTCCGGTAGAAGGTCAGTTAAACCTGAAACT
>Ga0105050_10007960_pt1 | contig 12408 bp, 15 predicted proteins | sample FRY01_FD_78088 | JGI IMG/M metagenome (GOLD analysis project Ga0105050, IMG submission 78088) | Freshwater microbial communities from Lake Fryxell liftoff mats and glacier meltwater in Antarctica - FRY-01 | ecosystem: Environmental > Aquatic > Freshwater > Ice > Glacier meltwater ... | reverse complement strand
TTGCCGAGGTAGTTCGACACCGCATTGGCTTCGCCATTCTTGGCGATCAGGCGGCCCACGATGTCGTCGACATTCTCCAGCTTGTCGGCGTGGTCCTGCACGTTCCAATTGGAGATAGTGATGATGTCGTGGCCGCGCCGCGCCTGCGCCTCGGCGTTGATGGTCAACATCGTCTGACCGCCCTGCGAGGTGATGAAGTCAGCCTTCACTTCGACCTTGTTCTGGGCGGCAAAGACGGCAACCTGCTTGCGCATCTCGAGATTGCCGGCCGGCACCCAGTGATCCCAGAAAAACACCGACACGGTGCCCGCCGCACCCGCCGTTCGGATATGCACCCACGGCAGTGCCGAGGCTGCCGCGCCGTATTTCAGAACCTTGCGCCGCGTGGCCTGGCGTGCCGACAGGATGTTTTTCGTCATGATCGAATTCCTCCCTCGTGCGCCCCAGGTGCTCTGGAGCAGGTGGCGGGTGCGAACAATGCGGTGTTCACGTGGCGTTCCGCAGCAAGCCTAGTCACAAGAACGTCCCGGAGGCAACGCGCGGGTCCATTGAGCCGTGCGGGCGTGCGCCACCGGCGCACGCCCATTGGCGCTTCGCGGTTACTTCAAGAAGCCTTCGAGTTCACGCTCCGCCCAAGTGATGACCTGCGGAATTGTCTCGCCGGATTTCAGCTTGGCGAACATTGTCGGCGCGGTGCCGCGCGTGGCGATCTGCACGGCGATCTCCGGAGGGGCGGGGAAATGCGCGATATGGTGGGTCGAATTGTGCTGTGGGCGCACCGGGTAGTTGTAGACCGTGCCGGTGGGCGGCCCGATCTTGTCCCACACATTCGCTTCCGCCATCTTCTGGAACGGCGGCAGATCGTAGCCGAGCACAGCGGTGCTGCGGGCGTCGACATTCTCTGCCTGCATCAGGTACTCGATCACCTCCTTGGCCGCGCTCTTGTTCTTGGCGAACTGCCAAATCGCCCAGAAGGTGGAGACATGCGGAACAAAGCGGCCCTTGGGGCCCGACGGCACGGGGAAGTGCCAGGTGTCGGCCGCCACGGCCGGCGCGTCGCGCGTTGCCACGGCCCATGCCGATGGCGGGTTCCAGATCATGGCCGACTGGCCAGAGATCAGCGCCCGGTTGTTGGACGCGTCGTCCCAGCTTTGCGCATCGGCCGGCAGCCACTTCACCAGTTGCTGGGCATATTCCAGCGCCTGGCGCATGGCGTCGGTCTTCATCTGAATCTTGCCCTTGGCGTCGACCATTTCCGCGCCATAGGACGCCAGGATCGCGCCGGCCGTGTCCACGTTATCGCCGGTGGTGCCCAGGCCGAGGCCGAACGGCTTGCCAGCCTTGAAGCACGCCTCGGCCGCCTTCAGCATCGCCGGATAGGTCCACGCCTTGGCTTCCGGTGTCTCCGGCGAATTATCGGCCGGGTACATCTTCATCACGTCAAGGCCGGCCATTTCCTTCAACATGCTGATGCGGCCGGCCGGGCCTTTGTTCTGCCCGCCCCAGCTCGACGGCACGGCAATCCACTTGCCCTTGGACTTGCCGAGATAGGTCGCCACCGGGTTGGCCGGGCCATACTTCGCCTGCAGCCGGTTCACCACGTCGTCGACCGGCTCCAGCTTGTCGTCGTGGTCCAGCATCATGAAGTTGAAGCCGTGGATCACGTCGTGGCCGGTGCGGGCCTGTGCCTGCGCATTCACCGTCAACAGGGTCTGGTTGCCCTGCGAGGTGATGAAATCGGCCTTCACATCAACCTTGTTCTTGTCCGCCCACACCGCGAGCTGGCGGCGCAGCTCCACATTCCCCGCCGGCACCCAATGGTCCCAGGTGAAGAACGCCAGTGAGCCGGCGGCACCGGCGGTGCGCACATGGACCCACGGCAATGCCGACGCCAGCGCGCCGTACTTCAGAACCTTGCGGCGCGTTGCCGCTCGCTGGGACAGAATATTCCTCGTCATCAGCTACGAGCCTCCCTAAATCGCGCCGGCTTTGTTCCGGCTGCCAGTTGCATTGTTGACACGACGCGCCCAAGAGCGGCCCTGCTGTCAGAATTCTAGGCACATTGCCTCGCATCAGGCAACGCATAGATGCACCGCCGGGCATCCGCCACGTTCGTTAATTCCGCGTCATGCCTCCCGCCCGCGCAACAACCCGATCGACGAAGGCGCCCGCGCTGCCCAGATACGCCGCCGGGTCCACCAGCCGCGCAATCGCCGCCGCGTCCAGCCGTGACGCCACCGCCGAGTCGCGTCCCAGCGCCTCCGCCAGCCCCACCCCCTCGGCCAACGCCAGGTCGCAGGCATGCTTCACCACGTGGTGCGCCGCCTCCCGCCCCAGCACCGGGGCCAGCCCCATCATCACCGCCTCGGCCACGATCAGCCCGCCGGTCAGGTCCAGGTTGGCCCGCATCCGCACCGCATCCACCACCATCCCCTCGGCGATCGCCCGCGCATGGACCAGCGCCCCGTGCGTCAGCACGAAGGCCTGCCCGATCGCCAGCGGCTCCGCCTGCCACGGCCCGGTCGCCCGCTCGTGATCGTGCGCCATCGCCCCCTGCATCAGCGGCACCAGCGCCTGCACCCCGCGCGCGCTGGCCAGGATGTATTCGCTGGCGATGGGGTTGCGTTTCTGCGGCATGGTCGAGCTCTGGCCGCGCCCGTGCACATAAGGCTCGGTCAGCTCCGCCACCTCGTTCTGCGCCAGCAGGATCACGTCGGTGGCGATCTTGGCCAGGCTCCCGCACAGCAGCCCCAGGAACGACACCGCCTCCGCCAGCCCGTCGCGCCCGACATGCCATGGCGCGTCCGGCACCCCCAGCCCCAGCTCCCCCGCAAGCCCCTCCATCACCGCGATGCCCTCGCCGCCAAGCGAGGCCAGCGTTCCCGCCGCCCCGCCGAACTGCACCACGCAGGCCCGCGGCGAAAGCTGGTCCAGCCGCTCCACATGCGCCACCAGCGGTGCCAGCCACGTCGCCAGCTTCAGCCCGAACGTCACCGGCAGCGCATGCTGCAGATGCGTCCGCCCCGCCATCAGCGTATCCCGGTGCGTCGCGGCCTGCCCGGCCAACGCCGCCACCAGCGCCACCAGGTCGGCGCGCACCAGCACCAGCCCGTCGCGCACCTGCAACGCCGTCGCCGAATCCATGATGTCCTGGGTCGTCGCCCCCCAATGCGTCCAGCCGCCATGCGCGCCCGTCGCCGCCGACAACCCGGCCACCAGCCCCACCACGGGATAGCCGACATTGGCCACGCTGGCCGCCATGGCGGCGATGTCGAGGTTCTCCACCTGCGCCGCCGCGGTGATCGCCGCCGCCGCCTCCGCCGGGATGATCCCCAGCCGCGCCTGCACCCGCGCCAGCCCCGCCTCGACATCCAGCATCCGCTGGCAGAACGCCATGTCGTCGAACACCGCGCGCATGGCGTCCGACCCGTACAGCGTCCCGAAAATCGGGCTGTCGGCGAGATTGACGGGCATCGGCGCTCCTCCAGGGCTTTCCCCCGGGGTGCCTCAGGACCGGCCGCCGCGCAAGGCCCGCCTCAGGCGGCCCGCAACGCCCGCGCCTTGGCCGCCACCACGGCGGGCGTGTCCCCGGGCCGGTAGATCGACGACCCTATCCCGAACCCCGCCGCCCCGGCCGCCCGCCAGGCCGCGATGTTGCCCGCACCGATGCCCCCCACCGGCAGCACCGCGGTCGCGGCCGGCAGCACGGCGCGCATCGCCTTCAGCACCGCCGGGCTCGCCGCCTCGGCCGGGAACAGCTTCAGCCCATCCGCCCCTGCGGCCAGCATCGCGAAGGCCTCGCTCGGCGTGAAGAACCCCGGCACCGCCAGCATCCCGTGCGCCTTGGCCGCGCGCACCACCGGCTCGGCGGCATGCGGCGTCACCACCAGCTGCCCACCGGCGCCGGCCACCATCACCACCTGCGCCGGCGTCATCACCGTCCCGGCGCCGATCAACAAGCGCTCGCCGAACCGCGCCGCCAGCCGCCGAATGCTCTCGATCGGGTCCGGCGAGTTCAGCGGCACCTCCACGATGGCGATCCCCTCGCCCTCCAGCGCCTCGGCGATCGCCTCCACCTCGTCCGGCCGCACCCCGCGCAGGATTGCCACCAGGTCGCACCGTCCCAGCCACTCCGTCAGCGCCATCCCGCCTGCCCCCCGATCCGTGCCAGCCCCGCCGCGGCCGCATCCGTGTCCACCGCCACCGCCTGCCCGCCGCACTGCCTGATCGCCGTCGCGTACAGCTCAACCAGCGTCGCGTCGCCCACCAGCCGCACCTGCGCCGCATCCTGCATCGCCGCGCGCACCTCGTGGCCGATCAGCAGGCCCGAGAGGAACCCCGCGCCAGCCGCCTCGTCCAACTCCCCGAACAGCGCCAGCGCCCGCACCCCGAACAGATGGTGCAGCAGGTGCCCGGCATCGCCCGACCGCGCCACCCCGCGCCGGAACCCCTGCGGGTCCACCGGACCGTCGCGGCGCATCATCCGCCCCAGGATCGTGCCGTCGCGCAGTGCTGCAAAGGCCTCGCCGGTGAAATACGTGGCGAACCCCGCGATCCGCCCGCCCTCCAGCCGCGCCCACTTGGTGTGGCTGCCGGGCATGCACGCCAACCCGTCGCCGCCGACCTCCTCGATCAGCCCGACCAGCTTGGTCTCCTCGCCGCGCATTACCTCCGGCACGCCCGAGGCGTCGCGGCTCGACAAGCCTGGAACGAGCAGCACCTGCACGCCGGGATGCGCCGCGAACGGCACCTCCACCAGCGCGCCCGCGATCGCCGTGGGGGAAGCGGGGCAGGGGAGGTACGGCGCCTCCACCCAACCCTGCCGGCTGCCGACCATGCCGCACATCACCACCCGCCGCTCGCCGTCGCGCAGCCAGTCGCCCACCGCCTCCATCAGCGTCGCGGGGAACGCGCCCGCCGCCACGCGCGTAATGCCGCTCGCCGAGGCAACATGATCCATCACGCGCCCGGCGGCGTTCATCCGGTAGGCGCGCAGGTTGCTCGTGCCCCAATCGACCGCGATCATCGGTCTGCCGCAATCATGCTGCCGCTCCGGCCATGCTGTGCTCCCGGCGACGTTGAGCCACCGTTCAGACAAGACCGCAACCCCGCGGGCGTTCCCGTGCGCCGTGGATGCCCCGGCGCTACAGCGGCAGAACCCCCACCTTCGCCATCAACTTCATCGACCGCGTCGCGAACCCCGCTGCGATCGCCAGCCCCAGCGCGTCGATCCCCACGGCATACTCCATCGTCGTCGCGCCGCGCCGGTCCACGCCAGGCATCCGATCCAGCGCCGGGGCATCGATGGCGCACGGATATGTCACACCCCCGCGACCGCACCTGGCGAAGATTTTTACCCGCGGGGGCTACCCTTCCCGGCCCGTCTGGCCCATATAGCCGCTCCTGGCGCTTTTCGTCCTGGGCTGAACGCCTCCGCAAGCCGCGTCTTCGCACTGGTTCTCCCCCTGCTTCGAAAATCATTTCCGGCCCGCTTTAAAGGTGGGGCGCCGGGTCAAGGAGACATGCGATGGCGACTGGTACGGTGAAGTGGTTCAACACCACCAAAGGATATGGCTTCATTCAGCCCGATGACGGGTCCAAGGATGTGTTCGTGCACATCTCGGCGGTGGAGCGTGCTGGCATCACTCTGAAGGAAGGGCAGAAGGTCGGCTACGACCTCGAGCGCGGGCAGCAGGGCAAGATTTCCGCGGTCAACCTCAAGGCGAGCTGAGCGGGCGCGGGTCATGCCCCCGCCCCCCCGCAGATTTGCCGTCGGCGACCGGGTGGAGCTTACCCCCGGTCGCTCCGACCCCCAGTCTCCAGCGGGCGTCTACACCGTGGCGCGGCTGATGCCCTGGCAAGGCGGAGACTATCAATACCGGCTGAAGCACGCCCGCGACCAGCACGAACGCGTGGCGAGCGAAAGCCAGATGCGCCGCGGCTAGGCGCGTCCCGGCCAGCCGGACTCGCGGCCGAACCACCGTCGCGGCCCACCCCGACAGGCAGAGAGGCCATGGCATTCAAGGTCAACTACAACCAGCAGCGTGCCGAGCGCGACCGCGCCAAGCAGGCCAAGAAAGATGCCAAGCTGCGCGAGCAGGAGGCGGAGCTCACGCGCCGCCGCAACGCCCAGCATTCCCCGGAGGCCGGCGAGGCCCCCCGCGACCCGAGCGAGCCCGATGGCACCCCCTAGGCGCCGCATCGAAACCAGTTTCGTCGCCTTCGACATCACCTATGTCGACGGCACCCGCAGCTCCAACCGCCGCGTCCCCGCCACCGCCCTGACCGGCTTCGATGGCGACACCGCGGCCCTGGCGATCATCGAGGCACAGGACCAGGAAATCGGCCAGGCGTCCGGTAAGCCGCGCCCGTCCATCCGCGCCATCGCCCGCAGCCCCGCCAAGGGCTGACCTACCCCGCCCGATTGGCGTCAAGTTCGTAATAGACAAACGCATGCAGCCGCCCCGCGAACGGGCGGCTGTATCCGCGCGTGACCACCCATCCCGCCCGGTCATAGAACCGCCGCGCCGGCCCGTTCGCCCGGAAGCACTCCAGGCTGCATGTCCCGCGCGCCACCGCCTCGGCCAGCAGCGCCCGCCCCGCCCCGCTGCCCTGCGTCGCGGGGTCGACGAACAGCATGTCCAGATGCGTCCCGGTCACCAGCGAGAACCCCACGACCCGCCCGCCATCCTCGGCCAAGCGCAGCCGGCCGAGGCTGGCCGCGAATCGCGCCATGAAGCTTTCCGGCGTCCGCCGCGCCAGCTCCGCCGCGTCCAGGATCGGCGCGAAGGCTGCCCGATACGACGCGCTGGCCACTGCCGCCGCCCCGGCCACGTCCGCCGCGGCGGCCGGACGCACGATCACGGCTGCCCCCGCAACCGCGGGTCCAGCGTATCCCGCAGCGCATCCCCCAGCAGGTTCAGCCCGAACGCCAGCAGCAGGATCGCAACCCCGGAAAACACTGCCGGCCACGGCGCCAGCATCAGGAAGTTGCGCCCCTCCGCCAGCATCAGCCCCAGCGACGGCGTCGGCGGCTGCGTTCCAAGCCCCAGGAACGACAGGCTCGCCTCCACCAGGATCGCCGCCGACAGCAGCAGCGAGGTCTGCACCAGCACCACGCTCGCCAGATTCGGCAGCACGTGCAGAAAGATGATCCGGCCGTCCCCGGCGCCGGCCGCCCGCGCCCCGGTCACATAGTCGCTCTCGCACACCACCAGCGCCGGCCCGCGCAGCAGCCGCGCGAAGATCGGGGTATAAACGACGGCAATCGCAACAGCCGCCGTCTCCTGCCGCGGCCCCAGCACCGCCACCACCCCGATCGCCAGCAGCATCACCGGAAACGCGAACAGCACATCCATCGTCCGCATCACCAGCCGGTCCGTCCACCCCCGGTAGAACGCCGCGACCAGCCCCAGCGTCCCGCCCACCACCAGGGCCACCGCCACCGCCCCCGCCGAGACGAACAGGGAGGTCCGGCTGCCATGGATGATCCGGCTCAGCACGTCCCGCCCGAACTGGTCCGTCCCCAGCCAATGCGCCGCTGACGGTCCCTGCATCCGTGCCAGGATGTCCTGCCCCACCGGATCGTACGGCGCCACCCACCCGGCGAACCCCGCCACCAGCCCCTGCGCCACCACCAGCCCGACGGAAAACCACAGCAGCCTCCTTCCCCCGATCATCGCCCCGCCCTCACCCCCGGACCCGCGGGTCGATTGCCAGATACAACAGGTCGACCACGAAGTTCACCACCACGAAGCCCAGCGTCACCATCAGGATCGTCGCCTGCAACAACGGATAGTTCCGCTCCGCGATCGCCCCCAGGATCAGCCGCCCCAGCCCGGGGATCGCGAACACCTGCTCCACCACGATCGCGCCGCCGAGCAGGTAGCCGGTCATGATCCCCACGCTGGTCACGAACGGAATCAACGCATTGCGCAGTGCATGGCGATACACCACCCCCCGCTCGGGCACCCCCTTGGCCCGCGCCGTGCGGATGTAGTCCTGCCCCAGCGCATCCAGCATCGCCGAGCGCACCAGCCGCGACAGGTTCGCCAGGATCGGCAATCCCAGCGCGAACGCCGGCATCGCCAGCCGCGCCAGGTTGCCCAGCGGGTCCTGCGAGAACGGCACGTAGCCGAGCAGTTGCAACGAGGGCGCCACCGTCGCTAGCACCAGGATCATCACGATCCCCAGCCAGAACGAGGGGATCGTCAGCCCCGCCACGGTCACGATCCGCATCGCCGCATCCGCCCCGCGCCCGCGCAGCCGCGCCATCACGCAGCCCGCCGGCACCGCCAGCCCAGCACCCAGCACCAGCGCCAGCACGGTCAGCTGCACCGTGGGCCACACATGCACCGCGATCTCGTCCACCACCGGCCGCCCGGTCCATAGCGACGTGCCAAGATCGCCGCGCAACACCTTGGCGATCCAGCCGAAGTACTGCACCGCAATCGGCTGGTCGAGCCCGATCTGCGCCCGCAGCGCCGCGATCCTGTCGGGCGTCACCTCGGTATTGGCCCCGAGCATGATCGCCACCGCATCTCCGGGGATCAGCCGGATCATCGCGAACACGATCATCGACACGGCCACCAGCACCACGGCCAGGTCCATCAGCCGCGCCAGCAGCAACCGCCGCAACATCAACGCACCTGAAAAAGGAAAGATTCACGAAAAGACAGAGAGGCAGAGAGTTCGCTTCTCTCTACCTCTCTGCCTCTTTGTGACCCTTCTTCCTTCACTTCGCGACCGACGTATCCGCCAACGTCGAAAGCGACCGGTTGGCGATGATCTCGAACCCGTTCACGTTCGCGCGCATCGCGGTGAACAGCTGGCCATAGGCGATGTGCATGATCGGCCCGTCGCAGGCCAGCATCAACTGCACCTTCGCATAGGCCTCCTGGCGCGCCTTCGGGTCCTGCATCGTCCGCGCGCCGTCCAGCAGCCCGTCCAGCTCCGTGTTGGAATACTTGAACACGTTGGTCGATCCGCCCGTCCGGAAGGTCCGGAAGAAATAATCGTCCGGGTCGGGGCTGCCCGCGTTGGTGCTCGCAAACATGTCGAAATTGCTGTTGCGCCAGTCCTGGATGAACTGTCCCATCTCCTGGTTCTTCAGCTCCACCTTGAACCCGGCCTTGTTCAGCTGCGCCTGCACCACCTGCGCCACGTCACGGATATCCTGCCGCGGCAGCACGTTGATGGTGATCGCCACCGGGGCGCTGTGCCCCGCCTCCTTCAACAGTGCCTGCGCCCGGCCGGGATCGTGCTTGTAGCAGGCGAACTCCGAAACCGGCGTTACCCAGTCCTTCAACGCCGGTGATAGCGGCCCGCCCGGCACCCCGGCCCCGAACAGCGCGGCGGCAATGATCTCCTGCCGGTTCAGCGCATAGTTCACCGCCTGGCGCACGCGCGCGTCGTCGAAGGGCGGCCGCGAGGTGTTCACCCCCACAAACGAATACGCCAGCTCCAGCGTCTCGGCGAGCTTCACCCCCGGCCGCCCCTTGAGCTGCAGGGCGGTCGCCGCATCGATGTTCGGCAGCATCGTGTACTGCCCGCTCGCCAGCCCCACCTGGCGCGTGGCCGATTCGGGGACGATGTTGAACTTGATGCCATCCAGCTTCGGCGCCCCCGCCCGCCAGTAGCCGACGTGCTTCTCCAGCGCCACGAACCCGTTGGTCTGCCACTCCTTGAACTTGAACGGCCCTGTCCCGATCGGCGCGCGCTGCAGCGCCTCCTTCTCCGCCTCCATGCTCCGCGGCACGATGGCGATGGTGGCGATCGAGACCAGCAGCGGCGCGCTCGGCTCCTTCAGGTGCAGCACCACGGTCGCCGCATCCACCGCCTCGGCGCGGTCGAGTGCCGCCAGCCGCGAGGCCAACGGTGAGGCGATCTCCTTGCTCAGCACCCGGTTGATGGTTGCCACCACATCGGCCGCCTCCACCTTCGACCCGTCATGAAACGTCATCCCCGCCCGCAGCTTGAAGGCATAGGTCTTCCCGTCCCCCGAGACGGTCCAGGATTCCGCCACCCCCGGCTTCACCCGCAAATCCTTGTCGATCGAGGTGAGCCCCTCGTAGATCGTCCCGTTGATCATCTGGAAGGTCGAGAACGCCGTCGCCCGATGCGGATCGAGCCCGACCGGGGAGGCATCCACCGCCACCTCCAGCACCTGCGCCGAGGCCACGCCCGAGGCCAGCACGCCAGCGAGCAGCATCGAGCGGAACGACATCCGTGCCATGTGAGCCTCCTGCGCCACCGCGATGCGGGGCTTCCTGTTCCCGTGGAAGCTATGGCCCTATACGGATCGTGACAAGGATTCGGGTGCGTGCATGCAGTTGACCACCGCGATCGGCGTGATGAGCGGCACCTCCATGGACGCCATCGACGTCGCCATCCTGCGGACCGACGGACGTGATACGGTCGAGACCGGCCCCGGCCGTGCCTATCCCTACGCCGCGTCCCTGCGCGCCCGCCTGCTTGCCGCCATCGCCGACGCCCCGCGCGCCGAGCACGACCCGATGGCGGAACTGGAAGCCGAGGTCAGCGACGCCCATGCCGGAGCCGTGCTGTCCTTCCTCGACGACCTCGCCATTCCCGCCGACGCCATCGACCTCGTCGGCATCCACGGCCAGACCATCTTCCACAAACCCGAATCCCGCTTCACCCGCCAACTCGGCCACGGCCGCCGCATCGCCGCCACCTTGGGCATCGACGTCGTCAACCGCTTCCGCCACGAAGATGTCGCAGCCGGCGGCGAGGGCGCGCCACTCGCCCCGCTGTACCACAAGGCCCTGGCCGCCGGCCTGGACCAGCCGCTCATGGTGCTCAACCTCGGCGGCTTGGCCAATGTCACCTATCTCGATGGCGAGACTGTGATCGCCTTCGACACCGGCCCTGCCTCCGCCCTGCTGGACGATTTTCTGCTCAAGCGGCGCGGCGAGCCGTTCGACCGCGACGGCGCGCTGGCCGCCTCGGGCGCGCCGGACATGGCATTGCTGGCGCAGCTGCTCGCCCACCCCTACTTCACCCGACCGCCGCCCAAGTCGCTGGATCGAAACGCCTTCCACGCCTGGGCGGCGGCAATCGACCGCATCAACGACGATGCCGCCGGGGCGGCCACGCTGGCCGCCTTCACCATCGCCTCGGTCGCCGCCGCCGCCGCCCTGGTGCCCGGCCTGCCGCGGCGCTGGTTGGTCACCGGCGGCGGCCGCCACAACCTCGCCTTCATGGAAGGGCTGCGCCAGGCCCTCCTGGTGCCGGTCAATGCCGTGGAAACAGTGGGATGGGACGGCGATTTCCTGGAAGCGCACTGCTTTGCATACCTCGCCGTCCGCTCCCGCGCGAGCTTGCCGCTCAGCGTGCCCGCCACCACCGGCGTGCCCTACCCGATGCAAGGCGGCGAATTCTGGCCGGCATGACCACGCCGATCCTCCAGGTGGAGGGCCTGACCCTGTCCGCCGCCGGCGCGGCACTGGTCGAGGATGTCTCCTTCGCGGTCGCCCCCGGCGAGATGCTGGCCCTGGTCGGCGAATCCGGCTGCGGCAAGTCGGTCACTGCGCTGGCCATCATGCGCCTGCTGGCGCCGGCCATCCGCCATACCGCCGGGACCATCCGCTTCGACGGCACCGATCTCGGCGCGCTGGGCGCGGAGGCGATGCGCCGCCTGCGCGGCAGCCGCATCGGCATGATCTTCCAGGAGCCGATGACCAGCCTGAACCCGGTCTTCACCATCGGCGAGCAAATCGCCGAGGTGCTGCGCCTGCATCGCGGCCTGGCCCCCGCCGCCGCCCTGAACCGCGCGGCGGAGCTGCTTGATCTCGTGGGATTGCCGACGCCGCGGCGCCAGCTTCCGCGCTATCCGCACCAGATGTCCGGCGGCCAGCGCCAGCGGGTGATGATCGCCACCGCCCTGGCCTGCGAGCCTCGGCTGCTGATTGCTGACGAACCCACCACGGCGCTTGATGTCACCGTGCAGGCGCAGATCCTCGCCCTGATCGACCGGCTGCGCCGGCAGCTCGACATGGCCTGCCTGCTGATCACCCACGACCTCGGCGTGGTGGCCGAGTTCTGCGACCGGGCGGCGGTGATGTATGCCGGCCGGATCGTGGAGACGGGGCCCGCCGAGGGTGTGTTCGCCACCCCGCGCCACCGCTACACCCATGCCCTGGTCCGCACCATGCCGGCGCGCAACCCGCCGGGGGAGCCGCTTCCGGCCATCCCGGGCCAGGTGCCGCCGCCGGGCGCGCGTGGCCCCGGCTGTGCGTTCGCGCCCCGATGTGACGCACCGCTGCCGGCCTGCGCCACCCGTCCGGAGCTGGCTGGCACGCCGCATCCGGCCGCCTGCTGGAATCCGGCGTCGTGATCCCGTTGCTGGACGTGCGCGGACTGACCCAGCACTACCGCACCGCCGGC
>Ga0105050_10007959_pt1 | contig 12412 bp, 13 predicted proteins | sample FRY01_FD_78088 | JGI IMG/M metagenome (GOLD analysis project Ga0105050, IMG submission 78088) | Freshwater microbial communities from Lake Fryxell liftoff mats and glacier meltwater in Antarctica - FRY-01 | ecosystem: Environmental > Aquatic > Freshwater > Ice > Glacier meltwater ... | reverse complement strand
TTGGGCTCTAGCCGGTGCAGTCCTCGCCCAGCAACTGGTCCATGGTCAGCGCCGGCATGGTGGTGTTGCGGGCGCCGACCGGGCGGGCGGGGTTGCCGACGACGGTGGTGTAGGGTTCGACGGTCTGGAGCACGATGCTGCCGGCGCCGATCTTGGCGCCCTCGCCGACCTCGATGTTGCCGAGGATCTTGGCGCCGGCGCCGATGAGGACGCCGCGGCGGACCTTGGGGTGGCGTTCGCCGCCCTCCTTGCCGGTGCCGCCGAGGGTGACGGCGTGGAGCATGGAGACGTCGTCTTCGACGACGGCGGTCTCGCCGATGACGATGCCGGTGCCGTGGTCGAACATCAGGCGGCGGCCGAGGCGGGCGTTGGGGTGGATGTCGACGGCGAAGACCTCCGACGACCTGCTTTGCAGGAAGCGGGCGGCGTGGGTGCGGCCGTGGCGCCAGAGGTGGTGGGCGACGCGGTGGGTTTGGATGGCGTGGTAGCCCTTGAAGTAAAGGAAGGCGGTCAGCAGGTCGTGCAGCGAGGGGTCGCGGTCACGGACGGCGAGGAGGTCTTCGGCGGCGGCGGTGGCGATGGCGGGGCAGTCTTCCATCGCTTCCATCATCAGGGGGGCGAGGCAGGCGGCACCGAGGTCGGCGTTCTCCAGCTTGTTGGCGAGGCGGTGGGCGAGGGCGTCGGCGAAACTGTCATGGGCGAGGAGGCCGTGCTCGACGGTGCGCAGGAGCATCGGTTCGCGGGCGACGGCGTCGCGGCCTTCGGCGACGAGTTGATCCCAGGTGTGGCCGCCGACGGCAGTGCGGCGCTGGCGGTGGAGCATCGAGGCGGCTAGTTCGGCGCAGTCCCACATGGGAGGGGTTCCTTCAGCAGGAAGGGACGGAAGAGTCTTCTTTTTGTGAACAAAAAGAAGCAAAAAAACTTTGTCCTTTTGTGGTGGGGAGGCCCGGGTTGTTCCGCAGCGAAGCGATGAAAGTTTTTTGGTTCTTTTTTTCAAAAAAGAACATTCTTTCTTTCTAGACGTGGAAGCTTTCGCCGCAGCCGCAGCGGCCTTTTTCGTTCGGGTTGGTGAAGGTGAAGCCGGAGGACAGCGCCTTGACCTCGTAGTCCATGGTGGTGCCGATGAGGAAGAGCGAGGCCTTGCGGTCGACCAGGACGGTGACGCCGTTGCTGGTGACGGTTTCGTCGCCGGGGCCGGGTTGGTCGACCCAGGTCATGACGTAGGCCAACCCCGAGCAGCCCTTGGTGTTGACGGAGATGCGCAGGAGCTTGCCTTCCTGGCCCCCCTGGGAGCCGGATGCGTAGAGGGCCCCTAGGCGGGTGGCGGCGGTGTCGGAGACCTGCATCAGCGGGGGGAGCGCGCGGCGGGCGGGGCGGGCGGCTTGGGTGGTGTGTTCGGACATGGTACGGCTCCTCAGAACATGTTGAGGGCGAGGCGGGCGTCTTCGGTCATGCGGCTTTGGTCCCAGGGCGGGTCCCAGACGACATCGACGTCGCAGGCGGTGACGCCGGGGACGGCGAGGACGGCGTCGCGGACCTGTTCGGGGAGTTCCTGGGCGCTGGGGCAGGCGGGGGCGGTGAGGGTCATCTCGACCTTCACGGCGCCGGCCTCGTCGATGTCGATGGCGTAGATGAGGCCGAGTTCGTAGATATTGACCGGGATTTCCGGGTCGAAGACGCTGGCGCAGGCGGCGATCAGCGCGTCCTCGGACGGGCGCGGGGTGGTTTCGCCCTCCGGGGTCCAGGTGCCGACCGCGCCGTGCTGCTGGCTGAGCGGTCCCTCGTTCATGACCTGACCCTCATCTTGATCCCCTGGTTCATGATTCGCCTCCACTTCACGATTCGCTGGTGGCATTGGCGGCGCCGTCGAGGGCTGCGAGCAGGGCGTGCCAGGGCAGGGTCGCGCATTTCACGCGCGACGGATAGGCATGCACGGCGGCGAGCGGCTTCAACGGCGCGAAGGCGGCGCAGGCGGGGCATTCGCCAGACCGGGCCATGGTGCGGAAGCGTTCGAACATGGCGCGGGTGTCGGCGGGGGCGTGGCCCTGGACGGCTTCGACCATGAGGTCGGCGGAGGCCTTGCTGATCTCGCAGCCGCGGGCGTCGAAGCCGGTTTGGGCGATGGTGCCGTTCGGGGCGAACTTGACCCAGACGGTGACGCGGTCGCCGCACATCGGGTTGTCGCCCTTGGCGGTGGCGTCGAAGGACTCGAGCCTGGCCATGTGGTGCGGGCGGCGGCCCCGCTCCAGGATGGCGGCGTTGTAGAGGTCGCGGACATCCTCGAACATCAGGCAAAGAACTCCCGGATGCGGGAGAGGGTGGCGGCGAGGGCGTCGATCTCCTCGTGGGTGGTGTAGATGCCGAAGCTGGCCCGCGCCGTGCTGTCCAGGTTGAGGCGCCGCATCAGGGGTTCGGCGCAGTGCTGGCCGGCGCGGACGGCGATGCCCTGGCGGTCGAGCAGGGTGGCGACGTCGTGGGCGTGGGCGCGATCGAGCGTGAAGGAGATGACGCCGCCGCGGTCCTGGGCGCGGCCGATGATGGTGATGCCCTCGATGGCGGACATCCGGGCGAGCGCGTGATCGGTGAGGGCGGCTTCGTGGGCGGCGATGGCGGGGTAGCCGATCGATTCCATGAACTCGATGGCGGCGTGCAGGCCGATGCCCTCGATGATGGCGGGGGTGCCGGCCTCGAACTTGTGCGGCGTGTCGGCCCAGGTGCTGTGTTCGAAGCTGACGGAGGAGATCATGTCGCCGCCGCCGAGGAAGGGGGGCATGGCGTCGAGCAGTTCACGCCGACCCCACAGGACGCCGATGCCGGTGGGGCCGTAGAGCTTGTGGCCGGTGAAGCAGTAGAAATCGGCGCCCAGGGCCTGGACGTCGATGCGGCGGTGGACGACGGCCTGGCTGCCGTCGAAGAACACCTTCGCGCCGTATTCGTGGGCGAGGGCGGCGATGCGCTCGGCCGGGGTGTAGCTGCCGAGCACGTTGGACATGTGGGTGATGGCGACGAGGCCGACGCGGCCGTCGGACAGGAGCGCCTCGAAGGCTGCCATGTCGAGCTCGCCGGCATCGGTGATCGGGGCGATGCGAAGTTCGATGCCGTGGGAGTCGCGCAGCATCTGCCAGGGGACGATGTTGGCGTGGTGCTCCATGGCGGAGATGATGACGGCCTGGCCGGGCTTCATGAGGGCGCGGCCGTAGCTGTGGGCGACGAGGTTGATCGCCTCGGTGCTGTTGCGGACGAAGACGATCTCGCTGCGGTCGTTCGCGTTGAGCAGGCGGGCGGCGGCGTCGCGGGTGAGTTCGTAGGCTTCGGTGGTGCGCTCGCTCATCCAATGCAGGCCGCGGTGGATGTTGGCGTACTGGTGTTCCATGGCGTGGACCATGGCGTCGATGACGGCGCGCGGCTTCTGGGCGGAGGCGGCGCTGTCGAGGAAGACCAGGTCCTTGCCGCGGATTTTCTCCGACAGGATCGGGAACTGGGCGCGGATGGCCTGGATGTCGAAGGTTTGGACAATGTCGTTCATGTGCGCCGCTCCCACCAGGCGGAGATGGCCGCCTCCATGGCGGCGCGGGCTTCCTCGTGGGCGATCGGGTCCAGCGCCTCGGACAGGAACGCACGAACAAGGATGGCACGCGCCTCGGCTTCGGGCACGCCTCGGGTGCGCAGGTAGAAGAGCTGGTCGGCATCGAGCGCGCCGACGGTGGCGCCGTGGCTGCACTTGACGTCGTCGGCGTAGATCTCGAGCTGGGGCTTGCTGTCCATCTCGGCGTGCGGGGAGAGCAGCAGGGCCTGGTTCATCTGGTAGCCGTCGGTTTTCTGGGCGATGCGGGCGACTTCGATCTTGCCCTGGAAGACGCCGCGGGACCGGCCGGTCAGCACGTTCTTGACGGTCTGGCGGCTGGCGGTGTTGGGGGCGTCGTGGCGGACCACGGTGGTGAAGTCGGCGTGCTGGCCCCCTCCGAACGGGGTGTCGCCGAGGAGCTGGGCGGCGTTGAGATGGGCCGCGGCTTTTTCGCCGGCGAGGCGGGCGTGGACTTCCATGCGGGCGAGCCGGGCGCCGAGGGTGAGGGCGAAGCTGTCATAGGTGCCGGCCCGGCCGACCTCGGCGTAGACGGTGGAGAGGTGGAAGGCCCCTGCCCCTTCGTCCTGGAGGCGCAGGTGCGTGACGGTGGCGCCCTCGGCGATTTCGAAGGTGAGGACGGGGTTGTTGAGGTATTCGCCGTCGCCGATTGCGAGGTCGATCAGGGTGAGGGTCGCGCCGGCCTCTAGCACGATGTGGTGGCGGGGGTGGAAGCCCACGGACTGGCCGGTGCCGAGGCTGGCCAGGATGACGGTGCCGGCATCGGTGTTGGCCGGGACGTGGATTGCGGCACCATCCTCGGCGAGCATGGTGTTCAGGGCGACGAGTTTTTCATCGGCCGGGCGGGCGATGGTGCCGAAGGCGGGTCCGCCGGTGGTGACGCGGTAGCCCCTGGGCACGCCGGACAGCTCGGAATGAAAGCGGCCGTCGACGAACACCAGCCTTGTGCCGGCGATGGCGGGCAGGCGCGCGAGAAGGGCGGCGGAGGGCTCGGCCCTGCGCGCGGGCTGGAACTGGGCCTCGGCAAAGGGGCGGAGCGCGGTGTAGCGCCAGGCTTCCTCGCGCGGGCCGGGCAGGCCTTGGGCGGCGACGAGTGCCGCGGCCTCGGCGCGGATGCGGGAGTCACCGGGCAGCGTGGTTTTGCGGGCGTGGTAGTCGGCGACGAAGGACTCCGCCGCCGCCTTCAGCGCCGCCAGCGGGCCGGAGGGGATGCTCATGCGGCCTCCGGGACCATCGAGGCATAGCCGCGGGCTTCCAGGGCGTGGGCGAGTTCGGGGCCGCCGGACTTCACGATGCGGCCCGCGGCGAGGATGTGGACGCGGTCGGGCACGATGTGGTCGAGCAGGCGCTGGTAGTGGGTAATGACCAGGGCGGAGAAATCAGGGCCGCGCAGGGCGTTGACGCCGTCGGCGACGATCTTGAGGGCGTCGATGTCCAGGCCCGAATCCGTCTCGTCGAGGATGGCGAGCTTGGGGCGCAGGACGGCCATCTGGAGGACCTCGTTGCGCTTCTTCTCGCCGCCGGAGAAGCCGACGTTTACGTTGCGCTTGAGCATGTCGTCGGGCATCGCCAGGCGCTTGGCCTCGGTGCGGGCGAGCTTGAGGAACTGGACGGCATCCAGCTCCGCCTCGCCGCGGGCGCGGCGCTGGGCGTTCAGCGCGGTGCGCAGGAAGTTGGCGTTGTTCACGCCTGGGAGTTCGACGGGGTACTGGAAGGCGAGGAAGACGCCTACGGCCGCGCGCTCCTCCGGCTCCATGGCCAGCAGGTCGTGGCCGGCGAAGGTGGCGGTGCCCTCGATGTCGTCGTAACCCTCGCGGCCGGACAGCGCGTAGGCCAGGGTGGATTTGCCCGAGCCGTTCGGGCCCATGATGGCGTGGATCTCGCCTTGGGGGATGACAAGGTCGATCCCGTTGAGGATCATCTTGCCGTCGATGCCGGCCTTGAGGCCCTTGATTTCCAACATGAGTATAATCCCTTAACCGACGGAACCTTCGAGGGAAACCGCGAGAAGCTTCTGGGCCTCCACGGCGAATTCCATCGGCAGTTCCTTCAGAACATCCTTGCAGAAGCCGTTGACGATGAGGCCGACGGCGTCTTCTTGCGAGAGGCCGCGCTGGCGGCAGTAGAACAGCTGGTCGTCGGCGATTTTTGACGTGGTGGCCTCGTGCTCCAGCTTCGCCGTGGGGTTGCGGCTTTCGATGTAGGGCACGGTGTGGGCGCCGCACTGGTCGCCGATCAGCAGGCTGTCGCACTGGGTGAAGTTCCGCGCGCCGTCGGCACGCGGCATGATGCGAACCAGGCCGCGATAGGTGTTGTTGGAGTGACCGGCGCTGATGCCCTTGGAGACAATGGTGCTTTTGGTGCGCTTGCCGATGTGGATCATCTTGGTGCCGGTATCGGCCTGCTGGTAGTTGTTGGTTAGTGCTACCGAGTAGAACTCGCCGACGCTGTCGTCGCCGAGCAGCACGCAGGACGGATATTTCCAGGTGATGGCCGAGCCGGTCTCGACCTGGGTCCAGCTGATCTTGCTGCGCGCGCCGCGGCAGGCGCCGCGCTTGGTGACGAAGTTGTAGATGCCGCCTTTCCCTTCCGCGTCGCCGGGGTACCAGTTCTGCACGGTGCTGTACTTGATGGTGGCGTCGTCGAAGGCGACCAGCTCGACCACGGCGGCGTGCAACTGGTTCTCGTCCCGCTGGGGGGCGGTGCAGCCTTCCAGGTAGGAGACGTAGCTGGCCTCCTCGGCGATGATCAGGGTGCGCTCGAACTGGCCGGTGTTGCGGGCGTTGATGCGGAAATAGGTGGACAGCTCCATTGGGCAACGCACGCCCTTGGGGATGTAGACGAAGCTGCCATCGGTGAAGACGGCGGAGTTCAACGCGGCGAAGTAATTGTCGTTGGTGGGCACGACGCTGCCGAGGTATTTGCGCACCAGCTCCGGGTGCTCCTGCACGGCTTCGGAGATCGGGCAGAAGATGACGCCCGACTTGGCCAGGGTGGACTTGAAGGTGGTGGCGACCGAGACGCTGTCGAACACCGCGTCCATCGCCACCTGGGGGCGGTCGCCATCGGCCGGGGCGCCATCGGCTCCTTCGACGCCGGCCAGGATGGCACGTTCCCTGAGCGGGATGCCGAGCTTTTCGTAGGTGCGGAGCAGCTCGGGATCGACCTCGTCCAGGCTTTTCGGGCCGGGCTTCTTCTTCGGCGCGGCGTAGTAGTGCAGGTCCTGGTAGTCGATGGGCGGGTGGTTCACCATCGCCCAGTTCGGCTCTACCATCTTGAGCCAAACGGCATAGGCCGCCAGGCGCCACTCGAGCAGCCATGCGGGCTCGTTCTTGCGCGCGGAGATGAGGCGGATGATGTCCTCGTTGAGGCCCTTGGGGGCCATGTCCATCTCGATATCGGTCGAGAAGCCCCACTTGTAGCCGCCTGCGGTGGCGGCCTGGACGGTGTCGAGGGTTTCGGCGACGGCGGGCATGATGGGTTCCCTTATTCTACTCTGCGGCGCGGGACAGGAGTGGCGCTGCGGCCGGGATGCGGAAGGCGCGCGGCACCGAGGCGGTGCGCATGTCCGCCAAGGTGATGGCGGCGAGGGCGTGCTGGATCGTGTCGTTCACCAAGTCCCACCGGCCCTTGACCGCGCAGACGGACGAAACCTCGCAGCCGGCAGTGGAGCCGTCGACGCAGGCGGTCAGCGCGATCGGACCGTCGACGGCGATGATGACGTCGGCCACCGAGATGGTGGCAAGTGGGCGCATGAGGCGGTAGCCGCCGCGGGCGCCGCGCTGGGATGCGACGAGGCCGGCGGAGGCCAGGAACTTCAGCACCTTGGCAACAGTGGGCTCGGGCAGGCCGGTACCGGCGGAAAGGCCGGGCGAGGTCTGAACGCGGTCGGGGAAGACCCGATCGCCTTCGCCCAGGCGGATCAGCACGACAACAGCGTAGTCGGTGAGCTTGGACAGGCGGAGCATCGGGGGTTCCCGGGTGCGGGGCTGGGGGGTCGAAGATAATCGGACCCGTGTGGTCCTGATTGATCCGAAATGGCCCAGGCCCCGCCCGCCGTCAAGGCCGCGGCGGTGAAAATCCGCGGTTTGGCGGCGCGGGGGACGGTTGCGCGGGAGGGTGGGGTCAGGCGGTGGGGCGGATCATCTCGAACAGGCTGGTGACCTCGGCGTAGTCGCCGCGATAGCCGCAGCGGGCGACCGGGCGGGCGCCGGCGGTGTCGAAGATGCCGTCCTTGAGCCAGCGGTCGTCGATGTGGACGCCGACGACCTCGCCGAGAACCATCCAGGAATCGAGCTTCTCGCCGTTCACGTCGGTGAGCTGGATGATCTGGGTGACCTTGCATTCCAGCGCGGCGATGGCCTCGGCGACGCGCGGCGGCTTCACGCGGCTGCTGGGGGCCATGGCGAGGCCGGCAAGGGTGAACTCGTTGACCCCAGGGGCGACCGGAGCGGAGGTGGCGTTCATGGCGCGGGCGAGCTCGCCGCCGACCAGCGAGCAGGTGAACTCGCGGGTGGCCTCGGCGTTGTTGATGCTGTCCTTGCGGCCCTCGGAGTTGAAATAAACCATGGGCGGGAAAGTGGAGATGGCGTTGAAAAAGCTGTAGGGGGCCAGGTTGGGGCGGCCCTGCGCGTCGACCGTGGCGACCCAGCCGATCGGACGTGGGGCGACGATGGCCTTGAACGGGTCGTGCGGCAGGCCATGGCCCTTGCGGGGTTCGTAGAAATAGTCGCTCACCGGTCGAGCCTCCTTGAGTTTGGGCGGACCATACCGGGGCGGAGAGGAGACGGGAAGGTTGTGGGGGGCGGAAAGGAAGGAAGATGTTCTTTTTTAGAAAAAAGAACCAAAAAACTTTCATCTCTCTAAAAAAGTCAGAACTCCCGAAAGTGAAAGTGCTTTTATTTCTTTTTATGCAAAAGAGAAGATTGTTGCTATCTGGCGACACAAAGACTTAGCGGCCAGATCTGCTGCGACATGTGATTGATATGCATCTCGGCATAGACGTGGCGGCCGTGGAACAGGACCAGCACGGCGAGCATGGCGGCGGGCAAGCCGATCCAGCCGCGGCGCAGCTTCGGGCGGGGGCCGGCGAGCAGGGCGAGGGCGACGGCGCCCGCGATGCCGATCAGGGCGCCGGCGATGACGTCGGCCGTGGTGTGGACATCCAGGGCGAGCCGTGTGAACCCGACCACGGCACCGGCGGCCGCGGCGCTGAGAGCGGCGGCGACTGGGCCGCCGAGGACGAGGGCAAGGGCGCCGCCATAGACGATGGCCGCCGAGGCGGTGTGGCCGCTGGGGCTCAGCAGGCCGATCGGAGGCAGCAGGTCCTGGCAGGCCATGGTGGACATCTTGGCGACCAGCACGACGCCGAGCGTGGCCGGCACCGCCAGGAACCAGGCGAACGCGCCGCGCCACCAGCCGTCAAGGAGCAGGACCAGGCCGGTGGCGGCCACCAGGGGCAGGATTACCGCCTGGTCGCCCAGGTCGGTCACGAAATGCAGGTCCATCGCCGTCAGAACCGCCAAGGGAGGTTGAAAATAGGATGTCGAGGCAAGAATGGCAGTGAAAGATCAAGCTTTCCTTAGCATGGGCGGCGCGGGACGCGGCCCACCCATTGCGCAACGCGGCCGCCTCCTGGCATGTGCGACACTTCCCTCCGCAGAAGGCCGCAGGCGCATGACCGTCCGCAGGATTGGCGACACCACCGTGACCCGCGTGTACGAACAGATGGGGCCGGGGTTTCCGGCGCAGCACCTGCTGCCAGACTGGGACGCGGCGGTGCTGGAGGAGCACGGGGGATGGCTGTCGCCCAACTACTATGAGGCGGCGACGGGGAAGTTCATCTCCTCGATCCATTCCTGGGTGATCCGCACGAAGCACCACACGATCCTGGTGGACACGTGCTGCGGCAACGGCAAGGAGCGACCGGGCGCGGAGCGGTTCCATATGCTGGACACGCCCTACCTGGAGCGGCTGCGCACGGCCGGGGTGGAGCCGGAGCAGGTGGATTTCGTGCTGTGCACGCATCTGCATGTGGACCATGTGGGCTGGAACACGAAGCTGCTGGACGGGCGGTGGGTGCCGACGTTTCCGAACGCGAAATATGTGTTCAGCCGGGTGGAGCGGGACCATTGGGACCCCGCGCGCAACCCCGCGCTGGCGCCCGGTCAGGCGGCGATCTTCCAGGATTCCGTGTTGCCAGTGATCGAATCGGGCCAGGCGATGGTGGTGGACATGACGGACAGCATCGGCGACGGGCTGCTGATCGAGCCCGCGCCGGGCCATGCGCCGGGGCATGTGATCCTGCGGCTGCTGTCGGGCGGGGAGCAGGGGGTGTTCCTGGGCGACGTGATGCATCACCCGATCCAGGTGATACGGCCGGAATGGAGCAGCCGGTTCTGCGCCGACCCGCGCCAGGCCGAGGCGTCGCGCCGGCGGGTGCTGGAGCTGTGCTGCGAGACCAATGCCCGCGTTTTCCCGGCGCATTTCGGGGTGCCGCATGTCGGCTGGGTGCGGCGGGCGGGGGCCGGCTATCGGTTCGAGTTCGATCACGGGGAAGGCGCCTGATGTCACGCATCGACGATCTGCCGCATCACATTGCGCTGGAGGGGGTGAGCAACCTGCGCGACCTCGGCGGCTGGCCGACGCGCGATGGCGGGCGGGTACGGCGCGGGCAGGTGTTCCGCTCGGCGGCGCTGCATGCAGTGACGGAGAAGGACGCCGCGGCGCTGCGGGCGCTGGGCGTGAAGCACGTGGTCGATTTCCGCGGCGACGCGGAGCGGGCGCGCTGGCCGACGCGGATGACCGAGGTGACGGTGCACGAGCTGACGATCGCCCCGACGATCGGTGCCTCGCTGAAGGACCTGGTGGAGGACCCGAATTCCACCAGCGAGGACGTGGTGCGGGTGATGCGGCAGGCGTACGGCTCGTACATCAACGACTGGCACCACCGCTACCGGGCGATGTTCGACCTGCTGCTGCACGAGGAGCCGGCGCCGCTACTGTTCCATTGCACGGCGGGCAAGGACCGCACCGGGGTGGCGGCGATGCTGCTGCTGGCGGCGCTGGGGGTGGCGGACGAGGTGATCCACGACGATTATCTGGCGACCAACCGGCTGTGGCGGCGGGATGCCGAGGTTGCCGCGGGGCTGCCGCCGGTGGTGGCGGATACGCTGCTGTCGGTACAGCCGGCGTTCCTGGCGGCGGCGTACGAGGCGATCCACCAGGGCTATGGCAGCATCGATGCCTATCTGCACCAGCGGCTGGGGCTGGATGATGCGCGGCTGGCGGTGCTGCGGGCGCGGCTGGTGGAATAGGAAGGAAGCAGTTCTTTTTTGAAAAAAAGAACCAAAAAACTTTTCCCATTTTAATCCAGATGTTCAATTCAGCTTATGGGAAAAGTCTTTTTGCTTCTTTTTCTTCAGAAAAAGAAGGCCTTGCTTTTCATACCAACCCCAACCTTTGCCACACCGCCAGCCGCTCGCGTACCACGCGGGCGAGCAGGCTGGCGAGTTCCTCGCGCTGGGTTTGGCCCGCCCCCGGCAGCAGATCGGCGGCGAGCGTCATGGGGTCGGGCATCGCGCCCGCGGCGCCGATGTGGGCGACCAGCAGGGCCTCGGCGGTGCGGCTGGGCTGGCCGGTGCCGGCGCGCAGGCAGGCGAGGACGGTGGGGGCATTCAGGTTGTCGAGGCGCACGTCGCGCCGGGCGAGGGCGGCGTTGAAGCGGTGCTGGCGCGGGTTCGGGCCGGCCGCCGTGTCGCGCAGGACATGGGCCTGGTGGGTGCCGACCAGCACCATCGCCATCTCGCCAAAATTGGCGCGGGTGCCGCCGAGGGGGGCCAGCTCGGCCAGGGTTCGCGGGCCTTTGGCCAGGGCGGCGACGCGGGCGCGGTAGCCTTCGCCGACCGTGGCCTCGCCAGCCGGCATCTTGAGCGCGTAGTGGAAGCTTTCGGGGTCGACGGCCAGGACGATGCGCGCCCGGGCGAGGATGGCGTCGCGGTCGGCGTCGGTCAGCCGGCGGGCGCCGCGGACGAGAACGTCGTGGCGCAGGGTGCGGTTGATGCAGGTGTCGATGACGAGTTCGCGCATCAGCGGGTCGTCGAAGCGGTCGTGGATGGCGCGCTGCTCGGGGGTGAGGACGAGTTCGACGAAGTTGTCGACGAGGCGGGCGGTGCCGGCGTAGTCGAGCCGGGCGGCGGAGAGGGCTGCGGCGACGTCGGCGTGGTAGCAGGGGCGCCAGTGCTCATTCATGTATTCGTGGGCGAGATAGGGCACGGACAGGTCGTCGAGCCGGGCGATGAGTTCGCGGGCGGTGGCGGTGGAGGCGAAGTGGTGGGCGCCGGCTTCGGCCAGGGCCTTGACCACGTCGCGCCCGGCGGCAGCCTGGCGGTCGCTTCGCCCGGCGAGGCGGCGGCCGGCTTCGCGCAGCATGCGCTGAACGGCGAGCAGGGCCTGCTGTGCCGGCAAGGCGTTGTAGCTGACGTGGAAGATGCCGCCGGCGCGCAGCCGGGTGGCGAGCAAGCGGACGATGCCGGCGCGCACGGGGTCGCCCACCCAGCTCCAGACGCCGTGGGCGGTGGCGATGTCGGCCATCGGCAGGGCGGCGGCCTCGGCGGATTCCGCGAAGCCGCTGAGGTCGGCCTCGAGGAAGGTGATGTTGTCGAGCCCGGCCTCGGCGGCGAGGCGACGGGCGTCGGCGATGGCGCCGGGCATGAAGTCGATGCCGGTGACCTGCCAGCCGGGGTTGGCGGCGGCGACGACGCAGGCGTTCACGCCGCGGCCGCAGCCGAGTTCCAGGTAATGCAGGTGCTCCGCCTCCCAGGGTGGGTC
>Ga0105050_10007955_pt1 | contig 12419 bp, 7 predicted proteins | sample FRY01_FD_78088 | JGI IMG/M metagenome (GOLD analysis project Ga0105050, IMG submission 78088) | Freshwater microbial communities from Lake Fryxell liftoff mats and glacier meltwater in Antarctica - FRY-01 | ecosystem: Environmental > Aquatic > Freshwater > Ice > Glacier meltwater ... | reverse complement strand
GTCCTTTTTTTTTCGGGAATGTTCCGGGGTTCTGTTTTTTGTTTTTTTCTTCTTTTTCTTTTTTTTTTTAATTTTTAAAGGGGGGGCTTGCGGGGGGGGGGGGGGGGATGTGGCAAGACCTTATTCATGATTTTTGGTGATTTTTCTGCGGAAGGCAAGTCAGGACGACACTTTCTGCTGATTGGTGGGTTTCTGGGAGCAGGTAAAACAACGGTCATCCAACAGATTACCAAGGAGTGAGAGCAATGCGGGCGGCGGGTGGTTTTGATCATGGACGATCAGGCGTTCTGCCTTCGCATGTCAAAAGGGATACGGGGCTTGTACCGTCGGGTCGCCGGGATTAGAAAAAGTCCGTGACTACGTGCTCAACCAAGAAGAATGGCATCGAAGCAAGTCCTTCAAAGATGAATACCTCGCGCTGGGAGGACGACAGGGAAAGAGGTTCCCTAAAGGGTTTCGATCCGGAAGACGACGGGGCGGTCGGTGAGGCAAGTGAGTTCTTCGACTTCAAGGAGGGCGGTCTTGAGCTGACCAAAGGGGCATTTGTGAAGGAGGAAGACCATTTCAACGAATTCGGCGTCGGGGTTATCGGCGTCGACGGGGGAGTGGGTTCCGGAGATCCCGATCTTGTGCGTAGCGAGGACGGTCGCGACGTCAGCGATGACCCCGGGTTGGTCTTTGACCGAGAAACGGACGTAGTAGGAGGTGACGCTGGCGTCGATTTCGAGGAGCTTCCCTTCTTCGTTGCTGGGGAGGAAGCCCCGGTCGGCACGGGAGTTGCGGGCGGCTTCGGCAAGATCGGAGATGACCGAGGATGCGGTGGGGCCTTGGCCGGCGCCGCGACCGTAGAAGAGGGAGTCGCCCAGTTGGTCGCCTTTGATCGCGACGGCATTGAAAACGCCATTCACGGAGGCGAGGATGTGCTTCTTGGAGAGGAAGGAGGGCTGGGTGCGGATTTCGATGGAGCCATCGTCCTTCTTGAGAACGAGCGAGAGGAGTTTCACGACGTAACCGAGTTCGGAGGCGAAACGGATGTCGAGGGGCGTCACTTTTTCGATCCCGCGAACGTAAACGTCGCGATAATCGATGAGGAAGCCGTGGGCGAGGGAGCCGAGGAGGATGGCTTTGTGGGCGGCATCCCAGCCGTTGACGTCGAGGGTTTCGTCGGCTTCGGCGTATCCGAGCTCCTTCGCTTCCTGGAGGGCTTCGGGGTAGGCGAGCCCAGCCTGGGTCATGCGCTGAAGGATGTAGTTGGAGGTGCCGTTGATAATACCGGCGATGGCAATGATGCGGTTTCCGATGAGGGATTCCTGCAAGGCCTTGATGATGGGGATGCCTCCGGCGACGGCTGCTTCGAAGTAAATCGGGGTGTGGTGTTTCTTGGAGAGAGCGAAAAGGTCGGCGCCACGCTCGGCGAGAAGGGCTTTATTTCCGGTCACGACAGGTTTTCCGGCCTTAAGGGCGGCCGCGACGAGGTCGAAGGCGGCGTCGGTTCCGCCGATGAGCTCGACCACGATATCGACGGACGGATCATTGACGACCTCCATGAGATCGGTGGTGAAGAGCTCGGCTGGAGCCTTGACCTCACGTGGTTTGTGGAGGTCGCGGACTGCGATTTTCCGGATTTCCAGTTGAACCGCGCCCTGGGAACGGGCCCGGATGAGCTCGCCATTCTCCTGAATGATTTTCCAAACGCCCGAGCCAACGGTGCCGAATCCCGCTAAGCCAATCCCTGAAATTGTGCAACTCACGGGGGCTGTCTAGGGTGGTTAGGCGATGCAAAACAGTAAAAATCTCACAGATCGTTGAATTGCACCTCCGGTTTGTCTCGTTATACTACCGACAGATGGCGCAAGAGTATTCATGGGAGAGCACCAGTAGCTACGTTCCGCCCCGGCGGGATCCGTTGGGCTGGTATTTCCTTGTGGCTGTGATTCTGGCTCTCATCGTGCACGTTTTTCTCATCGTATTCGCTGGGCAGCACTTTATCCGGGTGGAGTTCACCGAGCCCCGGGAGATCGTCTCCGAGTCGGTCCGGCTGACAACGGTGGAGACTGAAATCGAGGCACCACCGGTGGAAGCTCCGCCTGAAGAAGACCTCGAGCACCCGGTCATCGACACCGAGTTGGTGGATTCGGTCGAGGATGCGATCGCGGAGCTCCAGAATATCGAGATCGACATCGATACTCAAATTGAGGAGGCCGCTTTGCCGGAGATGAAGATTGAGAAGCCCGCCCTTGTCGGAGATGAGGAAGAGGATCTTCTTAAGCCTACGATTGGCCCGGATGTGACTCCTGAAATTCCCGAGCCTGGGAAGATTCAGTTGGATTTCCCGGAGGCGAGTAAAAGTCAATTGCTCGTCGCGGATGACGGAGCGCCGCTGGCGGACATTACTGATCCCAATGCTGTCCTTGCTGAACTTGGAAAAGTGAAAGGAGCGGGCGGCGACAGCGAAGCGGGCGTGATCAGTGGCTACACTGGTTTGGCAACCTACGCCAAAATGTCGCCCGGGGATCTTCAGCGTAACAAGGCCTCCATCGGGAGTGATCTTCTTTTTAAATTCAATGAATCCACGCTGAGGGACGATGCTCGCTTGACCTTGATGACGGTGGCGATGTTGATCGATCGGAATCCCACGATGTATTGTTGGGTGGAAGGCCACACCGATACCGTTGGTGGCGATGACTTTAACCTGAATCTCGCGGCCAAGCGTGGTGACGCGGTGAAGGATTGGTTGGTGAAGGCTCTGCAGCTGAGCCCAACCCGAATCATCGTTCGTCCTTTTGGGAAATCCCAGCCCATCGTTCTCGAGGGCGACGTCGATCAGCAGGCTCCGAACCGCAGGGTGGACATCAAGATGCGCACGACTCAGCCGGAGCCGTCCACGGCACCGGTGAAAATGTTAGTCAAGCCCGGTAAGGCTGTGGTGGTCACCGACGACGAAGACATTCCTAAGGCGATTCCGGTGACGGAAGATGGGGACATCCCCAAGGCAATCCCTGTCACGGAAGACCAGAATATTCCCCAGGCGATTCCGGTGACGGAAGATGAGTGATTCGGAATTGAGTTTTGTCTCGAAATGGGTAGCTTGAGGCCGTGTTGAGAATCCTACCCGAGCCCCCTGTTTGGAAAGCTGTTCTCGGTTTTGATTTTGACGACACGCTGGTCCTGAAATCCGGGGAGCCTGCCATTGACCCCCGTTTTTTTGACTGCGTGGAATGGGTCCGTTCCACTTACGGGGCGGTGTGGGGGATTGCGACCGGTCGTTCGCTCTACCAGTTGGTCGAGGGGTTCAATGAGGCTCGCTTTCCTTTCCTGCCGGACTTTGTCGTGGTGCGGGAACGGGAGCTTTATTTTCCCGGCCAGTTTGGACGTTGGGTGCCGCACGATGAGTGGAACCGGGGCTGTGAAAAGGATCACAAGAAGCTCTTCCGAAAGTCGAAACGGGTCTTTGCCAAGGTACGAAAATTTATCGAGCAAGAGACGAATGCGCAGTGGTCTTCGGGCGAAGGTGATGAAGCGGGGGTCATCGCTTCGAGCGGTGTAGAAATGGATAAGATTCTCGATTTTGTGGAAACATTGTCGCGGCCTGGCGATCTCACTTATGAGCGGAACTCGGTTTATCTGAGATTTAGCCATCGTCGCTTTAGCAAGGGGACGGGCTTGGTCGAGGCTGCTGATCGCTGGGGTCTGGGGCCGGATCGGATTTTGGCGGTAGGCGATAATTTTAACGACATGAGCATGCTCCAGCCCGAGGTTTGCGAAGCGTGCGGGTGTCCGTCCAATGCCGTCGGCGCGGTGCAGGACTTCGTGAAAAGCCGGGGCGGGGTTGTTGCCAGCAAGCCCGGAAGTCTCGGCGTGATGGAGGTCATGAGGCATTACTTTGACCAATGAGCGGCGAGCTTTGGACCTTCGCGATCATCATGGTGATCGGCCAATTTAGTCCGGGGCCGGACATGTTGCTCCTAACCCGCACCGCGCTGGCGGAAGGATTGAAGGCGGGATGGCTGATGGTGTTGGGAATCGTGACTGGTCTGGCTTTGCACGCGACTTTCGCGATTGGCGGGATGGCCGTGATTCTGGCGCAGGGCGGTTGGATTTCCTGGACGATGAAGTTCGCGGCAGCGGCTTATCTTCTCTGGTTGGCGTGGGGGCTTCTTCGGCCGAAAGTGGGGAGCGGAGAGGTCGTGGTTCCGAAGAGAAGTCCTTATTTGCGCGGTCTCTTTTGCAATCTGCTCAATCCCAAGGTCCTTGTCTTTTTCGCGGGAGTGGTGGCTCCTTTTTTGGGGCCTGGGAATCCTGAGTGGTGGCCCTTTGCGCTCTGGGCCTTGATTGTGGGTGAAGGGCTCTTTTTTTGGTGCCTGTGGGTCTGGCTCCTCCAGATCGAAGCCGTCCGCCGCGGCTACCGAAAAGCCGGACGGACCTTGGATCTGATGTTCGCCCTGGCGCTCGCTGCCTTGGCAGTGAGTTTGGTGCTCACGGATTGATCTTTAGGTGACAGATCGTCTTCTGAATCCCGCGAAAGAGGCAAGGATTGGAAGGAGAAAGATCGCGGTGGAGGGTTCGGGAACCGTGCCGGTAACAATCGGTGTGTTGGGCTCGGTTTCATAGGCCCAGTTGAAGATTTCGATATAAAATGCTCTGGGAGCGGTGATGTAGGCGTATCCATAGTGGACGCCGTCTTCCGCCTCAAAGGAAAAGCCCAGGTAGCCAGTGTTCTCAAGAAACGGACCCTGCCCGGTTGGTTGAATGCCGTTGCGTAGGCTCAATTGGAACCCGCCTGCCGGGTCATCCCCGAAGGCTTCATAATTGTAGAGTGGGTAGTTGACCTCCGGCCCCACGGACACTCCCTTTTCCAAGGGCAAGGGGGCATAAAATTGTTCCCAATTGCCCCAGGCGATTTGACAACGTGAAAGTGCATTGTCTGACAATGTCAAAGTGGGGGTGAAGATAAATTCCGTAGTTCCAAACACCTTCCGTGAAGTCTGAAATAATCCGAGTATGGACTGAAACCAAATGGGGTTCAAGCTGTCACTACGAGAAGCCCGCACGAGCTTTCGACTTTGATGGCGCAGGCCTTGTAGCTGGGTTGGCGGGAGTGGGGGTCGAAGCTGGGGAAGGTGAGGAGGTTGGTGGTGCCTTCGTGCATAGGGAGGAAGACTTCGCCATGGCGAACGGAGGTAGTGAGGTGGGCTTGAGCTTCCAAGGATCCACGACGGGATGACACGGTGATGGGATCGTGGTCTTGAATGCTTAGTGCGAGAGCGTCGTCGGGATGGATGTCGAGAAAAAGCGCTGCGGGGTAGAGTTTTCGGAGGACGGCGCTTTTGTTGGTGCGGGATTGGGTGTGCCACTGGGCGCTGGTTCCGCGTCCGGTCAGCAGTGTGAAGGGGTATTCCTTGCAAGTGGGCTCAGGGAGGGGCGCTGGTGGGTCGAAGATGAATCTGGCGCGGCCGGACGGAGTGAAGAACTGGCCATTTTCGAAGAGGCGGCGCTCGGATGCGAACATCGAACGTCGAACTTCCAACGCTGAACCTTCAAGTGGGGAGTCTTCGATGTTGGAGGTTGGACGTTGAGAGTGCGATGTTCGCAGAGGCCACTGGATGCCGCCGGCTTCGTCGAGATGTTGATAGCCCGCGATGCCGGTGATCTCGCAGGGTTGGCCTTCTGAAAGTTGCTGGAGGAGTTCGAAGGCGGCAGGCGGGCTGGACCATTTCTCGAACATTTCGCCTACTCCCCAACTGTTGGCAAGGAGTTGGATAATGCGGAAATCACTCAGCGCTTGGCCGGGGGCATGGCGAACCTGCTTGATAGTGCCAATGCGACGTTCGCTATTGATGAAGGTGCCGGATTTTTCACCCCAAGCGGCAGCTGGAAGCAAGAGGTCAGCAGTTTTTGCCGTTTCGGTGGTGTGGTACATGTCCTGAACCACGAGGAAATCTAGTTTCTTTCGTACTTCGTGAAACTTGCCCTGGTTGATCCAGCTGTGGGCGGGGTTGGTGGCGATGACCCAGAGGCCTTTGATTTTTCCGGACTCGATGCCGTCGAGGATTTGGTCGTAGGCCCAGCTGGGTTCGGACGGGATTTTTTCTTCCGGGATCTCGAGGATCTTGGAGACCTTGGCGCGGTGGTCGGGGTTGGCAAAATCGTGTCCGCCGAGGAGGTTGGTGGTGTTGGAGAAGAGGCGAGATCCCATCGCGTTGCACTGTCCGGTGATGGAGTTGGGTCCGGTGCCGGGCTTGCCGATGTTGCCGGTCATGAGGCAGAGATTGATGATGGCTTGGGCGGTGCGGACACCTTCGTGCGATTGATTGACGCCCATTGTCCACCACATCGAAACGCGTTTGGTGGGGTCCGAGATGAGCTTGGCGAGGGCTTCGACTTGGAGGCGGCCAATCTGGGTGTCTTCGCGCGTCGCGTCGGGTGAGTAGGGGCGGACGAAGCGGGCGAAGTCTTCGAAGTCTTCGGTATGTTCTTTGATAAACTCTTCGTCCACCCGGCCATCGCGGATGATGCAGTGGGCGAGGGCGTAGAGGAGGGGGAGATCTCCTTTTGATTTGATTTGGAGGTGTTGGGTCGCGATCTGGGCGGTTTCAGTGGCTCGTGGATCGATGACGATGATCTCGGGGTTCCGTTGATTGCGGGCGAGACGCTGGTAAAGAATGGGGTGGGCGATGGCGAGATTGGAGCCGATGAGGATGACGACGTCCGATTCCTCCAGATCGGCGTAGGTGTAGGGCGGCGCATCGAAGCCGAAAGCTTGTTTGTAAGCGACCACGGAAGTGGCCATGCACTGGCGGGTGTTGCCGTCGCCGTGTTTGATCCCCATTCCGAACTTGGCGAAGGCTCCTAGGAAGGCCATCTCTTCGGTGGTGATTTGCCCGGTTGAAATAAAAGCGACGGAGTCTTGTCCGTAAGTGGCTTGAATTTTTTTGAACTTGTCGGTGAAGATCTTGGAGGCGAGGTCCCAGGTGATCTTTCTGGACGGTTTGTTGGAGAATTCTTTGAGAAGAGGAGCGGTGGCCCGTTCGGGTGAGTTGAGAACGGTGAGGGCCTCCCAACCTTTTGGGCAGGCCATCCCTAGGTTGACAGGGTAGTTGGTGGAGGGGGTGAGGCCGACCGCTTCACCTTCGTGGAGATGGAGGTTGAGCTGGCACCCGGTGGAGCAGAAGCCGCAGACGGAGGTCGTGGTGCCATCGGTCTCGAGATTGTGGGGGAGTTTTCCGAGTCCGAAATCGTTGGTCCGCAGAAGGAGCTCGGACGTGAGTGGTCCGGATTTTAGTCGAAGGAAATTTTGGAGCGCGGGCATTCAGGGGATTGTTTGCACGATTTGGGCCACTCTGAATGAGCTTGATTCATGATTGATGGGAGAGAGGCTCTTTGGCAGCCTGAAGCCGCCATGAAATCCTCCCGGTTGAAGAGTTGTTAGTTCGAGATATGCAGGCGATAGAATCTTCCAGGCTGCGCATTGCTAAAAATGGTAGAAGCCCGGTAGCTCACGTTTGCGGTCCCATTTCCCATGTTTGTCGTTGATTGCAAAATAAAGTCGCCATTGACTGGGGTCCAAATGTTGAGATCGTCACTCTGCTTAAGAGTGAAGTTGATGCCTTCGGCAGCGAGATTGACCCGGAAGTTGATGAGTAAATAGTCGTTAACGATACCTCCTACCTCGATCGCATTGTTCGTAAGACCAAGGGTGGAAAATGAAGTGGAGTCAGTGTCGCTCGTGCCGGTGGCAAATTCGAGGAAGGCGCTGAAGCCATCGAGATCGTCATCCTCTGTAGGATCACCAGAAAAGGGGAACGAGTCGAACGATCCTGGAGAGCCGTCGGTGCCGACACTCGAGCGCCAGCTTGTGGGATCATTGTGGTCGGGATTACTAGTGGGATCTTTTAGGACGAGTGAAAACCCATTGCCATCGGCATCAACGGGCCACGGTTCGACATCGTTGTAGGTGAATTCTTTGATGGGCAAGCCGGTGGCGTCGAGAATCGAAGTCAGTTCGCCATCGTTGCTTAGCGATCCACTGTAAAGTCCTGAGACGGTGGGTGCTATGCCATGGCGGAACTGGAAGGCTTCCAGATTGCCAACGAGGACAATGCGTTCTCCCGGGGCAAGAATGAGGGCATCGACAGGCAGGGTGTTATCGAACCCAGAAAAGATGACACCAGCGGTAAAGGTGACTCCCTCCAGTGAGATTGATTGGGTGGGGTGGATGTTGAGGAGTTCGATAAATTCGAAATCACCTCGGCTTAGGAATCCCTCGGCCTCTTCGTCCGCAGTTGGGAGGCTGGGACGGTAGTTTAACTCTGAGACGACTAAATTGCTGGCAGAGGCAGGGGTGGTATCGACGATGAAAAGGCTGTCGGTCAGGGGGCTCCATTTTGAGCCATCAAAAACGCGTGCTTTGATATCGGCGGAAGAATCGAGAGAAATTTGACCTTGATAAACCTGAGCGGAGAGTGAGGGGCTCCCCCCGTTTCCAGAAGATCCCTCAAGGATCCCCTCCCAAAGTGCATCAGAGCTATTGGATCCAAAATTAAGGCCATGGATGGCGAGGATATTGTTACCGACCTGAAGCTTATTGATGAACGAGGTGACGGAATAATTGATAAATTGTATTGCTTGATCATCTGCGTGGGTAGCGGTGGCGGCGGCGTTATAAGGGAGGGATACGGGAGCATTTGCTGAGGCGATTGGGACGCCATTGAGGTAAGCGACAAAGCCATCGTCATAGCGCATTTTCAGGGTGAGTGCCGAAAGGGCATCGATTTCTTCCTGGGTGTTGATCGTGAAGGGGAGGCGGATGTAGCAGGTTTCATTCCCCTCATACATTTCGTTGATGGGAGTATCGATGTAGGGTCCGTAAGTGTTTGCGGCACTTTGTTCATAGCCCACTCCTTGTGGTCCCGTTGTCCAGTTTGCGGTATTTGGCGGATTTGCAGGATTTGTCCATTGCACGGTGGTGAGAGTGCTTCCGCCATTGGTGATCGATGGAACGATGACTTGGCAGGTGGCATTTTCGGTTACAAATAGGGTGCTTGATCCAGGGGCATTCCCGGGAACCCTGGGATCGGTTCCGTCCGTGGTGTAGTAAATGTTGGCACCGAGCCACGAGTTCGGGTCGGACATTGTTAGAGCAAAGCCGCCACTCACTTCTCCTCCATATTGATTAAAGCCCGGAGGGCGCGCGAGGCCACTGGTGCCGCGCGACTGGGTCTCGATCCAATCGAGTCGTTGGGTGAGCCAGTTCTTCATCCAGGCGACCTCAGATTGATGGGTGGTGCGTGATTGATAGCCGTCGGCGTTGGGCCAGAGGTAGGTGCCGAGAACATTCCATTTATCAAAATTGCGGGTCACGGCGTTGGGGGTTCCGGCGCTGCCATCGAGTTCACGGTCGTGCTTGTCGATCAGGGCCATCATGCCGGGTGTCGAGAAGAGGCTGCGGCGCAGGTCCCAGAAGCGATCCCAGTAAGCAAGATCGAATTCCACGTCCTGGAAAAGGCGTTGATACCAGAAGTAGTTCGTCCCACTCAGTTGGGTGTAATACCAACCTGTCGGGTCTTGGCCTTCGAGGTAGTTGGCGTTTCCAAGAGCCAAGTTGTAATCCCAAACTGGTAAGGCCCGTATTTTGCGGTCACGATCTTTTGAAAAATAGGTGCTGATTCGGTAGCCGTCGATTTCTTTAAAGGTCTCTACAAATAAGTGCATGTCGACGAAGCTTGGAACGTCAATATAGGCATTGTAGCCATTCACTGGATCAGTGAAATTACTACCGTGAAGGGCCCTTTCGAAGGCGTTCACATAACCGTGGAGGTAGTTGGCCTGCGCGGTGTTGATTGTTCCGGGATCGTGCATGTCGAGTGGGACTCTTTCTACGGCCGTCGACCATGGCTGGCTATAGGGAGGCTTGTCCTTTTTGAAAATGTAGCCTCCGGTGATGAGGGCCGGGTCGGTGGTGGTCTCGCCTAGTTTTTCGATATCGGCGCGATCTTTTCCGCGCTTGATTTTCTCCATGACGACATAGACGCCACGGTAATCATTCATCGAAACAGTGCCGCCACCGGTATTTAGGAAGAGTTCAACGAAGCGTGTCCGCATCCCTCCACCATTGCGGTGTAACTGTCTTGCCGAGTCATAAACGAGCACGTTACGCATGAGGGTTTTGTCAGAGTAGGGGGCGTGCAGGATCCAATCAGACTCCCTCGGCATTCCCAGAATCGGGACATCCTTATCCTCGTCGTCATTGTTCCAGGTCTCCCACGAGTATTGCTTCTTCGGGAATCCGGAGGAGCTTTGTCCCCGGACGTGCATGCCGCCCCGACCGGTGAAATCCGGGATTCCATCGATATGTGCCAGGTCATCATTGAGATCGCGATCAATCACGACGGTGTAGACGTTTCGGAACGGGCGTGGGGCACTTGGATTACTGGCGAGATCGAGATTCAGGCCGGCGGAATCCGCGATGACGATGGGCAGATTTGACGTGAAATTTTGGACATCACTTGCGAGTTCGATGAGGGTGCGGCTTTTGACATCTCCCGGCAGGCGGCCGGTCTCGAAGACACGCGCCCGAATCGTGGTGGTGTTGGTGATGTTAAATTGGCTGGTGTAAACGGCGGCGCTCTCCGTGGGGATGGTTCCGTTGGTGGTGTAGCGAACAATTGCGGAAGGCGACACCGTCGGAAGGATCATAAGTGTTGTAGCGTTCGCAAAGACTCCGCCTGAACGATCAAATTGGACGCTTTCGGCAGGAAGGCCCGCCGCTTGAAGGCCGGTGTTTCTAGCATTGGGGGTGGAGGTCTCAAGATATCCCAGAGTTCGAGCCTGCCCTAACTCGCCATAGGAAACATCTGCCGCTTGGGCTGCAAAGGTGAATTCGCTGATGACGGTCACGCCATTCGGAGCGATGAGGGCGAGGTAGCCCCCGGTTTTTGGCAGGGTGAAGTTGGGATGGAGCTGGGAGCCGCTCAAGGCTCGGTCTTTCCCTGAGGCGAAGAGGGTGAAGTATTCGTAAGCAGCGAGGCTATGGGAGGGGAACTGCCAGAGTGTCTTATTGGAACTATCGTTTGTGAGATAGTAGCCTGAGAGATTTACGGCGGCATTTTGTCCGTTGTAGATCTCGATCCAGTCCGAGCTATCGAGGTCTTCATCATCGAGGGTTGTATTATTAGCGACAAATTCTGAGATGATTGGGCCGCCGGTGAGAATGGGGCTTTGGGTCGTGGTGGAGACTGAGATGTTGTCGAGGTAGGTATTCTGGTTTGCTCCACCAGTACGCCCGGAGAATGCGAAACGATTACCTGGTGAGGGTACGAAGCCTGGAGTGGCGAGGTTGGTCGCCAGGACATTTCCATTGTAGGTAAGATCGAGTCCGGAGCTGTCCCAGTGCAAAGTGACTGGAACCCAAGCACCTGAAGTCGAGCCGTAGTTGTGGGGGTAGTTCTCTACGCTCACGCCGTCAGAGAAGACTTCGATTGAGGGTGAATCGCCACCGTTGTTGTAGGTGTCCCAAGCGATGATGAGACCATCAGCGACCGCGAAGCCCGCTTCCCCTCCACCGTCCCCGCCGGGGATATCCCCGAAGGTGAGCGAAAGGCCATCGGCAAAGGAGCCGGAGCCTCCGATTTGGAGATCAAAAGAAAAGGTCCACGAGTCGATTTTCTGCCCTGAATCGAGATCGGCGATTTTGAAAGAGGACGAGGTGCCACCGGTGTTGTTTTGTGTGAGGCGGAGGTAGGGATTTCCGCTTCCTTGAACTGAGGCTGTTCCGTCGTTGCTGCTAATGGTTGAGCCGTCGCCAAGATTGGTGGCTCCAACCGAAGATCCTGTGAAGTCTTGTGAGTAGCTTCCGCCGAAGGCAAGGAGGGGGAAAGAGAGCGCAAGGATCGAGCTTGGGAGGGGCTTTAAAAACGGGGATTTCATAGGAGAGTGCTGACCCGATACCCGAATTTTAGACGGGGATTGGGAGCGCGAGGTGGAGTTGAGCGATCACTGGAATGTCATCGTTTTCCCCTGAAGCGGGACCATCGCTTTGGTCCTAGGGGATCGAGCGTGAATTACAAATTGTTTTTTGCGCAACTTGGGTCAGGGCGATCAAGCTCAGGGTGGTTGTCTGGTTAATTGATTTGGGGCGGGGGCGTTTTGAGCAGTCGCAGGGCGGCGTTGGATTTGGCGGTGTGATGGTGGAAGCCGGCGTTGCGGGTGGCGAAGGCTTCGTGGTCGTGGAGTCGGAGGACGGCTCCTCGTAGCAAGGCCAGGACTTGCCCGCCGCTGGGTTTCTTGCGCGGGCGCGAGGCTTTCTTGCGCGGGCGCGAGGCGTCTTCTTTCCATAGGCTGGTGTCTCGCCGCCAGTGGTTTTTGATTCCCTGCTAGAGGCCGTGCCCGGCGGGGCGTCCGGCCTGGAGGTAGTGGCCTTG
>Ga0105050_10007954_pt1 | contig 12419 bp, 11 predicted proteins | sample FRY01_FD_78088 | JGI IMG/M metagenome (GOLD analysis project Ga0105050, IMG submission 78088) | Freshwater microbial communities from Lake Fryxell liftoff mats and glacier meltwater in Antarctica - FRY-01 | ecosystem: Environmental > Aquatic > Freshwater > Ice > Glacier meltwater ... | reverse complement strand
TGCTCGATGCGCAGCAAGACATCTCCGAACAGGACGCCCATATTGCCGGCTTTGTACTCGAATCCGGGCGTGCCTTAGTCGTTGGTGTCAATAAATGGGATGGCCTTACCTCGGACCGCCGTGACGAGATCAAGATGGATATCGAGCGTAAACTCAGTTTCTTGTCTTTCGCAAAAACCCATTTTATTTCGGCATTGAAGTCGTCCGGCATTGTGCCACTGATGAAATCAGTCGATGCCGCCTACGCCGCAGCCATGGTTAAGCTGCCCACACCAAAACTGACCCGTGCATTGCAGGAAGCCGTTGACCACCAGCAGCCGCGTCGCAAAGGATCGATTCGCCCCAAGTTACGGTACGCTCATCAGGGCGGTCAAAACCCCCCCATTATCGTGATTCACGGTAATGCGCTTGATGCGATTGATGCTAACTACAAACGTTTCCTTGAGAAACATTTTCGCGATACCTTCGCACTCGTTGGTACACCGTTACGTATAGAGTTGCGCTCAGGAAAAAACCCTTTTTCCAATCAGGATTAAATGCCGAATTGCGGACTACGTTTGCCAGTCTGTGGCAAAATCGGTTACATTCAGATTAACTAATTTTTTCTGACGCTTGAATTTCATCGCGTTGGCATCATCTCTCGAATTCGACACAACAATACGGAGCTTCCATGAGCAACAAAGGGCAACTTTTACAAGACCCATTTCTCAATGCCTTGAGAAAAGAACACGTTCCGGTTTCCATTTATCTCGTCAACGGTATCAAGCTGCAAGGACACGTTGAATCTTTCGATCAGTATGTGGTTCTGCTGCGCAATACTGTCACGCAGATGGTCTATAAGCACGCAATTTCCACTGTCGTTCCTGCCCGTGCTGTCAATCTCAATACTGAACCCGAGTCAGAATAAGGTTTTGCGTCGGTCAACCCGATCAAAAGCTTCTCTATGCGTGCAGTTCTAGTCGGCGTTGACTTCGGCAAGGGAGATTTCCTTGCCAGCCTCGAAGAGCTCGCGTTGCTGTCTCGGTCTGCCGGTGCGGAACCGGTGACGACGGTCGCCGGCCGCCGTGCAAGTCCAGACGCCGCGCTTTTTGTGGGGTCCGGTAAAGCCGAAGAAGTCCGTGAGGCCATTGTTGACTTGGATCTTGATCTGGTCATTTTCAATCATGCCCTCTCACCAGCCCAGCAGCGTAATCTGGAGAGGCACCTGCAGATTCGGGTTGTAGACCGAACCAGTCTGATTCTTGATATCTTTGCGCAACGTGCTCAGAGCCATGAAGGCAAGGTGCAGGTTGAGCTGGCGCAGCTACAGCATCTGGCCACACGCCTTATCCGCGGATGGACCCACCTTGAGCGGCAAAAAGGGGGCATAGGATTACGCGGGCCCGGCGAGACCCAGCTAGAAACAGACCGCCGTCTGATCGGTGAGCGTGTCAAGGCATTACGCAGTCGCCTGGAAAAATTGCAGCGCCAGCATCAAACACAACGTCGCGCGCGTCAACGCAATCACACGTTTTCGGTCTCCCTCGTCGGGTACACCAATGCGGGCAAATCTACCCTGTTTAATAGTCTGACCAAGGCCGGTGTTTATACCGCAGACCAGCTATTTGCGACGCTTGATACGACATCAAGGCGAGTACATTTGGGCGAGGTGGGGCACATCGTCGTCTCTGACACGGTCGGCTTTATTCGTGAATTACCCACCCAACTCGTCGCTGCCTTTCGTGCAACCCTCGAAGAAACCATACACGCGGATTTGCTCCTGCATGTTGTCGACGCGGCCAACCCCGCGCGCGCTGAACAGATCGAACAGGTCAATATGGTGCTGCGTGAGATCGGGGCTGATCATGTTCCGCAAATCCTTGTCTGGAACAAGATAGACCAGAGCGGGATGGCTCCGGCGGTCGAGCGTGATGAATATGATAAAATTCAACGGCTTTTTGTAAGCGCTCGCAGCGGCGAAGGGGTGAATTTGTTGCGCCAGTCCGTTGCCGAGTTTGTGCAGGCGAGTACAGCAATAAGGTTATCGATGTCCTCTCCGGATGAGAGCATGGCGCCGCATCAAACCGAATAAGACTACTATTCCATTCTAAGAACATCACTCACAGCCCGGAACGCCACGAATGCTCCAACTGATACGCAAAAAATTCGGCCTGAAATTTTCACTCAATGACCCACAGTGGGGTCGGGGATCTCAGGACAATGAACAGGAACCGCGACAAGGCGGCAAGCGCCCTAGTGACGGTCCGCCTGATCTTGACCAGTTATGGCGCGACTTTAACCAGCGAATCAGTCGTCTGTTTGGTGGCAAAGGCGGCGGGAGTGGTCGTGGTGGTGGGGGTTTTCCGGGTGACGCGCGTGGCGCTGGCATCGGCGCTGGTATCGTTGCATTTGTTATTTTCTTCCTCTGGGTAGTCAGCGGCTTTTTCATCGTGCAGGAAGGCCAGACTGCCGTCGTCCTCAGCTTTGGCAAGTACAGCCACACCGCTCCGCCAGGTTTTAACTGGCGCTGGCCGTACCCGATTCAGACCCACGAGACTGTCAACCTGTCCCAGGTCCGCACCGTTGAAGTCGGCTACCGCAGCAACGTTCGCAACAAAATGCCGCGTGAATCCCTCATGCTGACCGACGATGAAAACATCATTGATATCCAGTTTGCCGTTCAGTATCGTTTGAAGGACGGTGCACAATGGATTTTCAATAACCGCGACCAGGAAGAAACAGTCAAGCAAGTCGCCGAGACAGCGATTCGTGAAGTGGTCGGTAAAAGCAAAATGGACTTTGTGCTGTACGAAGGGCGTGAAAAAGTCGCCTTTGATACCAGCGCGATGATGCAACAGATTCTCGACCGTTATCGCATCGGCGTCATAGTCACTAACGTCACGATGCAAGGCGTGCAGCCACCCGAGCAGGTACAGGCTTCCTTTGATGATGCCGTCAAGGCCGGGCAAGACCGTGAACGCCAGAAAAACGAAGGCCAGGCTTATGCCAATGATGTCGTACCAAGGGCGCGCGGCGCTGCTTCACGGCTCATGCAGGAGTCTGAGGGTTATCGTTCACGTGTAGTCGCCAACGCAGAGGGTGAATCATCCCGTTTTGGTAAGGTCCTCGGCGAATACCAGAAGGCACCTGGTGTGACACGTGACCGACTGTACATAGAGGCGATGCAGCAGGTTTTCTCGAGCACCACTAAAGTCATGATCGACACCAAATCCAACAACAGTCTCATGTATTTGCCACTGGATAAATTGATCTCACAGACCGCAGCCGAAACCAGTTCAGCGCAGTCTGCCCAAAATTCGTCATCTGTCCTTAATGAGGCGTTGCCCTTGACGGACTCAGGGCGTGCCAGTGAAATGCGTGGTCGCGATAGCCGTAGTACGCGTGATCGGGAGACCCGTTAATGAACCGCCTTGTATCCTATGTCATCGCAGCGCTGATCGCGCTGACGATCTTGATGTCGACCTTGTTTGTGGTAGACCAACGCCAGTATGCGATCGTATTTGCCCTGGGTGAAGTTAAACAGGTGATCAGCGAGCCTGGTCTGCATTTCAAATTGCCGCCGCCATTCCAAAACGTCATCATGATCGACAAGCGTATCCTCACGCTGGATACGCCGGAGCCAGACCGCTTCATTACCGCTGAAAAGAAAAACATTCTGGTGGACGCTTTTGTCAAATGGCGCATCGTCGATCCGCGTCTTTACTTCATCAGTTTCGGCGGGGACGAGCGCCGTGCGCAAGACCGTATGGCGCAGATTATTAAAGCAGCGTTAAACGATGAGATCACCAAGCGCACGGTGCGTGAGGTGATTTCCGGTGAGCGCGGCAAAGTGATGGATGCCATTCGCAAAAAAGTGGCCGAAGAAGCCAAACAGATCGGTGGTGAAATTATTGATGTGCGCCTGAAGCGCGTTGACTACGTCGAGCAGATCAACAACTCTGTGTACGAACGGATGAAGTCTGAGCGTGCCCGCGTTGCCAATGAATTGCGCTCCACCGGTGCGGCCGAATCTGAAAAAATTCGCGCGGATGCAGACCGGCAGCGCGTCGTTATTCTCGCTGAAGCCTATCGGGATGCGGAGTCGGTGCGTGGTGATGGCGATGCCAAGGCTGCACGCCTTTACTCACAGGCGTTTGGCCAAAACCCAGAGTTCTACAAATTTTACCGCAGCCTTGAGGCCTATCGCGAAAGCTTCAAGACGCGTAACGATATGTTGGTCATTGATCCCAATTCTGAATTCTTCAAATATTTCAAGGCTCCCGGTGGTGCTGCGCGTAAATAAGCAGACGCACCTTGCCCTTCAGTCAGGATGGCTTCGTGCGTGCGGGGGCTGGAAGGGCTAAAGCCCTTCTAGCCCCTCTCAACGTGGCGCGGTGTCGCATCGTCCAATGCGCTGACAGCCAGATCCGATTTTTTGCTTCGACTGTTCTGGTGTGCGGTATCCTTCTGCTCGTCTTTAACGTTCCTTCTGCTTAATCTTAGCTTTCTGTTATGCCCAACTGGCTGCTCCCTGAAAACATTGCCGACGTCTTGCCATCCGAGGCGCGCAAAATAGAAGACCTGCGTCGTGCGCTGCTGGACAACTTCCAGCTCTATGGCTATGAGCTGGTCATGCCCCCCATGCTTGAGTATGTTGATGCCTTGATGCCCGTACTGGACAAGGACATGGATTTGCGCATGTTCAAACTCGTTGACCAGATCTCCGGCCAGACGATGGCTTTGCGTGCCGACATGACCACGCAGGTTGCCCGCATTGACGCGCATCTGCTAAACCGCGAATCCGTCACCCGCCTGTGTTATGCAGGCAGCGTTCTGCATACCCGACCATCGGGTTTGCATGCTACCCGCGAGCCCCTCCAAATCGGTGCGGAGATCTATGGTCATGCCGGGCTTGAGGCCGATGCAGAAATTCAGGAACTGGCTATTGCGTCCTTGCGTATTGCAGGACTTGTAGAGGCACGCCTCGATCTCTGCCACGCCGGCATCCTGCAGGCTTTGCTGGCAGCCGATGCGCACGCCTGTAACCACACTGTGGAGATCATTGCCCTATTGCGCGCCAAGGACATCCCCGGCTTAAAGATACTGTCCGCCGGATTCGCCGCGCCGGTACGCAATGCCTTGCTGGCCTTGCCCGTGCTGTATGGTGACATCAGCACCATTGAGCGAGCAAGGCAGGCATTGCCTGCGGCCCCCGCTATCACGCTTGCTTTAGATGAGCTGGCGCTGCTTGCGCACATCGCCCAAGACACGCGCTCCGTCAGCGTCACCATCGATCTGGCTGATTTGTCGGGCTACCAGTACGAAAGCGGCGCGATGTTCTCGATTTATGTCCCCGGCTTGCCAAACGCCGTTGCGCGTGGCGGGCGGTATGATCACGTCGGCGAAGCGTTTGGTCGGGCACGACCGGCGACGGGCTTCTCCATGGATTTGCGTGAGCTCGCCAGACTGCTGCCGAGTGCCAGCCCGAAGCGGGCCATTCGGGCGCCATGGGGTCGCTCGCCTGAATTGGTTGCCATCATCGCTGAATGTCGCGCTGCCGGCGAAACCGTTATTCAGACTTTGCCAGGCCATGAAAACGATCAGCAGGAATTTGACTGTGACCGTGTCATCGAGTCCTGGCAGGGTGAATTTATTATCAAAAAACTGCGTTCATGAAGGTTTTAAAAAATCATGGCTAGAAATGTTGTAGTGATCGGCACGCAATGGGGTGATGAGGGCAAAGGCAAAGTCGTGGACTGGCTGACCGACCATGCCCAGGGGGTTGTGCGTTTTCAGGGTGGGCATAATGCGGGCCACACCCTGGTCATTGGTGGCCAGAAAACAGCCTTACAGTTGATCCCCTCGGGCATCATGCGGGCTGGTGTAGCCTGCTACATTGGTAACGGTGTCGTGTTGTCTGCCCCGGACTTGCTTCGCGAGATCGACAAGCTCGAAGCGTCTGGTGTGGAAGTGTCGTCCCGTCTTAAAATCTCCGAAGCCTGCCCGGTCATTTTGCCGTATCACACCGCGCTGGATGCGGCACGGGAACTTGCCCGTGGCGACGCCAAGATTGGTACCACCGGCAAAGGCATAGGCCCGGCTTATGAAGATAAAGTGGCACGGCGTGCGATCCGTGTGGCTGACCTGCTGAATGCGGAGCGCTTCGCCGAAAAATTACGTGAAAATCTCGCTTATCACAATTTTGTGCTGACCAATTATCTGCATGCCCAGCCGGTTGATTTCACAAAAACACTGGACGATGCCCTTGCAACGGCACCGCGTATTCGCCCTATGGTGGCAGATGTATCGAGTGCGCTGCACGCTGCCCACAAAGCCGGTGCAAATTTACTGTTTGAAGGCGCACAAGGCAGCCTGCTGGATGTTGATCATGGTACCTATCCATACGTCACTTCAAGTAACTGCGTAGCGGGAAACGCCGCTGCAGGCTCGGGCGTGGGGCCAAACATGCTGCACTATGTGCTGGGCATTACCAAGGCCTACACGACGCGTGTAGGGTCGGGGCCATTTCCGTCTGAGTTGCCAACTGATGCTGGCGTGGGCAAGCATCTGGCGAGCGTTGGGCATGAATTTGGCACCGTCACGGGTCGTCCGCGTCGTTGTGGATGGTTTGATGCCGCGCTGCTGAAACGCTCCGTGCAGATTAACGGGGTATCGGGCATGTGCCTGACCAAACTCGATGTGCTTGATGGTGTCGAAATCCTGAAACTATGCATCGGCTACAAGCTCAACGGCAAAGTTGTCGATATCTTTCCCGTTGGCGCGGAAGAGGCCGGCGCCTGTGAGCCGATTTACGAAGAAATGCCAGGCTGGACTGAGACAACGGTGGGTGTGCAATCCATGGCGGCTCTGCCGCCTGCTGCCCGTGCCTACGTCAAACGCATCGAAGCGTTGGTGGGCGTGCCGGTTGATATGGTGTCTACCGGGCCGGACCGCGAAGAAACTATCGTATTGCGTCACCCGTTCGCGTAAGCCACATCGCGATGATCAAACCTTCGTCCGCTCAGCTATTGGTAACGTGGGACGATTACCATCGCGCCATTGAGGAACTGGCGCTGAAAATACAGGCATCAGGCTGGCAGTTCGATCAGGTGCTTTGTCTTGCACGTGGCGGGCTCAGGCCTGGCGATGTGTTGTCGCGTTTATTCAGATTACCGCTAGCGATCTTGTCCACAAGTTCCTACCGTGACGACGCCGGCACCACGCGCGGTACGCTAGATATTGCCTCCAATTTCACTTCGACTGCCGGCCCCTTGTCAGGGGGCATACTGCTCGTCGACGATCTCGTCGATTCGGGCGTGACGTTACTGAAAGTGCAGCAGCACCTGCAGACGCATTGTCCACTTGTCACAGAAGTCCGATCAGCCGTGATCTGGTACAAGGCCTGTTCCGTCACTGAGCCGGATTACTACGTCGACTATTTGCCCGACAACCCCTGGATCATTCAGCCTTTCGAAGACTATGACGATCTGACGCTCGATAATCTGCGCATGCGCATGCATAAGCACAAGAGCTGAGAGCCCGCCAGCCGCTCGTTTCAGCATGACGACTCGCTCGTTGTCGCGTTGGGCAGGGTTGCAAGAACGGGCACCCTGCGGGAGCCCAATGCTGATTTTCTTGACGCAGTAATGTCGGCTGCCCAAGGTTGATACGCCTGGTCGCCACTTTCAATGAAAAAAATGATGTAGCACTCGCCGGAGTGATTGCGATTCACAGTCCTAAAAATGCGTTATGAATGCCAACAATAAAATCCCGGAATTTTATTGTCTTAATCCGCGAAAAGTAAAACGAACCTTGATTGCTGCGGTGTTGGGCGCACTAGGGCCCATTACCTGGCGGCGCTTTCCTCCGATGGCTTTCCGGTCCTATCCTGAAACCCGTGCCCGCGCGGAGGTCGCCCTGGCCGCAGCAAGCCGACCGATAAAAAGTCGATTTGCTGCCCTACTAAAGCGCAAGCTTCTCGAGTTGCAATACAACGGAAGTCGCGCCTGCTTTGCGGCGCGACCTGGACTTACGGCAGTGGTCTGGAATGGATTGAATGGAAGTCGCCGCGTTTTTTGCGACGGGGCAGCAGATGCCGGATCCGGCCAGCTATTTTTGAGCACAGTCCTTTGCCGGGACGCATGACTGTGGATCCGAGCGGCGTCAATTTTCGCAACTGTTTGCCTCGGTCTATCAACTTTTATCACCATTGGTTTGCCAAGGCAGGTAGGGCACCGGATAGCTGGCGAGAGGCGGGGCGGACCATCAGCCAGCGCCCGGCGCGCGTGCCTGCCCTGATAGTCGCCAAGGTCCGCCTACCCCCGCCGTCTGAGCCCTTTCTCTTCGTTCCTTTGCAGGTTCCCGGTGACAGCCAGCTTCGTCTTTTTGGCGGTGCCTTTAAGACGGTGCCTGCATTTATTCATGACCTGGCCGAGGCTGCATCCGCGCTGCCGGCTGGCTGGCACTTGCGCGTGAAGGCGCACCCTTCATCGCCTGAGTCGTTTCGCCCTCTGTTTGAACGACTGGAAGGTCTGCCACTATTTTTGGACAATACGGCGGATACGGTTGAATCGGTTGCCGCTTCTCGCGGCGTGATCACCGTTAATTCCGCAGTAGCGATTTTGATGGCGTTTATGTCGACAAGTTCAAGAGCCAGAACTAGCTGATGCTACTGGCTTATGCGTACGATCCGACTACGCGCATGCCGCTGTTGTTAGGTAGCGATGAGAATTTCTATTGGGAGCTGAAGCGCTGACGACTGCTGCAGGCACTTAAGGCTCTCGTCAAAGAGAAGCGGATCACGGTGGCTCTAGTCGTCGTCCCGGCGCAGACCGAGACCCAGTGACTTTTGTTGTGCAATGGGAAAATTGCGCTTAACTGGCTGAAATTACGCGCTTGCGCGAACTTTTTTCTCTGGTATGGGGTGCCCACGGAGGGACTCGGTCACGTTTCGCGACTCCGCCCGGGCTTGCAAGCCCGGGCTTTCGCCTCCCTCCCGCAAAGCGCGCAGGCGCTTTGCTCGTGGGCGTTTTTGGACGAAAAAAAAGCCCGCTTGCGCGAACTTTTTTCTCTGGTATTTGGTGCCCACGGAGGGACTCGAACCCCCACACCTTGCGGCACATGGACCTGAACCATGCGCGTCTACCAATTCCGCCACGTGGGCTTGAAGAAGGCGAAAGTATAGCGGAATAATCCTTCAAGTCAATCGCCACTTTGCGGATGATTTCTGAAAAAAGCAGCTTTTTCAGCAAAGCTGTCGTCCGTCCGTTACACTAGCAGCGTTTTTATCAACCTTTTACTCCGAACTTTTGAGCCAGTATCCCTACAGTATTCCCAGCCGGGAGGAAATCCTCGGCATCCTGCGCACTGCCAGCGACGCGCAGACCATCTCAACGATTGCCGATGCACTCAACGTCAACGAGGCCGAACTCGATGGCCTGACGCGACGCTTAAATGCAATGGAGCGCGACGGTCAGATCAAGCTTGACCGCAAAGGTGTGGTGCAGCTTACCCATCTCGTGCATTTCATTCTCGGTCGGGTATCAAGCCATCGCGATGGCTATGGCTTTCTGATTCCCGACGAAGGCGATGACGTCTTCTTGCCCGAAAAAGAAATGCAAAAGGTGCTGAATGGTGACCGCGTTCAGGCGCGCATTACCGGCACTGACCGGCGCGGTCGTCCTGAGGGCACGATCGTTGAAGTGGTTTCCCGCGCCAATACGCATGTGATTGGTCATCTGGTTCATGAAAATGGTGTCTGGCTCGTGGCACCTGAAGACAAGCGCATCAGCCAGGACATACTCTTGACAGGCTTGCCGGGCAAGGCCAAGGCAGGGCAGGTCGTCAGTGTTGAATTGACGGAGCAGCCCTCGCGCTACACCCAACCCGTGGGCAAAATCGCTGAAGTGCTCGGCGAGATTGATGACCCGGGTATGGAAATCGAGATCGCGGTGCGTAAGTTTGGCGTGCCGCATGAATTTTCCGATCCGGCCAAAAAGCTCGCGGCCAAGTTGCCTTCCGAAGTCAAGACAGCCGATCTTGAGCATCGCGTTGATTTGCGTGACGTGCCGATGGTGACGATCGACGGCGAAGACGCCCGAGATTTTGATGATGCCGTTTACTGTGAGCCAGTGAAGATCGGACGCAGTCCGGGCTTTCGTCTGATCGTAGCCATTGCCGATGTCAGCCATTACGTCAAGCCTAACGACGCGCTGGATGTTGATGCCCTCGAGCGCAGTACCTCCGTGTATTTTCCACGCCGCGTCATACCGATGCTGCCAGAAAAATTATCTAACGGGCTGTGCTCGCTCAATCCCCATGTTGACCGTCTCACCCTGGTGTGTGATGCCGTCATTACGGCTAAGGGCGAGGTACACGCCTACCAGTTTTATCCCGCAGTGATTCATTCTGCTGCGCGCCTGACGTATACCGAAGTGGCTGCTGTGCTCGGTAACACACGCGGCCCCGAGGCCATGAAGCGTGCTGCGTTGGTGCCGCATCTGCAAAATCTCTACGCGCTGTTTCAGGTGCTGCTGCAGGCGCGGCATAAACGCGGCGCGATTGATTTTGAGACGACGGAGACGTACATCGTTTGTAACCCTGCCGGCAAGATTGAGCAGATTTTGCCGCGTACACGTAATGATGCGCACCGCCTCATCGAAGAATGCATGCTGACGGCAAACGTCTGTGCAGCCGACCTGATGGAGCGCCATAAGCACGCCGGTGTCTTTCGCATCCATGCCAGCCCGACTGAAGAAAAGCTCAATCAGTTGCGCACTTTCTTAAAGCAAGTGGGTTTGCATCTGGGTGGCGGTAATTCCCCATCGGCGTCTGACTATGCTGAGCTGATGCCAAAAGTAAAAGCGCGGCCCGATGCTATTTTGTTGCAGACCATGATGCTGCGTTCCATGCAGCAGGCCGTCTACAGCCCGGACAACATCGGCCATTTTGGTTTGTCGTATCCGGCTTATGCGCATTTCACTAGCCCCATCCGGCGCTACCCTGACTTGTTAACGCACCGAACCATCAAAGCGATTTTGCAAGGCAAGCAGTATCACCCCAAGCCTATTGCCAGCGAAGGCTTGAATACTAATCTCTCGCCTGCAGCGCGCAAGATGCAAGCCAGGGACCGTGCCGCCGGCAAGAAAAAAGCCGAAGGCGATGTGGTCATCTGGGAAGCACTGGGTATCCATTGCTCAGCCAACGAGCGGCGCGCGGATGAAGCCTCGCGGGACGTCGAGGCCTGGCTGAAGTGTTATTTCATCCGTGACAAGCTCGGTGATGAATTCACGGGCACCATCTCTGGCGTGGCGTCGTTTGGTATTTTTGTGCAACTTGATGCGCTCTTCATTGAGGGCATGGTGCATGTCACCGAGCTGGGGTCCGATTACTTTCAATTTGACGATGCCCGCCATGAGTTGCGAGGTGAACGCTCAGGCATGCGTTATCAATTGACCGACCGCGTCACGGTGCAGGTGAGTCGCGTAGACCTTGATGCACGTCGCATTGATTTGCGGCTGGTCACGGAGCCAGGTATTCATACTCAGCTTAAAAATGAATCACGCCGTGCCGACGCTGCCCATACGGGGCGCGACGGTAAGATTAGCAAAGCCAAAGCCAAGTCTGAAAAAACCGGGGCCAAAAGTGGGGCCAAACGCGCCACGGTGGCCCAGGCGCGTCCGGCAAAAACAGCCGCCAAGAGCGGCAAAAAAAAGCGCTGACCACGTCGTAAAAAGTCTGAGAAAGAGAATCACCCAGTGAATCACCGCATGACCATCACCCTATTGCTGACCTGCGTCAGCCAGAGCCCGCTATGAAAGCCCGCATGATTTTTGGCTTTCACGCTGTAACGGCGCGTATTCGCCATGATGCCTCGACTGTCGAAGAAATCTATGTCGACGCCGCTCGCCATGACCGCCGTATGGGCGAGATGCTGCGCGCCGCCAAGGCAGCCAATGTGCGCATTATCCAGGCAGATGATCAGCGACTTGGCGCCATGGTGGGCACCCGACGCCATCAGGGCGTTGTTGCCAAAGCCGGCGAGTTATCGCTTGCCCGCAATCTCGACGAACTGCTCGACGCCATCGAAGGCCCGCCGCTGCTGCTGCTCTTAGATGGGGTAACCGACCCGCATAACCTCGGGGCCTGCCTGCGCGTGGCAGATGGCGCTGGCGCCCATGCCGTCATTGCCCCTAAAGACAGGGCAGTGGGGTTAAACGCCACCGCCGCCAAGGTAGCAAGCGGCGCCGCTGAAACTGTGCCCTACATTACCGTGACCAACCTTGCGCGCACGATGCGCGAGCTGCAGGAGCGCGACATCTGGCTGACGGGCACCACTGAAGATGCCGAATCCAGCGTCTATGACGTGGACTTTGCCGGCGGCTCTGCCTTGGTCATGGGCTCTGAAGGGGAAGGGTTGAGGCGCCTCACCCGCGAAAATT
>Ga0105050_10007953_pt1 | contig 12420 bp, 11 predicted proteins | sample FRY01_FD_78088 | JGI IMG/M metagenome (GOLD analysis project Ga0105050, IMG submission 78088) | Freshwater microbial communities from Lake Fryxell liftoff mats and glacier meltwater in Antarctica - FRY-01 | ecosystem: Environmental > Aquatic > Freshwater > Ice > Glacier meltwater ... | reverse complement strand
CCGGGGACTCCTTGGTTGTTTGTTTTGCAACAAAAAAACTTACCACAGAGCCCGGTGGACGTCTATATTCTTAAACGATTACATTGTCTTTTGTTGTGTCCGGCTTAAGATCTTACCTATGGGGACCGTCTTTCAAAAAGCGCCCGAGTCCCCTTGGCCGGGCGTATCCCGTGTGGCATAAAAATGAACATCCCGGTCCACACAAGGACCGCCCGCCGCCCTCGGAGGACCCTATGCCAAGTGTGTTTGCGATTGTCTCGCGTAAGGTATTCGACAGTGACGCGCGCGTTCTGGGCAGCCCAGTGGCGATCTGCGACGTCTGGCCTCTGGCCCAATATTTGTCGACGGTGGCGGCCTTGAAGCCGCTTGAGGCCGGCGGCAGCCTCTTTGTCTGCACCGTGCGCCCACCCGACGAGCGATTGTGGCTCGTGGCCGTGCTCGAGCAACCGACCTTCGACGGCCAACGCTGGAGCTCCGCGCCGAACGCGGTGGCCGTGACGGATGTCTCGTCCCTTGTGCCGCTCCTTCGCTTCTCCACCGGTGGGAGCATCAACGCGCAGCCCGGCAAGCTCGGCATGTCACTCCAGACCCCGCGGGTCCTCACGGCCGATGACGAGATGCTGATCCGCGGGCTGCTGGGGGTCGCCGCATCTCCAGTGTCTTCGGCCAAGGACCCGAAGTCCAAGAAGAACGCCGCGAAGGCGCCTCAACCCGCAATAAAGGCGCCCGTCATCCCGATGGTCCCAGAAGCGGACCTGCGCGTCGAGCTAGCCCGCCGCCTCGGCCCGGCCGTCGCTGACCCACTCTTCGCCGCCTTGGACCGCGCTCGGGCTGCCCCCGCCGCGGCCGCCAAGCGGGCCAAGGAGACCGCCAAAGCTTTGGGGATCACACCCGAGGCGCTGCTGGTCCTCGACTATACGGCCGACGTGTTGCTCGCGTTGGAAAAGGGCGACTCCGCTGGGGCAATCTTCGGTGCCGCCCGCACCCTCGAGAAGAAGCTCGGCAAGGCAGCACCACGGCGGGAGTCCGCCGCGACCCTCGGCCTCTATTGCCGGTTCGCCGCCTCTGGTGCCGTCGACGACCGCAGCCTGACCGCCCTCGCGACGACCCTCGCGAAGATTAAGGGTGACGTCGCCCCCGCCTTCGCCGATCTCGTCGGCCAATGGGCCGCGGGAGGCGGCGTCTTGAACGTGGCGGTGATCGACGCCGTCGAAAAGATTGCGATCGCACATAAATGCGACGCGCTCGAGCTGTTGACCGCGGTCATGGGGCAAGCCCTCACACGACTCTCACACCAAGGCGCCGCTGAACCCGGTGTCTGGGTCCGATTGATGCCAGCCATCGCCGCCGCTACCTCGGTCGCGCCTCACCACACCGAGGGTGTGCTCGATCTCTTTCCGCGCCTTCGAACTTCGAAGCCGTGGCGAGATGTTCTCGACGCCAGCGCTGGCCTCGCGACTCTCGGTCGCTCGGACCCGGCCCGGGTCACCGCCTGGCTTGAGGCGGCCCTCGCGTGGAGAGTGGAGGTCGACACCGAACACATCCTGTGGCTCGATCGCTGGCTCGCCGCGCTAAAGGGTCTGCCTCGACGTCCGCTTGCCCTGCCTGCCGAGCCCGACCCTGAGCTCGTCGAGCTGTGTCTCGCGCATGGGTTCGACCTCTCGCCGTTCACCCCACGCACCCCACAAAACGGGTCCCGCGTGTGGTGGCTTGTGGAGTGGGAGACGCGCCCCGAATCACCCACCGGCTGCCTCGCTCGTGTCGAAGCCCACCCTCACTTCGGGCCTCTCCTAAGGGAATCGCTGGCATTTTCCCTGCGAACTCGAGTCTTTGCACCGAAATGGACGGTCGTACCGTGCTTTGATGCGGTCGCCAGCGAGTTTGTGGCATTTGTGAACACGCTGTGCCGCAATGGCACCGTGGCGGCCTGGGACCTCTGGCTACCGGCCTTCGCGGTTGCGCTCTCGGCGGAATCATTCGCACATGTATCAGGCCTGCGCGAGGCTTTGGAGCACGCCGACATCGCGACGGCGGTTCGCAATACGATGCGACATGGCATTATGGACGAGTGGCGTTGGCCCTCGCAAGAGAAAGTATCCGAGCTCCTCGGTCGCGATTCACGGCAATATGACACGGACGGGCCCTTTCCTTACTGGGCGGCGTGGGACACAGAGAGCCATCGCGTTGTGGTGGTTGGACCTGAGGGTGTGGCGCGCGAGGGCGTCTTTCACCCCCCAGAAGGGGTCCAGGAGATCGCGTCGATGCGCTGGGTTCCGGGCGCGCGGGGGGCCAAGGGCGACCTCTTGGTGGTCATGAACCAAGGGTCATTGACGGTCGGGGCCTGGATGTCCGCGCCCACCCGCATCTTAAAGGCGGACGTCATTCAGTCATGGGCCAACGCGATTATGCCAAAAGGCGGCGGGATAAGCACCGGCGGCCCGCGGATGCTACCGGGCGATGAAGACGTTTTGTCCTGGTTTGTGCCGGTCGAGCGGGTCCTCGACGATGGCGAGCATGCCTGGAGGGCCGAGGTCGGCAAGCTCGTCGCGTTCGATCCCATGACCGGAAGCGCCACGGGCGGCCCATTGCCGGCGTTTTTTGATGCGCTCGACCCAACCCTTGGCCTCAACTTCCGCGAGAGCACGGTCCAGGTGATCCCGGCCAGCCTTGAGGAGACCCCCCTTGGGCACCGCGACCGGGTCTTCGGTTGGCGCGCCTGGACGACCTCCGACGGCCGGGAGGGCGGCGACCACATCGATGGCCGCACTTTTTCCGGACCGGTCCTCACCCCCCACGCGGGTCCTCAGCCGGTCTCCGGCCTCTTCAGGTTCCCGGAGCGCGGCGAAGACTGCCCGCTCGTCAAGAGCGGTGGCGACCTTGGTGTGTGGACAGCCGACGGCCGCTTGCCGATCGTGCCCCCCCGACACGTAAACTGGTTCGACTATTGGTTCGGTGCACCACAATGGTTGCCGCGCGATTATTGGCACTATCTCGTGCCGGCAAGTCCCGCCGCTAGCCGCGCGCTGCGAGACGCAGACTTAGAACAGGCCGAGGCGGTGCTCGCCGCAGCGCGGGAAGGCGTCGCGATCGACCCGACCTCAGCGGCGATGACCACTCATCGGGTGTCGGCGCTTGTCCGGCACCACAACCGGACGCGCGTACCCGAGCGAATACCGTTGGTGCTCGCCGCGATCGAGGCCTCGTTTGCGGTCGCGATACCGCCTCGCACCATGATCGGTCTTGCAAATATCGTCTCGACCGCGGCCAAGCTGGAGGAAAAAGTCGAGGCGCTACGTCAGCTGGCCGCACAGGCGACCGAACGGCCTCTGTCAACGGGAAGGGACGACGCCGAATTTCAAGCGCTCGTCGCCTTGTTTGGTGCTGGTGCTGGGTTCTGCCGTCACGACTTCGAGGGTCAGTTCCGGGCCGTGTCGACCGCCTTGGCTGTCCAGCCGGGGGGTGAGTTGGTCACGGTGACGCATGTGCCAGAGAGTGGTCTGCCATGGTTTAAGGCGCTGGCCTATTCAAAATCAATTGCTTGGCGGGTGCTCGCGCCCGGGACGCCCGCCGCGGCGCGGGTTCAACTGGCCGCGGCGCTGGCCCTCTTTGCCGAGACGGATCTCCTCGCACGCCCGGAGCGCTATCGCGTCTTGAAGGCGACCTTTCACGGCTGGCCGGCCGGCGGAATGAGCCACGACGCCGGACAGAAGGTGCTGACCTGGAACGGGGGCCTGAATCGGTATTTTGTGTCACTTCGGCATTTCAACGGGGGGACGAACCTCCAGACATTCGAAATTCTCGAGTGCACCCACGACGGGGTCTTCCGTGATCCACCCGGGTTCTCAGCCAGCGTTTGGCAGATGCGGCTCGGGGAGCGCTGCATTCGGGTTGATGTCGCGCGCAAGACCCTCGCCCTTATGCACGAGCGGGGTCCGTTCGGCCATGATGCGGAAGCGGCGCGCGCGATCAGCGCATGCACTGGGCTCCTCTACGCGGGGGCCAGTCTGTTGCTGGCGGCGGCCTGGCAGCCATGGGATGTGTCACCAGAGGTGCGAAGAGCGTTGGGCCTGAAGGTCGCCGAGGCCGAGCTCGGCCGAGACGAGCTGGACCTCGCATGGCATGAGACTTATCAGCTGGCATTTCCCGATGATGACCCGGCGCGCCTCTATGAACCCCAACGCGCTGGCCCCGATGGGCGCTCGCTGGCGACGACCGTAGCCGACACGGTGGTCGCCGAGGTCGGTGTCCGCACGCCGTTGCCCACCGAGGTGATCGCGCGGCTGCAATCGGACCTCGCAGGGCAGAGACCGTATCATATGGACGTTCGCGTGCTACAGGACCCCGGCCGGTGCCTCTTTTTGACTCAAGACGTCGATTGGGTGGTGCGCCCGTGGACTAGTTTTAAGTCCAACCTCTCGTGGTGGGCGGGCTGGATCCCGCCGGGATGGCCGAAGCACGCGGGGATGCCTGAGGGCGAGGTGTCACCCAATATCGACGTGGCATTCTCAGGGTGGGTCTTGCGCCATTTTCTGGCCTATCTCGCCTGGGCCCAAGTCGAACTGCCGCGGGGCGATGTGCTACGGCTTAGCGCCGCGCGCCTAGCCGGTTACATCGGCGACCGCTTGAAGAACCCGCAGCTGTTGTTGCTGGCTGGGGCTATCGATCTGTCGCTTGAAGAAGACCCCGCGCTCTTGGACCGCGACTTCCAGCAGCTGCGTCAGCGATTCGATGGTGTGCCATATGTCGCGACCGACGGTCTAGTGTCGGCGTCTGGGTTGGATCGGGGCGATCTCGTCATCACCTGGCCTGAGGACCTCAAGAACAGCCTCTTCTTCGCGTTTCGGCCGGCGCTGCTCGATGATCCGCAGGCGCTCGCGCGGCTGGCTGAAGACCTCGGTTTTGGTGACGCGTTCAAACCCCGGCGTAGCGGCTGTATTTGCGGGCTCAACTTCGGAAGTCATCGTGTCGTCGATTTCACCGATCTCGGTAGTTTTGTCACATGGGCGCGTCCTGCGTTTCAGCGGTTGGTTGAGCTGTTGTCGTCCTCCGGCTCCGGGTTCGACGCGAACCCGTGCGTCACGGCGCCGGATGCGGTCGCCGCGATCCAGGAGCGCTACCAGCTTGAGTTGGACGCGGCGGTCTTGCTGCTACAACTGCGCGCGCTGCCGGAACCGACGGACGACCGGGTGTGTCGCTGGAATGATTGGAGTCGCAACCGCTATGATGCCGCCGCCAGCCAGCTTCTGGCGAAGAGTTTGGCGGTAGAGGCACGCTATGACCGGACAAAACGGGTGCTCTTCGCGCCCGGCCCTGTAGCACAGCTGGCGGCGCCGGCCGCGCCGATGGAGGCCTCGAAGCTGGCCCTCTATGGGCTTGAGGTTGATGACAAAGGTCAGGTACGGGCGCCCTTTGGGGTCGTCTTGCCCCTCACGCCACTCGGCGAGCTGTTTGGGGCCGTCGTGTGATGAGGTCCGAGGATTGAACCGCGGGTGGTGTGTACACATACCCCGAAGCCCCGTTTCCCCGGGGTTTCAGCGCTGTGGCGCCGGTGCGCGCGGTTCGAGCTCGGCCACGATGCCCGCGGCCGGCGATATCGAGGGCGAAGACGAAGGCGCGCCACGCCCTAACGTCTGCGTGATGCACGTCGATGTCCGCCAGCCGGGACAACCCGCTGGACGGATATTCGAGTCGGCCGAGACCTGGGAGTGGACCGAGCGCGAGACCGCGCTCTACGGCCGCCACAGCGTCCCATCGCTCGTCCGGGGCTTCCGGATGGGTGGCGACCACCGCTGCGGCTCCACCCATCCGGAAGCCCAGGACGAGGGAACTCGAGCCAAATGGTGGGTAAGGTCAAAAAAGACAAGACCTTCGACTCAATCCCTCAGAGCCCCGAGCTACAAGCTCTCATGGCGCCGGCCATGAAGTGACGGAGGTCTTTGGTTTAGCTCGTTTTTAGCGGGCGGCCCGCCTGAGAGCGCGCCCAGGTGGTCGTCCACGAGCCCCTGGGCCCTCCCGAGGTTGGGTCGAGCCCTAGGCCCAGACCGAGGTCCGATCCCGAGGGGGGGGCGGTTCCTGCTCGGATTGACCTCGCCGTACCCTTGGGGGGTCGGTTTTGGCGTGCAACTCGCCTCGGAGGAACCCCTGGGGGGGTTGAAAAGTTGATGCGCACGCTTTGGAACGACCCTCAAAGGTTGTACAGGTTGATTTGGCGAACGTATCGAGCGCGTCGCGGGCGCCGATAGGACCAACTCTGTGTGGTTGAGCATTGAACGGAAGCAATGGTCGCGGACAAACCCGAGAAAACTGGCGACCAGCCATTCTGACGCACAGGTGCGAGGCGATCGCGTTGCCTCGGCCGCGTCAAAACGTCGGGACCAATCAGAGTTTGCGCATAACCACGCGCTGTTCCCGCCCAGAAAGTGCGGTATCATAAGGGCCCTATTCCCCTTCTCGGGACGTGAGGGCCGTCGGATCGGAGCGGCGGACCGCGACGGTCGGTCAGGGTGCCAGCTTCCAAGTCGAGACGAGCCCGGGGGGGGGCTGAGGGCCGCCCCAAGCGCGCTGGCCTGGACCGCCCACTGCTCGGGCGTCAGCTCGTCCGGCAAGGAGATCTCAACCCGGCCGCCGTCGATACGTACCATGATCATGGCAGCGGAGACCATCTGACCGTCGATTGTTGTCGCGAGGGGCTGGCCGATCAGCGCCTCGGTCAGGTCCGCGAACGCGACAGCTCCCGACGGCGTGAACTCCGCCACGAGCCTCCTTTTGGGCTCTTCGTCTTAGTCGTCGGTCACGATCGAGGCCCGCGCGACGTCCCGGTTGTCGAGGCCGTCCTCCTCCGCGAGCAAATAGGCGACCCAGCCCGTCCGAGTCGGCTCTCATGGGTGAGAAGCGGGGGATAGCGCCCGATGATGACGCGCGCCACGACCTCGGGTTCCAGGCGCTGGACGAACGCGGTCAAGGCCCCCGCGTCGTCCCACGCGGGCATCGGCGTCTGATCCTTGCCGAGGAGGTGGTCGGTCCGTGTGTTCGAGGCGGCCTCAGCCTCGGACAGGGAGGTTAGCGGGCTCTGGTCCTCGGCGAACGGGGCGATTATCAAGCGGCGCGGCCTAAGGAGGTCACTCGCAAGGCTGCGTACCCGGGCGGGGTCGGACACCGTCAGCGCGATCTCGCTACCCGACGCCCGCACGACCGTGGCCTTGATGTCGAGCGTGGCGAGCTGCGCGACAATTGTCGGTGCGTCCACCGCGGCGTTCGCCTCGTCCGAAACGAGCGTCACCGGGGACATCTTGGTGCTGCAAGCGGTGAGCGCTGCGGTCGCCGCGAGGGTCGCGATAATGATGTTTTTCAAGGATTCTTTCCTGGTTCGAGACTGACGCCTACTCAATGAACACGATGCCGGCGGCTGTCAGGGCGGCGGTGTTGCGGGCGACAAAGCCGCGCTGGGCGTCGGTGCTGGCGAGGAAGGCGCGGCGCTCGGCGTAGAACGGGATGCAGGGGGCGAGGGCGGCGTCGGCCGCGACGAGGTCGGCGACGGTGATGCTGGTGAGGGCCGTCTCTTCGGCCGCGATGGACCAGAGGAGGACGCCGGGGACCCCTGTGGTCGGGTGGGCGCGGGCGCGGTCGTAGCGGACGCCGCCGCCCCAGAAGGTGCGGGTCTCGCGGCGCATGACTAGGGTCACGTAGCCGGGTGGGGTGAGGTCGGCGAAGGGCTCGAAGCTTTTCAGGAAGTGAATGTGAAACGGATAGATGGCCATGTTCTGGAAGGCGCAGGCCTCGGTCAGGGGGACGGCGCGCTCGGCTTCGGCGGTCCAGGCGAGGAACTTGAGGTCGCCGGGGGACACCACGAGGGCGTCGTAGTCGGACTCGCTGGTGAGCGCCGTGAGGTAGAGGACGGTGGGTGTGGTGTCTTCGGCGTCATCGGCCGTGGCGTCTAAGATGACGTCGGGGTTGACAACGATATCAACGACATCCGGGATTTTCGCGTCAAGGTCCGGGGTCGTGTCGCCAAGCACATCGAGGTCAGCGTCGGCGTCGTCGGGTTGCGCGTCGGTGGGCTCGGCGCCGTCGGTCAGGTCCTCGGCAGTGTCAAAAATCACCACATCTTCAGTAGGTTGTGGCGACCCTTCACCCCCACACCCGACAAGTGAGAGCACAACGAGGACCGCCAGCCCTTGGCGTGATAGGCTACCGCCACGGCCCGTCCGGGCGCCCTCAGGGGCCACCACCGGGCACCCGCGGACTACCGGTATATTTGAGAGGGGAGCTGTCATGGACTTCACGCCAAGCGAAAAGAGTGTTGAGTACAAAAAGCGTGTCGAGCTTTTCATCGAGGCCCACATCCGGCCCGTCGAGGCAACATACTGGCACGAGGTCCGCGCAAGCAACCCCGATGGCAACTGGCGCAACTGGGTCGTGCACCCCAAGGTCGAAGAGCTCAAGGCCATGGCCAAGGCCGAGGGCCTCTGGAACCTGTTCTTGCCCGACCCCGCGCATGGTCCGGGGCTCTCGACCATCGAATACGCGCCCATCGCCGAGGTCACCGGCCGCAGCTTCTTGGCGCCCGAGGTCTTTAACTGCAACGCGCCCGACTCCGGCAACATGGAGGTCCTCTGGCGCTACGGCAGCGACGCCCAGAAGGCCCGCTGGCTGATGCCGCTGTTGGCGGGCGAGATCCGTTCGGTCTTCTGTATGACCGAGCCCGACGTGGCCTCGTCCGACGCGACCAACATGCAAGCCACGGCCAACATTGAGGGCGATGAGGTCGTCCTAAACGGCCGCAAATGGTGGTCCAGCGGCATCGGCGACCCGCGCGCTAAGATCGCGATCTTTATGGGACTCACGGCCAACCCCGACGCCGGCCGCCATAGCCAGCACACGATGGTCTTGGTGCCCCTCGATTCGCCCGGCGTCGACATCAAGCGCATGTTGCCGGTCTTTGGCCACTACGACGCCCCCCACGGCCACGGCGAGGTCCACTTCAATGAGGTGCGCCTGCCCATCGACCACATCATCAAGGGCCCCGGCCGCGGCTTCGAGATCGCGCAAGGCCGTCTAGGACCTGGGCGCATCCACCACTGCATGCGCTGCATCGGCGCCGCCGAGGAGGCCCTCGGCCTGATGATCGACCGCGGCATGGCGCGCGTGGCATTTGGCAAACCTATCCTGAACCTCGGCGGTAACCGCGAGAAGGTCGCAGATGCGCGTATCGCCATCGACCAGGCGCGCCTTTTGACCCTCTATGCCGCGTGGAAGCTCGACAAGGTCGGTGCCTTGGGCGCGATGACCGAGATCTCCGCCATCAAGGTCGTCGCCCCCAATGTCCTGCAGCGCATCGTCGACGACGCCATGCAACTCTTTGGTGGCGCTGGGCTCTCGGACGACACGCCTTTGACCGGATTCTTCGCGCAGGCCCGCAGCCTGCGACTGGCAGACGGCCCGGACGAGGTCCACCGCGGCCTCATCGCGCGCATCGAGCTCGCCAAGCGCGGCCACGGGGGTAAACGATGAGCGAACAGAAGGGCCCTCGCCCCGACGCCGGTGCGGCACGCGAAGACGAGTCCTTCGATGTTGAAAAGGTCACCGAGTGGCTCCGCGGTTCGTTGCCCGACCTAAGAGGCGCGCCAGAGGTCACCCAATACAGCGGCGGCGCCTCGAACTGGACCTACCGCCTCAAGTACCCGGACCACGACCTCATCCTGCGCCGCCCACCGGCCGGCACCAAGGCCAAATCCGCCCACGACATGGGCCGCGAATACCGTATCCAGTCCGCCCTCGCGCCGCATTTTCCCTATGTGCCAAAAATGATCGGCCTCTGCGACGACGAGGCGGTCATCGGCTCCGACTTCTACGTCATGGAGCGCCTCGACGGCCTCATCCCCCGCGCCCGTATGGCCCCCGAGACCCGCCCCGACGCCACGCTGGCCCGCCAGATGAACGAGGCCCTCATCGCCCGCTGGGTCGACCTCCACGCGGTCGACTTCCGCGCCGCCGGCCTCGACAGCCTCTACAAAGGCCCGGGCTATGTCACACGCCAAGTCGAAGGCTGGGCACGCCGCTACGATGCGGCACATACCTGGAATGTGCCATCCTACAAGCGCGTCCAGCGCTGGCTGGCCGACAACACCCCCGACGACGTCGGCACATCGGTCATCCACAACGACTGGCGCTTCGACAATATGGTCTTCTCTCGCCAAGAACCCGCTAAAATCATTGGTGTCCTCGACTGGGAGCTGGCGACCGTCGGCGACCCCCTGATGGACCTCGGCAGCGCGCTCGCCTACTGGGTCGAGGCCAACGACAGCCGCCTCATGCGCATGACCCGCCGCCAGCCGACGCACCTACCCGGCATGATGCGTCGCGAAGAGGTCGTCGAGCGCTACCTCGCCCAGAGCGGCCTCAAGACCAACAACTGGGCCTTCTACGAGGTCTTCGGCCTCTTCCGCCTGGCCGGCATCGCCCAGCAGATCTACTACCGCTACCACCACAAACAGACCCGAAACCCCGCCTTCAAGAACTTCTGGATCCTGATTAACTACTTCGACTGGCGGTGTAAGGGAATTATCGGGCGGCGCGGGCGGGGGTAGCTGGCCGACGCGCCCGCCCCTGCGCCTATCCGGTGAACCCTGGTTTGTCGGCTCGCGACTCAAAGCTTGCGTTTCGCGCAAGTTCGAGGAAGATGGACCTCGTGAGCAGGATGACCATCACACAGGCAAAGGCTGCCCTAAAGAAGGCTCTGACTACGGGTAGAGTCATCGTGAGCTCACATGCGACCGGGGGCAAGGGCGGGCTTCGACGCTACGCCGACGTTGAGATCCTAGCCGAACTGGAGACGGCCTCTATGAGGGGTGAAATCAAACATAATCGAACGATGGAAGGCCGTTTCGTCGGGTTTGGAGTCGAGCTGGTGATTTCCTTTGAGGTCATCGCGCCGAGTGTTGTCGTCGTGACGGTCTTCGAGCAAGGAGGGTGATGATATGAAGTGCACGAAATGCGATGTTGGCGAGGTCGCGCTTGAACGGGCCACGCGCGCCTTTAGTGAGTATCTACAAGAGGTTGTCGTCGACGGCATCGAGGTGGGCGTGTGCCCGGCATGCGGCGAGACCTTGACCGCCTACCCGCGCTGGTCGGAGCTAAGCGGCCTAGTTCTGGTCGCGCTGCTCGCGAAGGCGTCGCGCTTGACTGGCGGCGAGGTTCGCTTTCTAAGGCTCAAGGCCGGACTCAAGAGTCACGCCCTCGCGGAGACGCTGGGTGTGGCGCCAAGTCAGGTCAGTCGCTGGGAAAACGACGCTGTCCCGATCTCGGCTTTGGCGGACCGCCTCGTCCGCATGGTCGTGGCAGCGCAGGCGAAGCTCCCGGCGCCGGCGCTCGCTAAGATTGATGCGTCTCGGTCGGAGCCCTTGGCGATGCACGCAGAGTTGACCGCGCGCGGTTGGCGAGTGCGTGATGGCGACGCCAAAGCTGCTTGATGGCTGCGGCCGTCCATGGTTGGACGTCCCGCGACGAAAAGGCTCGCCACAGCGTACCGACATCCATGAGTTCGTCGGCCTCAATCAGTACCTCGCCGAGAGCGACCTCAAGACCGACAACTACCCCCGCCAACCGGACCGCGGAAACCGACAACTCTGTCGCCTTTAGCCCGGACAGCCAACCCTGGAGGAAAGATGCCTGATGCTGCCTGGATTGAGCTGCGCCCCGAGCGCTCGTCATGGATTCCTGGACGAACAAGACCGCGACAGCCCCTCGCCGAGGCGGCGGAACACGCGTTGGAATTGGGTCGCAAGGCCCCGCTTCACGCCGCGCAGGTCGGGTTCGTGACGGTGGGCGAACTGATCCCGCTCGCGCGCCTCCTCGGCGTCGCGTGCAGCGGTGACCAAGCCTACACCGATCGGACCCCGGGCGACTTTCTGGCTGGTTTCAAATGCCTATACCAGGGAGAGGACGCCGAGTCGCCGCCCTGCACCGTGGAAGGGCCCTGGCTCTTTGCCGTCGACCGCGCGCTCTTGGACCGAATCAAGGGCCTCAGGGACGATGAACTTGTAGTCGCCATAGTTCGTTGAGGCTCTGGACGCGATCCTCGGCCAAGCTACGTGATGGACAAGCGCCCACCGTCCATCACGTAGCTTGGCCGCCGCCTTGGCGCATTGCAGGCCCCCACACATCCTGAGCGCGGCCAATCAGGCCGCCAGCCGCGTCCGTCTCGCGAGGGTCTGGAGGGTGCCGAGCGCCATATTGTCGTCCATCCTCTCGCCGCGCCAGCGGGGGCGAAGTGATAGAGGCGACAGAGCCATGCACTTCTGGGACGCCACGAGCTGGCCCCTTTCCACCGGTTGGGCGGGAAAGAACCGAGGGAGCGTGGTGCCGTCGGGGCGCGCGAAGTGCCAGTTGCCTGCCCCGTCGGACGCAACAGTGAAGCCGCCT
>Ga0105050_10007952_pt1 | contig 12420 bp, 9 predicted proteins | sample FRY01_FD_78088 | JGI IMG/M metagenome (GOLD analysis project Ga0105050, IMG submission 78088) | Freshwater microbial communities from Lake Fryxell liftoff mats and glacier meltwater in Antarctica - FRY-01 | ecosystem: Environmental > Aquatic > Freshwater > Ice > Glacier meltwater ... | reverse complement strand
CCTCCTCCTCCTCCTCCTCCTCCGCCTCCGCCTGCACCCTCGTCCTCGTCGCCGCCTCCGCCCCCCCCAGCTACAGGAGAAATTCTCCAGCCGCCCGCCGAATCGAGCGCTCCGCTTATCCGAGACCGCATCATCGTGCTCGGTAGAACTCGCTCAGGTAAAAGCGTGTTCTTGGCAAGACTGCATGAATTGCTTTGGAATTCACAAGGTCCGCTACATATGAAAGCATCCGATGGACCGACCCATAAGGCGCTGACAGAACAAATCGATCTCTTGGCAAACAAGAAGTGGCCAGCAGCGACTCTGCGTTCGAGCCACCTGACATTCGAATTAACTTACAAGAAGCGGGAAAAGTTCATGATGGTGTCGCTCGATTATCCAGGCGAAGTTTTTCGGCGTGCATTCATGGAAGACATCACCCAAGGAGCCGAGCGCGAATTGCTCAACAATATCGACCAAGCGGCAGGTGTGCTCGCTCTTGTCGACCCTGGCGTCATGCTGACTGGCAGCCGCTTGGAGCAGGCCGACCAAGACTTCGGACTTGTGCAGGCCATCGAGAGAATTCACTCGACTCCTGGCGGGGAATGGGTTCCGATTGCGATTGTGCTCACAAAGTGCGACCGATATAAAGCTGAGATCATGGCCGGCGGTGGTTTGGGGCGCTTTGTCAAAGATCGATATCCCAATCTCTGCCGAGTGGCGCGCGGCAGTCATTCCGTTGCGACGATATTTCCATGCTCGGCAATTCGATGCAAGACCACAGGACTCGGGCAAGAGGTGCCCGATCTTGCTAAACCGCCGTGGGGATTAGAGCAGCCGCTGATGCATTGCGTCGAGAGGATTCGCCAGCAATTGGCGGTCGAGACCAGGGATGCGCGATTGCAAGCACAGACGGAACGGGCGCAGGAAATCTCACAAGCGAACCAGGCCGCGGAGCAGCACCAATCGCGTCTTGCATTCTGGGTGATCTTGATCGGAATCGTCGTCGTCGTCGGTGGCGCAATCGTTGCTTGGAAAATTTTCAATCGGTAGCCCTGCGATGCACAGCGAAACACATGTCTTTGGTTCTCAGCGGGGCTACCAATGCTTGGCGAAGTCGCCGGGGGTATCAGATGCTGACGATCAAGAACTCTCCCAGTTTGGATTTGGACAATCTGCGGATGATCGTTTTCTGCAAGGTCTTGCAGCGCATCCGACAGCGCTCGGCCGGATGCTGCCGTCAGGTCGATTCGCAATCACACGAGTTCTCGCGGGAGAACTCGATGTTGCCGGTCGGAGCACATTGGAGTTTCGAACGCTCATCATCTCTGTTCAGGATTACCTCGCGGTGCGAGCGCATCTCTCGGCACTCATCAGTGATGGCCGAATCTGGTCGTCAAAGGCGTTTCGTGATAGTCAGCCGCATTCCTTTGAGTCGCCGCGCGCCGCTCAAAGTTCGCCATCGGAATTAGGGTGGAAAATATTTGATGCGTGGTTCAGCGCCCAAGCCCGCCGACCAAACGGCGTTGTAGTCGGTTCCGACGATGCCAGCGCGCAAGGGGTTGTGGCGGTTGCAGGAAGTCTCGACCCGGAAGATGCTCCAAGTTATTCCTGGGGAATTCGATTGCTTGCACCAATTCCGTGGGTTGATGTCATATCGCTTTCGCCCTATGGTGCAACAGATTCTGGCCGACCAGTCTTTGGTGTGAGCCGCGGTCCGTGCGTGAACCCGAAGATTGAGAGCGCTCGACAACGCAATCCAGCGAAACTGCCCCGGCTGGGAGCCCTCGTCGTTGACGACATATCCGAGTACCAAAGCAACCCTGCAACACGGACACGACGCGAGCCTGCTGCGATCAAAGTGAATCGAGCGTCAGACAAGAAGAGCATGCTCGTGATTGTGCCGCTCATCGTGACCTTGGTTGTTCTTACGCTCGGATTCTACTGGCTGATGCCATCTCCCCCAACGGACTTCGTTGCGAGTGATGGGGAAAGCACTGAGTATGTTCAATTGACTTGGAAGAGCGACCCAAAGGCGAAGGGATATAAGGTTTACCGCGATAAAATTCTGATGCCAGTTCAACCGACTGGCGCAGTGGCGGAGTTTAAGGACACAACTGCCGAAGCAGGGACTTCGTACACATATTCGGTGAGGGCGACTGGCATGGTTGGTACTTCGCAGAACAGCGTTGACGATACTGGTTGTCGCAAGCTCACCCCGCCGGGTGGCCTTACTGCGAGCGATGGAACAAGCACCGACTCTGTTGAATTGACATGGACAGCGTCGAGCGGCGCGACTGGCTACACGATTTACCGAGATGGCGCAGTGACTCCGATTGCCCCAGTTGGCGATGTGCTTGTTTATAACGACACAACTGCAGTTCCTGGCACTTCACACACATACTTCGTGCAGGCGACTGGCGTGGGTGGCCCATCAGAAAATAGCAATGATGATGCTGGATGCCGCAAACTCATCGCCCCGACCGGCGTGACGGCGAGCGATGGGACAAGCACCGACTCTGTTGAATTGATATGGACAGCTTCGATCGGTGCGACTGGCTACACGATTTACCGAGATAATGTGCTAATGAAAGATCAGCCAAGTGGCGCTGTATCGAAGTTCAACGACACAACTGCAATTCCCGGTACTAACTACACCTATACAGTGCGGGCGACCAGAGACACCGCACACGCTGAGAGTGACTTCAGTTCGCCCGCCAGCGGATCGCGAGCATCAAATTCTTCGGGGGTGCCATCCACGCCTGTGACGCCCACTACGCCAGTGCCAACATCCGTACCTCCGTCGACGCAAACAGAACCGTTGAATGGTGAAATTCGCGACGAATTTTTCCCGACGGCGTACCGTGAAGAACTTAAAAAGTTACTGATCGCCGCGAAGGAGCGAGACAAAGAAAAACAGGCGTTGATTGACAACGCAAATCAGCTCAAACAATTGATTGACGAAATCAATCATCTGATGGTGAATGATCCCGCGGACACCGCTAAAGAACGGGAGGAACAAACCAGTTCACGAAAGGCAAAACTGGGCAAGTTCCTGCTTGATTGGCTTCGCTTCAAAGAAGCTGTGAAAAAGTGCCGTGACGACGGCGCGACCTGGAAGCGGAATCTTCAGATCAAGAAACCTGAGGCACCGCCAGATGTCGACAAACTATTTGAATGCTGCAAGTTCCTGATCCAAGCTAGGGAACTGGACTCATCAATTCTGTCGAGCCTCCCCACCAAAATGGACAAATTGGACGAGGTGCGCAAATCGTTTCGTAATAAACCAGCACCAGATGATGCCGTCTCAAACAAATGGGGACCATTCACAAGCGGTGATCAAGAATTCTTAAGAGAATGGAAAGACTACACCAATCAATTCAATGAGCTTTTGAACCCCACTCTCCAAAAAAAGATTACGATGGAACTCACCAAGGTCTCCCTTACCTACCCACTCCAAACCGCCTTTAACCAACTAAAGGAAATATGCGGCACACCAACCGAGCCTGGACCAGAGACCACCAAACTTCTGGAGGAAATCCAGACTTATTTGACCGTGCCCTGATGCAACCCTCAACCTCGACAAACGCACTGACCAAGACGCCCCAAAATGTCAGCTTACCTTGAAAAAAATCTGACCGTAGCCCGACATTATGTCGTGGTCGGCACCGAGACCCAAGCGATGCAACACCTCGCTCGACTGCGGACACTCGATGTTCAGGGTGTACTGCGCCGCGAAATCAGCATGCTCACAATCGTCGCGCTCATTCGAGCGAGGAACGAAGCGCAAGCGCAACGCACACTAGCGAGTCTGGGCACACTTTCGCCAGAGGAACTAACAATGCTCCGCGACCTGCTTGCACGAGCACCAGAGGCATCGCGAATGGAATTCCAAAAATTCGTTCAAGCTTTCATGCATGCGGCGCCATCCACAAACCCAATTCGGGCCGAGTCGTCAATAGCGACAACAACCCATTACTGGATGGCTCTTGCTGCTGGTGGAACCGCGGCCATCGGAATTGCGATTATGTGGTCAGCATTTGCCGTGGACAGTTCGACGCTCGAGCTCCCTACCCCTTACCCGGTTCTTGCGATCGCCGTTGGAGGCGCCACTGGATTTGTCATTCGCCGCGTCGGAAATGGCGTGACACTAAACTTTGGAATTGCAGGAGTCCTATTAACCCTGTTCGGCTGCGCCCTGGCAAAATTCTTGTTTGCCATCGGAATGCTCGCAATGACCATGCACGCCCATTATTTTGTTGCCATAACGAAGGTAGATTATTCCCAAGTACCGCAGACGATGGCGGAACAGCTTTCGCCGATGGATATTGTGTATTTTGGCGTTGCAACTTATGCCGCCTTCGTGCTGTCGTGCAATAGGCGATGGCTCGGCGGAGCATCTTCTTGAGTTGATTCGTTATCTGGAGAATTGAACTATGCAATACATTCGCATTCGCGGTCGAGGGTGCAACGAGCTAGGCAAACCATGGCATCGTGTGCCTTGGGCACTTTGGGGACTTGCTGTGATCGGGCTAGCACTCTCGCAAAGCGGTTGCGCACCGAAGCCCCGGCAGATTGCACAATCGACACCGGCTGAAACTTTCGACGCTCCAAAGCCGCATGTGACCAAAGTTGCAACCCCAGTCCTCGCACCGCCGGCTGGTCGTGCGCGGATACCAAATCCGGTGGAGCCACCGAAGGCCACACCTGCTCTCACTCCAAGTGGTGGCAGTAGCACAACCACAGTAAGTCACAGTAAGCCTCAGGCTAGTCCGGCGGGTCAAAGTCAAGGTAAAGCACAAAGTCAAGCACAAAGTCAAGGTAAAGGCCAAGGCCAAGGCCAAGGCCAAGGTCAAGGTCAAGGTCAGGGCCAGGGTCAGGGTCAGGGCCAAGGGCAAGGTCAAAGTCAAGGCCAAGGGCAAGGCCAAGGACAAGGCCAGGGCCAAGGTCAAGGTCAAGGTCAAAGTCAAGGACAAGGCCAAGGACAAGGCCAAGGACAAGGCCAAGGTCAAGGTCAAGGTCAAAGTCAAGGCCAGGGCCAAGGTCAAGGTCAAGGTCAAAGTCAAGGGCAAGGCCAAGCCCAAGGTCAAGGGCAAGGACAAGGTCAAAGTCAAGGTAAAGGACAAGGCCAGGGCCAGGGCCAAGGTCAAGGACAACAGGCCGGATCTGGATCGACCCAACTCGTCGCAGCAACAGGATCAACCGGGAGCACTGGTCAATCTGGTGGTGCGGGCAGTACCAGCGGGAGCGCTTCCGCGGGAGGAAGTACGGGCCAAGGAAACGACTCCTCGACTTCAGCGAAGCCAATGAATCCAGCAAGTGCGGCGGCTGGCGCAAAAGGACAATCCCAAGGCGGATCAACCCAACAAGGTGATCCGGCCGGCACCTCAACTTCAACGGGTGTCGCCTCGGCTACCGAGACTGGCTCAAGTTCGGCATCGGATGCCCTCGGTGGTGATGGGCGTGGGCGCAAGGACACCGGCAAGGGCGCGGGGGCTGGTTCAGGCGACAAGGATTTACCTACACCGACATCGGGAACAAGCGGATCCTCTGGGTCATCATCGACAACGCCGCCAGCATCAGGCACCGAAGCCAGGTCGGCACAGGTCGGTGCGGGCGCGAATGCACCGGGCGATGCCACACCAGAAGAGCTCGAGGTTCCAACTCCTGATCTAACGCCCGCATCAAAGCCCGAAGATATCTCGATCCTCGACCAACCAGATACTCCACTTGCTCGTCTCGCTGGCGGGTGGCAGCAAATTGATTGCGAGAGCCGTAACCACGCCGACTTCGCGCCTGGCGGCTATTCACAGGCATTCATCATTGTCGATGCGAACAAAGGCGAGTGCTTTATCTACCGAGGATTTGGCGAGAGCGGGCAGCCGCCACAACGCTGGATCAGCGGTCAGTTCCGCCTCAGCATTTCGCCCGAAGGCATCGCTTCAATCGGCCCGAGCAAGATCAAGCCAACCACCTTTGACACGCAACCGCAGACGATTCAACTGGTCGGCGGCAAGACAGTGACGCGGACACCACCCACCGAGACAACGATTACGAGTACATGGAACACCAACAAGACTGACGAGACTCTAATGTTGGCAGGCAAGCAATACCGCAGAGCGCTTGAATCCGAGATCGAAGGCATCGTGGAAGGCAAGCAAGTCCTGACAGGTCGGGCGATCGACGACGAAATTAAAAGGACGACTGCCCCAAATGGCACCAATGCCACGGGAACCCCCGCCGCCAATGGCGCGCCAATCGGTTCGGGGACCAATGTTGATTTCTTTGGAACCCAAATTAAAGGTCGATATGTCGCCTTCATCATTGACAATTCAGGCTCGATGGGGCAGGGCAACAAGATGCAAGCCGCGCTTGCTCAATTGGATCGCACCATCCGCGCCCTTCCAAGGGACACGAACTTCTATGTCGTCTTCTTTTCCAGCGACGCGCGCGAACTGCCAGGATTCTCTGGGTGGGTCAAGGCACAATCATCGGATTGCTCGAGCATTCTGAAGCAGCTTCCAGGAATACCAATCGAGGGTGGGACCAATCCAACCTCGGCGCTCCGTATTGCATTTGACAAGTCACCGCGACCCGACGAGATCTTCTTCATGACCGACGGCCAAATGGAAATTGATGCCCGTTCCCTCATCGCAAATCTCAACTCGCAGTCGCGCGCCAAGACTGTCGTCAACACATTTGCATTCGGCGCCGATGCGGATGTGGGCGTCCTCTCTGCTATTGCTCAAGACAACAATGGACAGTTTCGCGCTATTCCATGATCTGCACGGCAACCTATTACTGACCGATGGGCGTGCCCTGAATGATGGAGTCGCTGTAATAAGGGTCGAGCCGTATCGGTTCAACATTGTAAGGAATACCTCGCTGGACAATGCTGGCACGAACGGCACTGAACGCCTGAAAGCCAGTTGCCGTCGATCGAATTGAAACGAGATGCTTGGAATGATCCAAGCTTGCGAGAAAGCGAATCCAGTCTTGGTTTGCCGCAAGTTTCGTTGCATCTTCTGCCTCCCATCCGCCAGCTGGGCGCAGCAACACCCTGCGGTGAATCTCAACATCCCCTCCGCGAAGGCACCGAACAACATCGCAGGTGCTCGCAGCGACATCAACTGCTTGGGTGTTCCAGTCGCACCAGATGTCGCACGGATGTTCATCCACATGATGATTCCACCAGGAATTCAAGACATATACCTTCCCCTCGTCGAGCACCACTTGCACAGTGGTTCGACCTTCTAACTCGCGCCGAAGCGGAGTGCGAGTCGTGACTTCCTTCAGTTGGCGACCTCGGCCGATCGATTCCTCGAGGGTTGCAATTTCATCCTGCAACTTCGGAAGCTCCTCGTGAAGTTTCGCAATGAAGTCCGAATCCCGGGACATTTTTTCCTGGTACTCGCGCAAAGTCGACTGCCGGACCATCAGCTCTTCATCGGCGGCGCCGCGCACACGAGCGGCTTGACGAGCCTTGGCTGCGAGTTTGTGCGATCGACTCTGCTGCAAGACCTCGAGTCGATCGCTCATCTCAGCGATTGAATCTTGAGCCGCAATCATCTCGGCGCTTTCACGGTTCTGGCCTTGCTGAGGATTCAACACCGCCACGATTTGCGTCGAACGAGTCATCGCCATCACCGCGACAATGAGTGCGGTAAAGATAAAAATCCCAAACATATTGCAAATCGTGTCGAGCAGCAGATTCAGGCTGTCGAGATCATCGGTCGCAATGCGTCGACGGGTCACGGGGTTCCTCCCCCACTTACATCTCGCGCTGGAAACTCATCGTTCGTCCAGTGATCTTCGGGAATCAAGTCGAGGCCAACTTGAATATCTTGCAACGCGGGATCTGCGCGCAGGAGCTCAATCAATCGCAGATAGGTTGGAATCCCACTTGGCTTGAGCACAAGCAGTAGATATCGACGCGCGACATCAGGCTGGGATCGAAAAATGGCAATGATGGCCTGCGCAGTCGCTGCTGGATCGCCAGCAGGCACAGCTTCTGGCGCACCGCTCGATTGCTCTGCTGAGACCACAACCCGCGCACTGGAAATCTCGGTCACCAGCGGCCGACGCTGCTCGGATGCATCGACAATATAAGTGATCCGACGCCGATGACTGATCTCTTGGAGTGCAACTTGCAATTCGTCGCGGCGGCGCATCAGTTCCAATGCGATGAGTGCGCGTTGATCGGCGCGCGCCTCTTGGGCAATCTTGACGAGCTCATCGTGCGACTTTGCAATCTCCTGCTTCAATCGATCAAGTTCCACTGCCGTCTGGTCGATCGCCGCCACATCCTGTGCGAGTCGCACCTCCGAATTGACTTGGCGCGCGTTCTCAGCATCGGATAATCGCTGCCGAAGCGCGGCTTGCACCGACTTCAACGCCGCCAACTGATCAGCGGGATCTTTCTGATTCATTCGATTGGTCGTGGACATCGTCGCCGCGGCGGTCCGACCAACCTGCAGCATGAGTATGAGCGTCGTGATGATGGTCACGCCGATCATGCACATCATTACATCCTGAAATGAGAAAAATGAGACCGGCGTTTCATCACTTCCCCGACGACCTCGCGGCACCTCAGCGTGCTCCCGTTGGGTCGATTCGCACTCGGGTCACGATATTTGAACTACACGCATCGCGAACATCGTCGAGAAGGCGTTCGTCGGCTTGCTTGACCATCATCTGCGCCATGTAAAGAAAGAATGCTGCAACAAGACCTTCCGCTGTCGTGACAAACGCCGTATCAAGCCCACCCAACACATCCGTCAGACCACCTGCGAGCCGTTCGAGGTCCTGTTTCATTTTGGGATCCCGAAGAACATCGCCGAATCGACCAGTGGCTTGCGTCAGTCCGATGACGGTTCCAATAAACCCCAACACTGGAACACCCCAAATGAACGCTTTGACCGCCGTGTAGCCACTATCGACGATTGCCTCATCCGCATCCGAACGAGAATCAAACAGTTCTTCGACATCAGCGACTCGACCGATATTGCGCATTGTGCGCAGAACACCAAGCGTTCGCTTGAAGTACATGAACGACTCCGGCTCCTCGACCTTGACTGCAATTTCGCGAATCACATTCTCGGCACTGGTTCCGGTGAGCACCCACAGTGGATCGCTTGGCAGAAACGAAATCTCAAGCGCCTTGCGCTGCGCGCGAATTTTGAGCAATTTCAATGCGAGAATCGCAATGGACCAACATGTGAGCAATGCGATCGCCACGGGAATTCCCTGAAATGCAGTCAAGTAGCGCCACACAATTGCACCAACCGATTCTTCCAATCGAAACATCCACGACGCCGAATAGATGACGGTCATGAGCACAACGGTCAGCAGTGCGCTGGTCACCATACTCGGATTGGTCAATCGACCGCGCGGCAGTCCCAATCTAGCTTCCACATCGCACTGCTCAAAACGCAAGGCAAATTGAATTGGAACAATTGGACGGGAGACGGGTTGGTTCATCGCATTAGTCCTTGGAATAGATGAGTGAATACTGCGGCGCGGAAGATCCGCCAGACTTCAGGAGCCCTCGATCAACCTCGATCGTGGCAAGACGCCATGTTTCTGGCTTACCCTGCGTTTGTAGAACCAAATATCGCCCCGAGAGGGTGGCTGGTGCGGTTGCGCGGCCTGCGGAATTCGCTGGCAGCAATACTCCAACAAGTCGAGGACCGACGGACTGCTCCTTCTCAACAATCCATGATTTGCGCATTGCTTCTGCCTCATTCGCAAGGCTTCTAATTTGGACAAGTGCTTTGACGGCGTCTGCTCGAGCCTGCTCCTGTTCAGGCTTCTTTGCCGAAAGAAGCGCCAATCGCGGCCAATCCGCATTCTCAACCTTACTAAAATCTTGGAGTATCCGCCGAATCTTCTCGCACATGGCTTTATCAATTCCCAATCGCTCCGCAAGTGTGTCCTGATAAATACGCAACATTCCAAGTGCGACAGCGGCACTGGCGATCGGATCCGTGTCTTTGGATTGAGCAATCGATTGAATCGTCTTCAGCCATTCCTGCCTCACGAGCACGACATCGTCACTCATGATCGCGCCCTTTGCATCCTCGAGATACTGGCTAAACGGGGCGGCGACTCGGGCGCTCTTCACTTCCTCGCGAAGTTTCATATCCGTTCTCAATGTCTTGGGATCAGCCACAAGGTCTGGAAGAGATCGAACCAACCCGCCAAGAATGCCTGCGTTTGGCCCGGCATCGCGGCAATACGCCCAGCGCACGCCGCTGATCTCAACTTGCTGCAATCCAATCCACCCCTTTTTTTCTACCGCTTCAAGGGCTCCCAAACCTAGGCTGGTCGCAGTACATTTTTCAACGATATTGCAAAGTGCGATCCAGCGAAGCGCAAGTTGCAAATAGGGCGATTCCTTAAATGCCCCCACATGAGCGTCGAGGACCGTGCGAACTTCACCGGCCTTCGCACGGTCGGCTGGAATCAGCACACGGCCTTGACTAGCCACGGCAATCGCTGGCAGTACAACTTCTCGCCAATGCTCAATCGCCATGCTGGATTGACACATTCGCTTTACGCCTTGCAGCATCTCCACCTCACCCCGTCCCCGAGTGGTCAGAATTTCGCGGAATTCATTCAACAGAACATCCGCAATCTCTGCATACTTAGGCTCGCTGATGGGGACGGCGGAAAGCTTTACCCAAACGACTGTGAACTGATTGAGGCGCTCCAGTTTGACCGTGACTCCCTTTATGTCTTTCATCAACCCATCGAGGAGTGGTTGCGTATCGCTGCGCTCGGAAGACTCAGCGGGTTGATTTTCCGCAAAGGCCTTAATATCTCCTTCTAACTTGACGAGGTCTGCGAGATACAGTTCTGTTTTCTTGGTATCCACTCTGTCGAGGGGGGGACGATCGTCGTCCGAATGCGGCAAGTTGGCCCGCCGACGCTTGAGTTCGGCGAACTCGCTTCGACGCAGTGCAACAATATTGTCTCGCCGAGTTGCATTTGCCTTTCCCAACTCGTCGATCCGCTGTTGCGTTACGGACAACTCGGTTTCGGTCAGCTTTCGCAAGAATTCAGTTTCTTTGAGTGCAACTTTAAGCAGATCAATTTGGATCCTAAGCTCAGACTCCGTCGAAGGTGGATTGGTCGCCAACGCAATCGTATGAGCCAGCTCAAGTATTACCGCAACTTGCTTTCGGCGCTCTAAATAAACTGGTTTATCTTTGTCGATGCGCGCGAGAGCGGCCTGCACGGCAGAAATCTCGAGCATCCAAGCATCCTTCTCCTTCATCGCATCCCGAAGATTTTCGGCGGTGGCGAAGTCTCCAGCATCCACTAACACCATGATCTCCCTTGCCCGTGCTTCACCTGTAGTACGCTGATTACTCTTGTATACAAAGACTGCGATGATCGCCACGATAACGATGCCAACCAATGTCGAAACGCCAATCCACCGCCGATGAGCTCGCCGTTGGCTCAGTTCCCATGCCTTATGCAGCGTGGCAAAACGCATCAGAAGGTCGTCAGGAATTCCCAAATCGTGCGAAAGGACCTGACCATGGAGCGGCTCGATTTCCAAATAGGAATCGTGCCGATCAAGTGCTCGGCGCATCGATTCGCATGACTCCTCATGCGCAAACTTGTGGCGCAATCGATCTCGTTCAGAGGAAGCCCAGTCGAAGGCGAGACTGGTTCGCTGGCGAACCATGTCACTTGGCTCCACGCCCAGACACTCACCGTGACCAGTTCGAATCAGCTCAAATTGATCTTCGAAGAGGCCAATGGCCTCGAGATTGCGATTCGCGAAAGCCGCCTCAATGCGAGCTGCCAATGCATCGAACTGTTCAGCCGCCATATTCTCCTCGTGTCGCTTGATGTTCGACCGCAGAGAATCAATGAACTCGTTGGAGAAGTGTGACTGCCAGCGAAGCCCATCGATGGCTTCCAGCGCCGCACGCAATACATCGACTCGGCCAGTCTCCGCTGCCTCGTTGCATGAAGCCTCCAACGATGCGAGCGATTCCACCTCATACCGCTTCGCCAATGCCTTCAGTGCCGGGTTCTGCGGCGCTGACATGAAAAGCTTGCGGAGGTGTTGCACTCGCAATCCCAGTGGCTGCCGCTGTAATACGGCAAGTTGAAAGACTTCGGCCGGACGGTCGATCTGCTTTGCATCTGCGACTGCATCGTCCAAGATCAGCAGTGCGCTCTCATCGATTCGAGTATTGAGCGCAATCCCTTCACGAGTGCACAATTGATCCCATTGAAGTTGCTGATTCCCAAAATTGAGCTCAGACACAATCTTGCAGAACCCACCGTAGGCCGTGTCCACCGAGACCGCCTCAAGCAGGAGACCGCGCGTGATCCAGTCCGAAAGCATTCGCAAACGCTGATTGCATGCGACGATCCTCGCTTCAAGTTGGTCGCGCACCAGCGCCAGCTCCGACGGATTGG
>Ga0105050_10007948_pt1 | contig 12423 bp, 13 predicted proteins | sample FRY01_FD_78088 | JGI IMG/M metagenome (GOLD analysis project Ga0105050, IMG submission 78088) | Freshwater microbial communities from Lake Fryxell liftoff mats and glacier meltwater in Antarctica - FRY-01 | ecosystem: Environmental > Aquatic > Freshwater > Ice > Glacier meltwater ... | reverse complement strand
TGCCATCCAAATTCTCGGTGGCTACGGCTACACGCGTGAGTACCCGGTTGAGCGCTGGCACCGTGATGCGAAGATCCACGACATCTTCGAAGGCACCGAGCAGATCCAACAGCTGGTCATCAGTCGGGCCATATCAGGCCTGCGTATCGTATAGATCTGAGGTTCAGGAAATGGCCTGCGAACATGTGTTCGTAGGCCATCCCTAGAATAATCCCTAGGGTTTTCTCGATCTCGAGCGTAGAGTTGCGTGCATGGCGACGATGCGCGAGAAGAAGCCTGGCGTGTGGGAGGTTCGTGTCTTCACGGGCACCGACGCGCGTGGCAAGCCGACGCAGACCTCGCGGACCGTGCGCGGCACCAAGCGCGATGCCGAACGTCTCGCCGCTTCGTTGGAGGTCGGCGCGGGCAGTGCGTCGCCGGCAGGCCGCAAAGTGTCCGACGTGCTCGACGCGTGGGTCGACCAGAACCTCGATACATGGGCGTCGGCCTCGGCACGCGATCAACAGAGCCGTGTGCGGTCGATCATGAAGGACAAGATCGCGCAGACGTCGATCGCCCAGTTGTCGATTGCCGACGTCGAGCGCTGGCACACGCGCTTGCGTCGCGACGGAATGCAGGACGCCGGCATCCGAAACCAACACGGGGCGTTGAGTGCTGCGTTCGGGCAAGCATTGCGTTGGGGTTGGGTGAGTCAGAACGTCGTGGCGATGGCTCAACGTAAGACGTCGAAGAAGCAGCCCAGGGGAGTGATGTCGCTCGACGACGTCCGCTCGGCGATCGCGGCTGCAGCCGAATTCGATCCGGCCGCTGCGTTGGCACTGCGCCTCGCGGCGATGACGGGCGCGCGCCGCGCGGAGTTAGCAGCGCTGCAATGGACCGACGTCGGCGACGACGGAATGTTGACGATCGACTCGGCGATCGAGGTGATTCGTCATCCCGGCGCCGAGCGCGAGTTGAACGACGCGCCGACGAAGACGGGCAACGCTCGGACGATGACGCTTGACCGTGACACGCTGAACGCGATCTGGGAGCTGCGTCGCGAGCGCGAGCCGTACGGCCCGTGGATGTTCGGCGTCGGCCCCGACCTCGTGCCGCCGGATCACATCGGCTGGTGGTGGACGCGGGCGCGCAAGAACTCGGGCATCGACATGAAGTGGCGGCTCCACGATCTGCGTCACTGGTCGGCCACCGTCTCGATCGGCCAGGGCCACGATGTGCGAACCGTTGCCGGTCGCCTCGGTCACTCGAACCCAGCGATGACCTTGCGTGTCTACGCCCACGCCTTCGCCGCCGCCGACCAAGCGCTGGCCGCCGGTCTTGGTGATCTGCTGCGAGGCGATGACGGTGCGTAGGCGATGGTTGCCCGGCTCGGACGCAGTCCGTTCAAAGCTGGCTTCGAGTCTGGACTTCGTCGGGCGCCGGGCAAGAAGTCTCGGCCGTCGGATTGAACCGGAGCCGGCTTCACCAAGCGAAGAGGAACTCCGCGCACGTTGGGAGCGGTGGCTCAAACGGGCATACGAAGAGATCGTGATCATGCACGACTATCAGGCGTCATGGGACGAACTGGTCGACATCGTGGAGGGAAATCCGTACATTCCGGCGCCCAACCATGTCATGGACTTCATTCGGGAAACGTATGGCGTCGTGATCGCTGTCGGGGTGCGACGACAAGCCGACAAGAGCGCGGACGTTGCGAACCTTCGACGCCTCATCAACGAGGTCGCCCGGCATCCAGGCGCACTCACCCGAGAGTGGTTCGTGGGTCGCTATCCCGACGGCATGCGCGACGTCGGCCATAGTGAGTTCGACAAGTTCGCGGGGTATGAAGGCGATGCTGTCGATCCCAAGATCGTTCGCGATGACCTGGCGAGCCTCGGAACTACCGCTGCAAAGGTCAAACGGTATGTGGATCAGCATCTCGCGCACTCAGCTGACGACCCCGAGGGATCGATTCCGACGTACGAAGATCTTCGCAATTGCCTGGCCGCCCTCGATGGGCTGCTTCGGCGGTACTACATGCTCATCAACGGAGGCTCCCTGACCGCCTCCACTCCAACCAAACAATTCGACTTTCGGAGGCCGCTCCTGGTCCCCTGGGCGCCCGACGACAGCTTCCTGAGGCATCTTCGCACGACGGAACCAGCGCTCGGCGACGGTGATGTCGAGTCTTCGGTGCGGTCGATGCTCGCCGATGGCGGACCGGTCGGCTCCGACGAGGTCGCAGCCCTGCTCGCGCTCATCGAAGCGCTGAGAGCCGAACTGCGCAATCCCTCATAACGCTCAGCCGCAGTAGCCACCGATTGGACGGCCGCATCGTTCTGGCCAGCGACCACCGGACGGCGTGTTGCCGTAGTCCTAACCCTCGATGCGCAAAGCCTGGAGGCCGTGCGTATGGGCGCGAATGATCATTCCTCGGTCCATGGTCACGATCGTCGGTGGTTTGCCCGTCATCGCATGCACGAGCTGAGATCGTGACATCAGTTCTGAGTCGTTGTCCGGTAGCCGAGCGTGTAGCGGCGGGTCCGGCAGGATTTGTAGGGTCGTCTGGTCTGCAACGGAGATGCGGTCGCAGGGGTGTGCGGTGGCGGCACGCAATTCGTCAAGTGTTCGGATTGCGGCTCGAGCAAGGTCCTTGGCTCCGCTTCGATGCGTCAGATCGTCGAGTTCGTCTACGACGATGTGAGGAATGATCAAGTGAATTGCTGCTGCGGATGGGAACCGCTCGCTCCAGTTCGTCTCTGAAAATGGACTGCCGCGCAACAGGTAGTTCGTGTCGAGGATCGCGACTTCATCGGCCAATCCGATGGCGAGTCGAGTGTGGACGTCGTCGAGATCCGAGATCAGCTTGCGGAGACGATCTTGCTGGTATTGCTTTTCGGAGTTGAAGAGTCGCCGTGTTACGAGCCGGTGCTCGGCTATCTGCCGGGCTCGCTCCGTGTTGAGGCCGGGCCATATGCGATCTGGACCGATGAACTGATTCCTGAGCATCAGTTCGGCGTTCTCCAGCCAGGCCATGTAGGCCATTGCGACCTGGATGTGGTCGCCGTCAGGTTGCAGATTGTCGAGATCAAGAAGTACGGACTTCACGGTCTTGACGACGGCGTCGTAGGGACGGTCTGGGTTTGGGATTGCTTCCGTCATCCTGGCTTCTTGTCAGTGGCTAGGCCTACTGGATTTGATCGCTGTCGAGGATCTGTTGGAGCTGGCTTCGAATGGCTGGGATGTCGCGTTGGACGACGTTGCCGATGATGTCTTGATCGATGTGGAAGTAGGCGTGCGCGAGGATCACTCGTGTGCCGATGATTTCGCGCCACGGGATCTCGGGATGAGCTGACCGGAGTTCGTCGGACAGGTGGGATGCGGCCTCGCCGAGCACTTCGATCCATCGCTGTGCGGCGGCCTGGACAACCGGGTCCGTAGCCAGCACGCCGGGATTGGAGGCGTGTGCGATCAAGAGGTCGCACATCTCCAGCATGTCGAGGAGTCGGTCCCGGTCGTTCCTCACAGCTCGACGGCGTCGTGCAGAACGCGTGTCGAGACACGCGCTCGGAGGCCGGCCTCGGTGACGACGTCCACGTTGTGTCCGAGGAGTTCTTGGAGGTCCATGAGTAACCCGCCGAGATCGAAGAGTCCTCGGTCTTCGTCAAGATCGACGAGGAAGTCGATGTCGCTTGCTTCCGTTGCGTCGCCGCGTGCGACTGAGCCGAAGATCCGAACTCGCGATGCTCCGCGGGCGCGCGCAATCTCAATGATCTCGTTGCGGCGATTCCGCAAGTCACTCAGCATTGGTGCGGTCACAACACAGAGGATAGGTCCAGCCGCCACTCGCTGAGGTGAGCCTTCGGCGTGAGTAAGCGATTCTGCGATCCATCCGCTGCGCTGTTGATGCCGGTCACGTGTTCGGCGAGGTGCCAGAACTCAGCGAGGCTGAGGTAAGGAGTCATTTCGAAAGACGGTCAAGGATCTCCCGGTCGCGTTCGAGCAGCATCTTGGCTCGCGAGCTGAAATCGTCGTGGTCGGCTCGTACGCGCTCGATCTCGGCGACGAGTGAGTCGATGATCAGCTGGTTGACGCTGACGCCACGGAGGCGGGCGAGGGCCTCGGCGTCGTTCGCCACTCCATCGGGGAGGCGAACAGTGGTCTGTTTCGTCATGACATCATCATCTCATGATGCGGGAGGTTCTGGCCCGCCGACGCGCAGAACCCGGCTCCCCTGCCTACGGGCAGGCAACCGGGTCCACTTCCTCCAGCGCTTGCCGGAGGCGGCGTCACCAACACCGATTGCTCGATGGTGGTCAAGCGACAACGCTGGTCCTCGTACGCAGGGGCGGTCTCGCGTTCCGGACACTACGCAGCGCGACCGGCGAGGGCAACGGGGTTTCGGCCGGGCGGCCGGCTACTGAACCGGCACGCAGTCGTCGCAACGTTTCGTCGACTGGCTGCGAGTCGTCGCCGGAACTGTCGTCGTCGCAAGGCAGTCAGGGCAAGTCACGACCTTGAGCGTCTCGAGTCCGATTCCGGTTGCCTCGATCGTGTCGCCGGCCCGGCACGCAGCGAATGCCTCAGCACCGAGAACAGGGATTCCGTATTGGCGCGCCTTCTTCGCCTTGCCTGAGTTGGAATCGGGGTCGGCCGCAACGAGCAGATCGATCTTCTTCGACATGCCCTTTGCTACGGACATGCCGAGTTGCTCGGCGTGCGCCACCAACGTTGAGCGCTCGATGGTCGAGTGGTCTCCCGTGAACACGACCGAGACGTTGGGGTCGATACGGAGCGATGTCTCGACGGATCGAAGCTGATGTGTCCGGGTCTCGACGACCTGCTGGTCGACACCGAGTGCTGCGGCGACGCGGACCAACGTTTCGTACTCGTCGGAGGTGACAACGTCGTCGGCGACGGCGGCGTCGATCAGTTCGTTGACGAATCGCCGGTGGGCTTGAGCGATGTGGGCCTCGTTGAGGTTGAGTGCGATCGCGAGAGCTTCGAGTTGTTGTCGCTCTGCGGGATCGAGGTGCAGATCGCCGACGGCGCGACCGACGAGTTCGAGGTAGGCGAGCGTGTCGATGGCGACCCCGGAGTGCGTGAGTCGAGCGGCGAGATACGCGATGAGAGGGGGATCGGGCAGTTCGACCGGGGCAGTGTCTTCTCGTCGCAGTACCCGACCGAGCCGAGGAAGTCCCATCGACAAGGCAGTCGGCCCGCCGACGTCGCACAGGTCAGCGACGGCGCGCACGAGATGGGCGGTGGCGGTGGCGTCGACGAGCGATCGGTGAGCTCCGACGAGCGGTATGTCGTGTGCCGCACATGCCTCGGCAAGTCGCGCACCGGTTGCGCGCAGCGTGTCGATGCCGGCATCGGCCATCACGGTCGTTCCGACACGCTCGAACTCTGCGTTGAGCATGCGATGGTCGAACGGCAAATTGTGCGCCGCGAGGCACGCGCCTTCGAGTCGAACGGCTACGTCGCCTGCGACGTCAGCGAAGGTCGGAGCCGATGCGACCATCGCCGCCGTGATGCCGTGGATGTGAGTTGCGCTCACGTCGCGTTCGGGCTGAACAAGAGTGTCGAAGATGTCGACGACGTCGCCGTCGAGCGACAACGTCACGATCGAGATCTCGACGATCCGATCGGAGGAGTACAACCCGGTCGTCTCGGTGTCGATCACGACCACTCGGTCCGCGCCGCCTGCACATCGATGAAGTCCCGCCATGGACAAGATCTTGGCAGAGGGGTTGCGGCACGCTTCTGTCAAGAATGGACTCGCGGCCTCAGGTTGCCGGCCAGGCCGAGCCGACACGGCTGGACGCGACGCCCGATTTGAACGTGAGAGCTGAACCACCACTCGGGTAAACATCATCGTCAATCGCTTGTTTCCCCCGGCGCTCGGGGCAGGGCGAGAGATGGCGATCTCGCCATCTGTAACACTTCGTCGGTATGGCAAGAGAGTACGAGTTGCGACGGGTCCAGAGGCCATGGACAAAGGCACATCAGGACTTCATCTCTGAGACCCGACGTCTAAATCTGGCCACCGTTGTGCGGACAAACCTCTATGCGCTTCCTGGGCCGCTGGCCTACCCGATGGCAGTTGGGTCGATGACCTCCTTTCTGATGGCGATCCGCGGGGTGTGGGCAGGCCGACTCAGAATCGCTGAGTTCTTACTTCAGTCGCCGGACTTTCACCGCAAGCCCGTCGCAGAGATGCTTGGCCTCGGCATTGCAATGGAGGCGGCGCGAGAGTACGGATGGGATGGGGCCGGCCCTCAGTCCTTGGACAGCCTGAGGCAGTACTGGGGCGACAGCAACAGTCGACCCGATTTGCTCTTCACCCGCACGAACTCCGACGATCAATTCGTCGCGGAGGCCAAGGGCAAGACACTTTCGGCTGTTCGCCCATCTGCGCCCCACTCGGACGAGCGAAAATGGCTTGAGAAGCTGGAGTCCTGGTACGGAGATCTTGGGCTCCAGTACTTTCTTCTCGTTGCGATGGCCGCCCCAGACCGAGTGGTGGCAAATCTGTACGATCCTGGCGAGCCGCGTGCTGTCTATCCACGTGAAGCTCTCCAAGCTGCCGTCGCCAGCCGAGAGACGCTGCTCTGGAACACGTCTCCCCTTGCAGACCTGCGAATCGGCGACCGGGAGCTTCGAGGCCGTTGGGCGACCGTCGTGAACGATGTGGTCGACGATGAAGGCATCACATCGTTCCTCTTTCTTGGAATCACCGACGAGCGCGTCCAGGAGGACATCGAATCGGAACGCGAAGACGTGCAGATCAGTGCAGCAGGAAGAGTTGTCGTCGTTCTTCGTCGGGGTTCGCCAGGTGAGTCGCTACCTGAGTCCTCCTCCGTTCTGGACGACCTTTTCAGTCAGGATCACGTCCAAATTCTTCGTGGTGGTGAAGTGATTGCCTCTGGCCGGCCAACCCCCGGCGGAGACAGCTTCGTGGTTCTTGCGGGCTCCGAATCGCGGGCTTCGCAGTCATCGGCGTATAAGGCCGACCGCGTCCGGCGTGAGGAGTTACGTCGTAGCGGTGTTCTCCATGATGCAGAGGTGTGGGCTTCGAGCGGCACGCTTGTCTTCACAGAGGACGTCAGATTTCGCTCGTCGTCCGCAGCCGCCCGCCTCGTGCTTGGAACTGCTGCGGGCGGCCCGGGTGAATGGCACTTTTCGGACGGAACGTCTTTGAGGAACGCTTCCCGGTAGCAGTTCTGAAATGAGCATCACCATCGAGAGTTCGCCGGAGGCCGTGTCTCAGTCTTGATGACAACACGGGATGTGTGATCCTGGTCACACTGATTCTCCGCCTTGGTGTCCGTTGATGTCCGTCAGTATCCCCTGGTGTGCGTTAGTGCCAGATCGTCCGGAACCCCAACAAACACGGGGCTTGCGGAGCGAATGACATGGGTGTATTTCTGATGGCCTATGTCGTTGCTGGAGGAGTTCGCTGAGTCGGAGGAGCATCCGCTCCTCACGATGCGCGAGGCCTGCAAGATCCTGCGGATCGGTCGCACGCTCGGCTACCAACTCGCTCACGAGTACCTGAACTCAGGCGGCACGTCCGGGCTGCCGGTGATCCGGTTCAGCAAAGAGTGCCTCCGGGTTCCGCGCTGGGCGCTGATGGAACTCGTGAGGACCGGCCGGGTCGTGCGGCTGTGCGATGCGGAGGCACCCGTCGAGGGAGCCTCCGTTGCACGCTGACCCGACCCGCCGCACGATCGTCCTCGGTCCACGGGCGCACGAGCTGCGCGCCCACGTCGGCTGGACGGCGTGGGCCGTGCTCGAAGAGATGATGCAGCGATCGACCGGCGACGGCGAGCACGTCGTCGCCCAGGTGTCAATCCGCTCACTCGCCTCGTCGCTCGGACTCGCGAAGGACACCGTCGCTCGCGCCGTGCGTCGGCTTCGCGACCTCGGCGTCATCCGAGCCGAGCAACACCGCTCCGACAGTGGCGTCTTCCAGACCGGCTCCTACCGAATCGACGTCCCGACCGTCTGCCTCACCGTCGACACATCAACGACGACGAACCACCGACGACCTTCCCCAACAACACAACGTCGAACCACCAACACACCGAGCACCGACACCACCACCGCGACCGACACCGAACAACTCTCCCTCACCTTCAACTCCTGAAGGAACACCCCCCCATGACCGAACCAACCACCCACAACCACAAATCAATCACCCGTAGACAGGTGCCCGCGGGCGATCGGGACCGATCATGATCCGGGTGACGACGCTGTTCGCTCGCACCGCCGAAGCAACGGCGGCCTACTACGGCGACTACCTCACCAAGAACAAACATGAGCTTCCCGGCCAGTGGACCGGAAAGCAGGCACCCGACCTCGGCCTCATCGCAGAGGTCACACCCGACCGTCTCGAAGCAGTCCTGCTCGGTCGTCACCCGTTCACCGGGGAGTCGCTCGGCCGGGAACTGCTGGACCGCATCGACCAGAAAGGCAACGTGATCAAGGCGGTCGCAGGCTACGACGCGACGTTCTCGGCACCGAAGTCGGTGTCGGTGCTGTGGGGGCTCACCGGCGACGAGGGCTTCGCCGAGTGCCACGACCGAGCCGTCGATGCAGCGATCGAGATGATCGAGAAGTACGGCTCGACCACCCGCATCCGCTCGAACGGGACACGGCTCCATCCCGAAACCCGCGGGCTCACGATCGGCGTGTTCCGTCAGTCGACGAGCCGAGCCGACGACCCACAGCTCCACACCCACGTCGTCATCTCCGCCAAGGTCCAGACCGCCGACGGCCGCTGGTACGCACTCGACGGTCGAGTGCTGAAACGCCATCAGCAGGCGTTCGGCTACTTCTACCAATCGGTCCTGCGCGCCGAACTGACCGCGCGCTATGGCGTCGCGTTCGATCCCATCGTCAACGGTCAAGCCGAGATCGCCGGTGTTCCGACCGAGTTGCTGCACCAGTTCTCCAAACGCGCCCACGACATCGCTGTCGAGATGGATCACCGGGTCGCGGAGTTCATCGACAGCAACGGCTGCGAGCCGAGCCACCGCGAGTTCTCCGCAATGGAACGTGAAGCATCCGGCGACACCCGAGCCCGCAAGACCGGACTCGGTGCCGACCAACTTCGAGCACGGTGGACACGAGAAGCAGCGACCCTCGGCCACGACCCGATCTCACTCGTCGACGCCGTGAAGGCCGAGGCGCACCGTCGGCCGCTTGAAGCATCACCGATCGCGGTTGCCGACGTTCTCGAACTGCTCGCCGAACGCAGCTCGACATGGAACCGCCTCGACGTACTGCGCGCCATCTCCGACCTCGCCACACCCCAACCCGGCCACGACGCCACCACCTGGGCGGCCGCGCTCGACCAGGCCGTCGACACCGTGCTCGATGCGTGCATCGACCTCGACCCCGCCGCACCAAACTCGTCTCGCCGATCATCCGATGGACGGGCGCTGCACATCGAGCCCGTCGCACGACAGGCAACCAGCGAGCACGTCCTGGCCCAAGAAGAGCGGATCATCACCTGGGCGCTCGACGCTCAAGCAGACACGCGGAAGCCGTCGACGACCGTCACGCTCCACGCACTCGACGACGGTCAGCACGACGCGGCGAGTGCTGTTGCTGGACACGATCGGCTCGTGCTCGTCGTCGGTCCCGCTGGCGCCGGTAAGACACGAATGCTCCAAGCCGCCGTTGCCGGCCTCCACGCGCAGACTCGACCGGTGATCGGGTTCGCCCCGACGGCCAAGGCAGCCCGTGTCCTGGAAACCGAGACCGGCATGCCAGCCGACACCGTCGCCAAGCTCCTCTACGAACTCGACCACCCCGACCCCGACCGATCATGGTTCGACTGCGGGCCGGGCACGACGGTGATCGTCGACGAGGCCGGCATGTTGAACACCGCCGACCTCCACCGACTCGTCGTCCACGCCGAACAACAAGACTGGCGACTCGCCCTCGTCGGCGACCCGTATCAACTCCAAGCGGTCGGCCGCGGCGGCATGTTCCAAGAACTCTGCGGCACCGGCCGCACTGTCGAACTCGAACACCTCCACCGCTTCACCAACGAGTGGGAAGCCACCAACTCACTCCGCCTCCGGCAAGGCGACCCCGAAGCACTCCACTTCTACAACACCTTCGGACGCATCCGAGCCGGCACGTTCGACGACCACCTCGACACGATCACCGACGCCTGGACCCGATGCCGCGATGACGGTGAGACGATCTCGATCAGCACCTGTCGCAACGAACACGTCGACGCCATCAACCAACACATCCAACAACGCCGAATCGAAGCCGGCGAACTCGACCAGAACACCCTCGTCCAGATCGACGGCGACTGGGCAGTGGTCGGCGACATCGTCGCCACCCGCCGCAACGACCGACGACTCCGCACCACCACCGGCGAACCCGTCCGCAACCGAGAACGCTGGAGCATCATCGACACCAACGAACAGGGTGAGATCACCGTGACCCGACTCGACGGACACGGCACCATCACCCTCCCCGCCGACTACGTCCGCCAACACGTGCAACTCGCCTACGCCACCACCGAACATGGAGCCCAAGGCCAAACCGCTGACCGCAGCATCACCCTCGCAACAACCGCCACCACCGGCCGCGGCCTGTACGTCGGCATGACCCGTGGTCGCGACGAGAACGTCGCACTCGTCGTCACCGAGACACCCGATGTCGCCGAAGCAATCAGCATCCTCGAAGCCGCAATCGCCATCGATCGCGCTGATGTCCCCGCAACGAAGCATCGCCGGACTCTCGCCGCGACCGCGCCGAGGCCGAAGCCCCGGCTGATGCCTCGTGCCGAGGTGCCTGAGTGGTTCGACGAGTTGCGAGAGACAGCCGACGAGCAGCGTCGGGTCGCTCGTGACGCGCGCGAGGAACGCAATGCCGAACGCAAGGCCGAGATTGAGCGCGTCGCTGCGGCGCGCTGCGACCTGCCCGCCACCGAGGAAGCCCACGCTCCGTTCGCGGACAAGGTCAGGATCGCCGAGCGCGTCGCGAGTGAGGCGAGATCAGATCTGCGGAGTGCCGGGCACGAGCTGCATACGTCCGGTCGCATCCACCGCCGATCGGCTCACCGTCGAGTCCAGGCGGCCACCGACGTCCTCGCTGTCGCAGTGGAGCATTTGTCGACAACCGAGCAACTCGCGGCACCGACGCGTAATGCGCTCGACAGCCTCTGCCAAATCATCGACGACCACCGTCAGTTCACTTCGGCGCGCCGAACCCTCGACCGATGGAACGACATCGACGGTGCAACCGACCGAGCAAGCGAGCTCTGCCAAGCACTCGATGACTGGAAGAACTGGGCCGACGGCCGCAAAGTCAGCCCAGCAGCCTTGGTTGAGATCGCTTCCACGCTCGAGGACCACCATGAACTATCCGGAATAAGTCAGCTCGGCGAATCGCTTACTCGATGGGCCATCGCTCAAGCGGTCGAGCTACGACGGCCCAAGCCACCGCTGCGGACGATCGAAACGGGTATCGATCTCTGAGTCGATATGCGAAGTCAGGCTGCTGAGCGAGGGTGTCAGCCGTCGGCGGCAGGTGGTGACACCGACTCAGATCGTTCAGGACTCTCCGCTGTTCGATCGGCCTCATCTGACCTGGCTGTGACGAGCCACTCAGCGATCTTGGCGGTGACGACAGCGAACGCTGAGATGCCGACGAACATCGTCACGATGCCAACGAGACGTCCGGCGGTCGTCACGGGAAAGATGTCGCCGTAGCCAACGGTGGTGATCGTTGCCGAGGACCACCAGAGCGCATCGAAGAACGATGGGATTCGTTGTCCGTCACCGACCTCTTCGGCGAGGGTGAACGCGACCGCAGAGCTGATCCAGGTGAGCGCCGCAACGCCGAGCGCCAAGTTGCCGGCTTCTCGCCGAAGCTTTTCTCGACCCTTCGCCCTGGCCGCGCCGCCGATGGCGAGGACGCGAACGGTGACAGCGATGATCTGCAGCAGTCGCGCGCCACGAAAGGCCCGCAGCACACCGAAGCCCGCGAGCGCAGGCACGAACACGAGCGCTTGAGCGAGAACAATCAACAAGCTCGCCCACTCGTGGCGTACGTATTGACGCCGACTGGTGGTGAGAGCGAAACCAATGGCGTAGTCGAGTGCGAAGCAGACGAGCACCAGGACGTTGATGACATCGAGCAAGACGCGATCGGTGCGCACGAGCTGGCTGCGTTCGATCTCGAGCAGTAAGAACGGCAGCGACCCGATTGCGATAATCAGCAGTGGCGTGTCAGTCCACCGCCGCCACGTCGATATCGCGGTGTTGTCGTCGGACGTGTCATCCATTGACTGAGAACCTAGTGCCGCGTCAGGCAACGTTTGCGCGTTTGACGAAGGCCCGGAGTTTGACGTCTTGCGCGTGGCGGTTTCGCCAGCGGATGTAGCGGCGAATCATTGATGCTTGCTCGGCG